>Ga0105100_10000366_pt1 | contig 26679 bp, 20 predicted proteins | sample PPLLak12cMay2015_2_FD_87033 | JGI IMG/M metagenome (GOLD analysis project Ga0105100, IMG submission 87033) | Freshwater sediment microbial communities from Prairie Pothole Lake near Jamestown, North Dakota, USA - PPLs Lake P8 Core (1) Depth... | ecosystem: Environmental > Aquatic > Freshwater >... | reverse complement strand
ACCGATACTGGCTGAAATGATCTCGAAAAGGTAGAATAAAAAAACACGCAAGCCACTCGGTATGATTCTTGGGCCTACCGCAGTCGGTAAGTCAGAAGTGGCGATTCGCATCGCAGAGCATTTAGATGGCGAGGTCGTTTCGGCAGATTCGCGCCTCTTCTATCGTGGAATGGATATTGGTACCGCTAAACCCAGCCTGGAAGACAGGCAGCTTGTGCCGCACCACCTGGTTGATGTCGCCGACCCAGATGAGGTGTGGAGTCTGGTGATTTTTCAGCAGGCAGCCCGTAGGGCAATTGATGAGATTCACCGAAGGAATAAATTACCTCTTTTAGTAGGAGGAACCGGGCAGTATATTCGCGCAGTAGTGCAAGCCTGGGATGCGCCACCTGTAGAACCCGATCCTCGATTACGGTTTGTGCTAGAAGCCTGGAAAGAGGAAATTGGTGCACAAGAATTGCATGCGCGGCTGGCAATTCTCGATCCGGATGCGGCAGCAAAAATCGATCCCCGTAATGTACGGCGCACCATCCGGGCTATAGAGGTAGTATTATCTTCAGGGAAAAAATTTTCCCAACAAACCAAGAGTGGGAAAACACCATTTGATCTCCTACAAATTGGCTTGTACCGGCCGCGAGCTGAACTCTATTCTCGAATAGATGCCCGCATCCAAGCTATGCTGGAGGCAGGCTTTGTGGATGAAGTCCAGAACCTGCTTCATATGGGGTATTCCCCAGATTTACCCACCCTGTCGGCGATTGGCTACCGGGAGATCATTGAGTACCTGGAGGGGAAAATCAGTCTAGAGGAAGCAATTGTCCTTATGAAAAGGCAAACCAGGATTTTCGTCCGCCGCCAAGCGAATTGGTTCAAGAAGGATGACCCCAATATTGCCTGGTTCGAGATGAATCCAGGTATAGAACATCAAATTATTGCTTTTGTAAGCGGGTGGTTAAGCGGGCTTGTCGGGGGAGTATAATCCTCTCTATGGGCGTTTTTGAATTCTTCGCCTCAATATCGGGAGTTTGGTGGGTATTATTGATATTGTTCCTCGTCATGTTAGGCGCATATGGATTGGTGTTTTATTGGCAGCGCAATACTCCGATACTCCTCAAGAAGATCCCACAGGCGTTTCACCATATCCAAACCGGGTGTCGCAAGATTATTGCAGAGACGCGACCCTATTCACCCGATGACCCACTACCTTATGGTCCGCTTGTCGCTGGTATTCACCGTGATCTGGATACGATTGCAAACCAGTTAGTCTCCTTGAAATCCCAATTTATCAATATTCAGGACAGGGTCCAGGCTTTACGTCTTCGTCCCTGGCAAATGCTGATTGGGGCACCTTTTTACCTGTTTAGCTGGTATGCAATTCGCGCTGAAGCGCAGCAGGTGCTTATAGCCCACGATGAGCTGGAAAAGCTCGTGGATCTTGCCTGGCAGGAGATCGAAAAGCTAAAGAAGCAAGCCTGGCTGGTTGCCTTGAAAGCCAGAGGAACTATTATCCGGGAGAAGGAAATTCGCCAGCTGCTGGACAACCTGAGTAACCAGAAATTATTTGGAGATACCTTTGAGGTGGCTGCAACCCAGGAAGAGGGTGTGATTGAAGCGCTCGAACGGATCCCCGAATATTTCTTGCTGGCGGATGAGGAACAGATCGCCCAGGTATCGAAGAAAGAAGTGGTGTGTGAGGTATATGCTTGCCTGAACCAGGCAGAGCTGGTTTTAGATGAGCTCGGTAATATTCTGTCTTTATGGACTTCCGGCTACCAACGATTATCCGGGAAAGCTCATCAGGTCCAGCAGCAATTAGATCTGGTTGAAAATCTCTTGGCAAACAAGCCCGAGGAGATCGATACTACTGACCAGGTTGCTAGGCTGCGAGCCGTTCATACTACTGTGGATGTCCTGGTTGCAACCTTATCCCGTTTAGAGGTAGAAAGCTTTCCACTGGTTGATCAAGAGCTAGACCGTGCCCAGACGCTGATCTCTGAAGTCGGGAGGCAGGTGAGGAAATCATTCCGCCAATATCCATCACTAAAAACCTTAATTCAAGATTTGCTGATCGTACAAAAAGAATGCTCAGATTTGTTTAGTGGATTGTTGAAAAGCCCGCAATACCCGGTAGCCTGGACACATAGCAATAATGAATTTCTCGAACTGAATAAGGCGACCCAAGCACTCAACCTGGCGCAAACTTCTCGCACGTTGGAACAGATCGAGCAAGATATGGCAAAGATTGAAGCGTTGAGCATGCGCTGGGCTACACTGAAAGTTGTCCTCAATGAAATCGCTGCCCTACATGAAGACCTTATGCAAATCCTAACCAGCCTTGAGATACAAGAAGGATTGGATTGGCTTCAGGCGGATAAATTGCTGGCTGAGAAGATCACCCTCTATCACCCAGATAATTGGTCAGGGGCTGAGTCAGTGAGCAGTTTTGCGAATGATATTCTAAAAATCGAGGCTGAGCACCAGGCAGTGCTGGGCAGGAAAGCTAATCAAAGTGTGCCCGAATCAGAATTATCTGTCTGGATCGCACAGGTCAAGAGACTGGTGGAAGATCATCAAATTTTACGCTTGAGAAGTGAGAAGATTCGAGCCCGGTTTGAATGGCTGTTAGAGGAAGAGGAGAAAACCAAAGAAACCCACCAGGCAATCCGCTCGATGGTTAATCAAGCAAACTGGATTGTGAATAGCAATTTGTTACTGAAGCAGATCGCCGAGACAGATCTAAAGCGAATAGATCAGAACCTGAACCGGATAGGTGATGAGTTGGAGATATCCGGTCAGGGGATGATTGAGAAAAAATCCAGGCTGGTTCGTGCATGCCAAGAGGCGATTGTAGTGACAGCTAAAGGGTGGCTTGAACACTTGAATCAAGAGATTGATAGAAGAAGAGCTCTACTGGAAGGCAAGGTGGACCGCCTCGATCAAATTGCCGTATTGGAGGACCCAGTATTAGAAAAATCACGCCGTTTGCTGACAAGAGAAGAACGCAGAGCAGAACAAAGAGACCCGTCTACACTGTTGGTGCTCACTATAGATCAAATCGTTCTTGAGCTGAAAGGGCGGAGTGTTGTATGGCAGGAGCTGGTGGCAGCCCAAGAGGAGCTCGAAGAAATCGTTGAAACCCCGCTCGTCGATGCTTTCCAGCACGCAAGCCAGCAGCGCAATTTTGTAATAACGGCACTGGATCGGGCAGAACAGAAAATTCCAAGATATAGAGTCTGGCCGCCTTGTTCGGCGTCTATAGAGCGAGAAAAGAACGAAATCGATCAGCTAGAGGGCAAGTGGAAGGCACTTAAGAACCAACACATTCGGGCAATTTGGGCGGTCAGACAATATGGAGAATTGGCAGCCAGTTATCAGGTAATGGCGGGAAAATTGGAAAATAGTTACCAGTTGGCAACCCAGGAGCAAGAAAAGGTGCTTGGACTTGAAAAAGAAATCGAACGCTTGCTGCGCCTGTGGCAACAGAAGGGACGAGGTTTTGCCCGTGACCCGTTGGTCCTCGAACAAATCCGAGATCTCAGAGCACGTGCCAACCTTGCAATGGATCACTTGAGACAAAAATGGGTAGCTAGCTCTACGGTGGATACTGGGTCGGTCTCCTACCAGGAAATTGTGCAAGGTATCATGGAAATTTACAGTTTTATGAAGACCACCCGGATCATTGTACAACAAGCGGGAGAGGAAACCTTTGAACTGACGCTGGAAGAATCGCAACCGAAGCCGGTTGAGAGAAAGCTCATATAAAAACCAGAGGTTGACTTATAATTCACATACCTTGTAGCATCACAATTCACCAGAACTCTACAAGCGAACAATCACACTTCTCAAGGAGAACTGTTCGATGAAGAAATTTCGGGTTGCTGTCCTGGCTAACTTAAAGAAAAATGCTCCAAAATTCGACGGGATGGCTGAAGACCAGTGGGATGATCTTGATTCGGAGAAAACAGTAGATGCTTTGCTCAACGCGATCCGTTCAGGGGGTCATCATAGTGAGTTTTTAGAAGGTAACATCACTCTTTTCGACACAATCCGAAATTATAAGCCGGATATTTGCTTCAATATATGCGAGGGACATTTTGGTGACGCGCGTGAAGCCCAGGTGCCAGCGATACTTGAGATGTTGAGAATCCCCTATACAGGTTCGAAAGTGCTCACCCTGGCGCTTGCCCTCGATAAGCCAATGACCAAGCGGGTGCTTCGCTACCATGACTTACCGACGCCAACATTCCAGACGTTTGAGCGCGTGGATGAACCCCTTGACCCGGATATGGAATTCCCGCTTTTTGTTAAACCCAGCCGAGAAGGGACAGGAATGGGGGTAACCCGATCGTCAATTGTTCACAATGATTCCGAGCTGCGAGAACAGGTGGATCATTGCCTGAAGAGGTATACGCAACCTGCATTAGTCGAGCGATTTATCGATGGTCGCGAGGTTACTGTGGGGGTAGTCGGCAACCTTCAGGGACCGGTAGCGCGTCGCCTGCCAGAGGATGACACAGCTCCACGTGTCCAGGCTGGCTTGAGATTCTTCCCCCCAATGGAGGTCAACCTTCAACCATTCGGAGAGAGCGATATCGTCTACTCGAACCGTTTGAAGGTGGATCTTGCCGAGCAGCTTGATTATCTTTGCCCGGCTCCATTGGATGACGAAATGGTCGACGAGTTGAACTGGTTGACTGCAGCGGTATTTCGAGTCACTGGCGCTTTAGATGTTTCTCGGGTTGATTTTCGTTTGGATATTAACGACAATTTGAAACCCTATATTCTTGAGATCAACACCCTGCCGGGCCTCGCGCCAGGATATTCCGACCTTGTCATCGAAGCGGCAGCAGAAGGGGTGGATCACACCTTCTTAGTCAATATGATTTTGAACACTGCCCTGAAGCGATATGAGCTGATTTGATCGCTGGTTATCTATACACTCTGCCGTGGGTTTGTTCCCAATCTTCATCACTTACCAGGGTAACCACCCGGAAAGATTCGGCGTACAGCATCTCTTTGCCTCTGGCGCGTTCCGCAGCCCATTCTTTAATCCTGGGTTCTGGATCCCAATCTTTCATCTGGCTGCGGTGAGCTCTCAGCGCGGTTACTTTTAGATCGATTGTTTCGGTGATATTGACAAATAATTCGGACTGGTTCCGGCCTGTCACATAAACTTTTCTGGGTTTAAACGCGTAAATACCTTCGGTTTCCAGGTCTTCGAACAGATTGGGTTGCCCGGCGGCGGGAAATACCGCATCCAGAGCTGCGGTAGCAGCCGCCCGGTGATCTGGATGGTTAATATAGTTTTCACCAGCCCAAACAACGGTTGGATCTCCACAAACAACTACCTCGGGCTGGAAACGCCTGATCTCTCTGACCAATTTCTTGCGAAGATCAAGCGTGGCTTGAAGCATTCCATCCGGCTCGCGAAGAAAAATAACATTCTCGACGCCAATAACTTTGGCTGCTGCGACCTGCTCCGCCTCGCGGATTTCGGCTGCGCGTGGTTTGGTCATCCCATTCTCAGCGATACCCACTTCGCCACTGGTGCAAAGAATATATGCGATGCGAGAGCCAGCTTTCACCCACCTGGTTATCGTACCTGCACAGGTAAATTCAATATCGTCAGGGTGAGCAACAATGATCGCTGCACTCTGGGGCACATAAAAGCTAGTCATAGAAATTGCCTCCGAAGAAGTAAGTCAAACCTTGTGATTATATTATGACTCAGGCGGCAAATGGGATGTAGGCTCGATTTGCCTCTGAACCGCGTAATTATAAAGGTTATCCGTTTGGGACGGGATACCAGATGAAATGGTGTGATTATTCTTTCTTTATGAAAAAGTTAAGGAATCTCGACTGAATCATTTGACTTTCAGACCAGTTATATCTATACTATTTTTATAGGCAAAAGCAAGCAGGTACGCTACTCGGCAAAGGAGGCGGAAATGGATGAAAGACCCTGGCTAAAGAAATATGATCAAGGCGTTCCTCATCAAATCGACTATCCTAACGTTCCTGTATTCAATCTGCTGGAGCAATCTGCTCGCAAGTATGCAGATGCTCCTTGCACAATCTTCAAAGGGGCTAAGATAAGCTTCAAGGAGATGGATGAAATTACTGACCGGCTGGCAGCAGGATTGGCAGAGATGGGGGTGAAGAAAGGCGACCGGGTTGGCATCTTTATGCCGAATACCCCCCAATTCGTGATTGCATATTTTGCTGCCCTCAAGGCAGGTGGGGTGGTTGTGGCAACCAATCCCCTCTACACTGCCCGCGAGATCGAGCATCAGGTCAACGACGCAGGCATTGAAGTGATGCTTGTGATGAGTAATTTTTACAACACGATTAAGAAGGTCCAGGCAAAAACCAGAATAAGAACCTGCGTGGTCACAAATCTCAAAGAAACGTTGCCACCCATCCTGTCATTCCTGTTCACATTGACCCGTGAGAAGAAAGGTGGATTCCGCATCCAGCTTGCCGAGGGAGATGTCTGGATGCAAGATTTGATCAACAAACACAAACCTGAAGATCGCCCGAAAGTTGAGATCGGGGGGGACGATGTTGCCTTATTCCAGTATAGCGGCGGCACCACAGGTACCTCGAAGGGAGCAATTTCATTGCATCGCAACCTGGTCGCCAATGCATTGCAGATTCGTTCCTGGTTTGTCAGTGCGGAGGAGGGAAAGGAAGTGACTTTGATGGCGATTCCCCTCTTCCATGTGTACGGTATGGTAGCAGGAATGTTATTTTCCATCTTGTGTGGCTCAGCAATGGTAATGGTGCCAAATGCCAAGGATTTGAAAGATGATTTAGATAATATCCAGAAATATAAAGCTACCATTTTCCCAGGTGTCCCAACGCTTTACAACGCAATTAACAATCACCCGGATGTGCTGGCCGGGAAGTACAACCTGAGTACGATCAAAGCCTGTATCTCCGGATCGGCTCCCTTGATGCGGGAAACTAAAGAGAAATTCGAGGCCTTGACAGGCGGTGTGGTGTTCGAGGGATACGGATTGTCCGAAGCTCCAACTGCCACCCATTGCAACCCGCTCTTGGGAGAAAACCGCACTGGGTCGATCGGCTTACCACTGTCCGATGTCGATGCCCGAATCATAAGCCTGGATGATGAGGTTACTGTGCTCCCAGTGGGAGAGATTGGTGAGCTGGTTATCAAGGGACCGCAAGTATTTGTCGGCTACCACATGATGCCAACCGAAACCACCAACGCTCTCCGAGATGGTTGGTTATATACAGGCGACATTGCCCGAATGGACGAAGAAGGTTATTTCTATATCGTTGACCGCAAGAAGGAGCTCATAAAACCGGGGGGTTACCAGGTATGGCCCAGGGAAGTTGAGGAAGTGATTGCCGCCCATCCGAAGGTTTTAGAGGTAGGCGTGGCAGGTATCCCGGATGCTTATCGGGGTGAGACGGTCAAGGCCTGGGTAGTAGTCAAGCCGGGAGAAGCATTATCCGAAGAAGAGATCAAAGATTGGTGTAAGGAGCGTCTCGCCAAGTTCAAGGTTCCCACCCAAATCGAATTCCGAAGCGAATTGCCGAAAACCACAGTAGGGAAGATCCTACGGCGCGAGCTTGTCCGCCAACATAAAGAAACCAGCGGAGGTTAAGTCGGGGTAATTTCAGGAGAGCGGTTTGGATCTCCACCGCTCTCCTATTTTATTGAAATAATTCTGGGTGATCTTGCTGCCTTCAAAACCAGAGGGGCTTATTTACCAACAGGATAATAGCATAAACCTGCTGTCCCGGGACCAGTATGGACGCCGAGGGCTGGGGATAGCTCAGTGATGATGCTCTCAACGGCATCCAGGCGTTTTTCAACCAGAGATCTTATCATCTCAGCTTCTTCCAACGCGGCTGCGTGCACGTAGGCAATTTTTATCTTTCCCATGTAACCAACAGCAGATTCAACCTTATCCACCATCATCTGGTATGCACGCGAGCGGCTCCTGGCTTGCCCTATTGCTACAATTACACCATCCTCCATACTGATCAATGGCTTGATGTTCAAAAGCGTGCCAACCAGATGCTTGGCTTTGCCAATCCGCCCACCCATATACAAATATTTGAGTGTATCTGCTGTCTGGATCATACGGGTAAGGGGGATTAATCTTTTTACTGTAGCGACGATATCTGCCATCGATTTGCCAGCCAGAGACGCTCGCGCAGCTTCAATCACCATCCAGCCGTGACACATCGAGACATTGAGCGAGTCGATCACCTCGATCGTAACTCCAGGGAGCATCTCGTCAGCCATAGATTTTGCGGTCAAAGCTGCTTGGTATGCACCGCTGCCTTTAGATGTCATGTGAATACTGACGATTTCTTCTATGCCCTGATCGCCAGCCAGCTTTTCATACAAAGTTAAATAATCCCCTGGTCCTGGACTGGCTGTGGTTGGCAACACCGTAGCTGTGGGCAGCCACTCATAGAACGCCTCGCGCTGGATGGTTAGCAGGTCCCGTAAAACTTCTTTGCCTCGGTGGATATAATAAGGAACCCAATTGATGTTGAGGGAAGAGATCATTGTTTCAGGAATGCTGGCACAGCTATCCGTGACGATTGCTACGGTCCCCATTGAACTCTCCTGAGCAGATTTGCCTTAATCGAATATCCGGGTTAATTATAATCCCTCCCAGCTTCGATGATAGGTTGCTTGTCACTCTGGATGAAGCACAACACTATCAAAGGGGCGCTAACTTAATTGAAATCTATCAAATAATAACCTGGTTATCGCAGGTGCGACATCGGTCAACGCTTTTAGATTCACTGAGAACTGTTCTCTCAAGCGGGTAGAACCGATCAGCAAGGCTGGAACAGGATTATTGGTGTGGCGGCGAGTGCTGAGGTCTTCCATATTCCCATGGTCCGAAGTGACAAAAATGAGCCCGTGATCGTTATCCCACTGGCTGACCAAACTGCTGATTACCTGGTCTAGAAGCTCTACGAGCTCAACTGCTTGCGCCATATCCTGGCGATGACCGGCGTAATCGCTAAGCCAGTATTCAAAGAACGAGAAGTCGTAGGTTTCTCCCAGGCTGGCAAGCCGGATACCGGCTTCTCGGGGAGAAAGAACTGGTATCTGGTTGATATTCAGGTGGTCGCGCCAGCCCTGTCCAGTAAAGTCTGCGGATAAAGCCAACCCTTCTCGCAGATTTTGTTCGGTAAATAACCGCAGTCCAGCACTGGTGACTGCCAGAGGGATGGCGGAATACAATCGGTGCCCGGTTGCGATGGCATCAAAATAGCGTGGCGGGTAGGCGTTCAGGAATCCTGCCCGTAATCCCGCATCTCTGATCTGGCTGAATAATGTTCCACCCTTCAAGAAATTTGCGACAGGTTGATTCGGTTTGGGTCCATAATGATAACCCAATCTTCCGGGGACATTGATACCGGTCAGCAGGGTAGCCTGACCGGTGGCAGATTGGGGCAAACCCGCCACACCCAATCCGGCGTCCAGGGCAAGCAGGCTGGCTTGAGCACCAAAAAACGGTGCTGAGCTGGCTAAAAGAGCTTTTCCTTCCAGCAACGCGCTAAGGGTTGGGGTTTTTGCGAGGGCAAAAGGATTGATCTCTGGATTATTTTCCCCCAGACCAACTCCGTCTAGAAAGATGAAGAGAAAACGATTCATATACACCGATAAACTCCATGAAAGCAACTTACCAGGTCACTCAGATGACTCTGCGCTAAAGGTGAACCAAGCAGATGGACGCTGACCCCTATCTGTGCCGTCATTCCTATCAACCAGTGCGAGCCGGTTTTGGATCAAAACCAGGTCATTGGGCGTGATCCCGGATTCAGAGTTTGGAATTTCGCTGATGAAACCATATAATAAAAAGGTGCCCTTTGGGGCAAGGAAACGCTCTAAATTCTGCACATACTTTACCTTGCCTGCATGGGGCAGGTTGTGGAAACAACCGATGTCAAGAATCAGGTCGAACGCCCCGTTAATTTTATCCAGACGGGTTACATCACCGACATGGAAATCTATTTTCAAACCTTCTTGGCGGGCTTTATAGCGGGCTCTGCGGATTGCCTTTCCGATAAAATCAATCCCGATCACCTGCCAACCGTGTTGGGTTAGTGTTATTGCGTTCGTCCCTGTGCCACAACCCAAATCTAGCGCCCGACCCGGTGGATTCGATTGAATAAATGCAATCAGTTCGGGAGGCGAAATACCGGTATCCCAAGGTGGAGCTCGAAAATACCAAAGGGTATAAAATAATCTCCGGTCCATTTTCACGATAAGAGCATGATTATTTTAAGGAGTTACGCAGTTCAAGGGGACAGTGGGGGTGTTTTGGCGGGCGAAGCCGCCAAAACACCCCCATAAACCCACCAACTGAGTAAGTCCTATATCGAATAGGGCTTTATAATAGGAATTCTAACCGAATTCGCTTTGACAAGGACGGCGAGATATCTTAAAATCAAGTGCTGTCTGAAAATATTTTCTCCAGGAAAGGCTAGAAATGAAAGAATATACCACCGAGTTTATTCGCAATATTGCGCTCGCTTCTCATAGCAGCTCTGGAAAAACCATGTTGACCGAAGCATTTTTGCATTTCACCGGGGCGACGACGCGCCTGGGCAGAATTGAGGACGGGTCGACGGTAACAGATTTCGAGGATGAGGAGCACCGGCGAGGCATCTCCCTCTCCACTGCACTGGCACCAGTCGAGTATAAGGATCATAAGATAAATTTGCTGGATACACCCGGGTACACTGATTTTGTTGGAGAAGTGATCTCCGCGTTAAGAGTTGCTGATGGTGTTCTGGTATTGATCGATTCCGTTGCGGGAGCCGAAGTTGGAACCGAAATCGCATTAAATTATTGTGACCAATTTAAATTGCCTCGGTTTATTATTATCAATAAAATGAACCGGGATAACGCTAACTTTCGCAAAGCCCTCGAATCTGCTCAGGAGGTATCCAATGTGCGGCTGATTCCTGTTCAGCTCCCGTGGGGAGAAAAACAGGAGTTCAAAGGTGTAATCGACCTTCTCAGCTTAAAAGCATACCCAGGAGATGGGAAATCCGCGACCGACATTCCTGCAGAGTATGCCGATGATGTTGAGACAGCACGCATGGAGTTGATCGAAGCTGCTGCGGAGAGTGAAGATGCCCTGCTGGAGAAATACCTTGAAGGCGAGGCGCTGAGCGAGGAGGAAATCAAGCGAGGGTTGAGGGAGGTAATCCTTTCTGGTTCGTACGCACCCGTTTTCGTGGCCGCGGGCTCGGCGGAGATCGGAATTGCTCCGTTACTGGATGCGATGATTGAGTTGTTCCCATCCCCCACTCAAATCGCTCCTATGATGGCTAGTGGGAAAGGGGGCGAGGAAAAGCTCACGCCAAACGATGCAAACCCTCTGGCTGCCTATGTATGGAAAACGACAGCTGATCCCTTTGTGGGTAAGATCACCTACTTCCGTGTCTATTCTGGCATGATCACCTCGGACTCCAGAGTCTGGAATCAAAATAAAGGCGCCGAAGAGCGCCTGGGGTCACTTCACCTGATGCGGGGTAAGGAGCAACTTGGGGTAAAAGTCGTCCATTCTGGGGATATTGGCACAGTACCCAAGCTAAACGTAACCTCCACTGGCGATACACTTTGTGACAAAGGCCATCCGCTGGTTTTATCTGTGCCTGAATATCCAAGCGCCTTGTTCCAGGTGTCGGTCTCACCGAAGACGCAGGCAGACTCTGCCAAGCTAAGCCCAACTCTCACAAGACTGTGCGAGGAGGACCCTACCCTTACCTGGCACCAGATCGCCAGCACCAACCAGACTATTCTGCAGGGCATGGGCGACCAGCATATCGATGTGGCAATCCGTAAGGCAGAGGCGAAATTTCAGACTGCTTTATCTACTGAAATGCCCAAAGTCCCCTACCAGGAAACGATTACCAAGCAGGGACAGGCGATGTACCGCCACAAAAAGCAAACCGGCGGTGCAGGACAGTTTGGTGAAGTCCATATGCGGGTTGAGCCTTTGCCGGATGAAGATTATGCATTTTCCAATGATGTTTTTGGTGGTGCGGTTTCTTCGAGCTATATGCCCGCCATAGAAAAAGGTATCAAGGGCGTGATGAAAGAGGGAGCGATTGCAGGGTACCCGATCAAAAATGTGAAAGTATCCGTTTATGACGGCAAAGAACACGCTGTCGATTCGAAACCGGTGGCGTTTGAGATTGCCAGCCGGGAGGCATTCAAACTGGCTGTCAAAGATGCCGCGCCAGTGCTCCTGGAGCCGATTATGAATGTTCGGATTGTGGTACCAGAAGCCAACATGGGTGAGGTATTGGGCGACCTGAACACGCGTCGAGCGCGTGTTCAGGGTATGGATACAGAAAAAGGCCACTCGATCGTCACTGCACAAGTGCCTCTGGCGGAAATGCTGCGCTATACGACCGATCTGCGTTCCATCACAGGCGGACGAGGTGTGTTCACGATGGAGGCTTCACATTACGAAGTCGTCCCGGCGCATCTGGCACAGGAGATTATTAATGCCCGGCAAAAAGAGCTCCAGGCAGCAAAAGAAGAATAATCCAAAGGGCGGGAGGCAAACTCCCGCCTTTTTATTTCTGGATTGAATCTGCCAGGTGTAACCTGATAAAGGTCACCGGCGCCAGGCCGCTCACCCAGAATCCGACCAGAGCATAGCGGAGATACCGCAATAACAGCGGGAAGCCACCTTCTCCATCGGGTAAGAGTTCACCCAGACCAAACCAAAATACCAGTACCCCTAAAAGACCAACGAGATAACGCATTACTAACTGCCACCCGGAACCCTGGACACGAAAGCCACCTCTTGAATTAATCCACATGCCCCCGGTTGCAAGGCCAAAGAAGATAGCCGCATTGGAGACGATACCGCTAAGTGCAAGTGGGTTTATGGGTTCATCGTCAGGAAATGCCCTGGCAGCGTTTTCAATCCATTCCGTGGGCACGCTCCAATCACCCAATGCCTGGCGGGCGAGCCAGGCGATCAGGATGATCAAAAGTGATGCGATTAAGGCCGCGCTGATTTGTCCTGCAAGGTTTTTTTGTCTCAACCATGACAGTACTGGCGGCTCTATTTTTATTAAGATCCATAATAATAGAATCCCGATTAACCAGCCAACCAGCACATCCTGAGGAAAATGCACCCCAAGGTACATCCTGGAGAGGCCAATCAGTATGAACAGCACACCTGCCAACAATCCCAACCAGCGCTTGCCTATACTCGCGGCCAGGCTACCCCATACCACTACGGCGCTTTGGGAGTGCCCCGAAGGGATTCCAAATGACGACTCACCAGCCAGGGCGATGACCCGCGGATCGTACCAGTAGGGTCTTGGCCCGTGAAAGATCAGCTTCAATATCGAGTTCACCCCAGCGGTCAAAGCTAAATAAATACCCAGCCTCAACCCGATTTGCGTGTTGATACACCAATAGATTGCCGGAGCAATTAGTAGAAAGAATTGTTCCGAGCCGAGAAACGAGAAGAACATCATGGGTCCGGCTAACCACTCACCAAGACTCTGGATGACCAGAACAATTTGGATCCCATTATCAAGCCAATCTGGTGGCATTGCGTGCTCCTTTCTTACGTCGGGATTATATCTTTGGGTGTGGGCAGGCGATAGAACAGGTAATACCCGTTAGCCAGGAGTGAAATTATGATTAAACCAATGCTGATTGGGAAAAGGATATCTGGATTGATGGCGTATAAATAGCCTGCCACGAATGGAACCAGGATATTGGCAGAGGATGCGATTGTCTCACTCACCCCATATGCGAGTCCTAATTTGGCAGGAGGCACCAGGGTTTGAACTTGAGCCATTGCCAATGAGCGCGCGGTGCGGTACCCGCCAACAAACAGATATGCCAGTGAGTACCAGAACATCCCGCTCTGTCTCCAGAGAAGCATTGCGAAGATAGCCACAGCAACCTGTCCGAGCAAATATCCCAGCCTGTGTTCCAGGTTGCCTAAGATCAGGTTGGACAGGACAATACCCAAAGAGCTGATCGAATATAGCTGCCCAATTGCCACCAGGCTGAGATCGCGCTGGTTTTGAAGATAGTTGGGTGCCAGAGGTTGAGCCAGGTACATCGCGAACATTGCGACGAAAACCAACGACATAAATTGCAGGTAATGCCGATTGCCAATCAGCTTATCACTGAGCTGGAGACTGCTGCGAGCCTCGATCGGCTGCGGGCGGATTAGCAGGATCAGGGCGGTAGAGATGACGAATATTATTGCGGCGAACATGAAAATGGTCCTGAAGCCATACGTCTCGCCGATCCAGCCACCCAATAAGGGTCCAAGAATTGCGCCGATGTTGTAGGAGGCTGAGATCATCGTCAATACTCTACCTACCCTTAATCGACCGCGTATAGCGGTTAAGTAGCTGTTCATTGGGGAGACTACGAAACTGGTCGCTCCATATAAGAACATTCCGACGATAAAGGTCGGGAGTGTGGTTGCCAGCGCCATCAACCAGGTTGCAAGAAGTCCAAAAATCCAGGCTGCCCACATCAGGGGTCGCTGGCCGATTCGATCTGAAAGATAACCTGCCGGGATATGGGCCAGGGTTTGAGCCAAACCATATCCACCGAGAATCGCACCAATTTTTATGGGATCAGCGCCCAATTGTTGCAGGTAGAGCGGTTGAAATGAAAAGAAAGCCCCTTCTCCAAGCCCCCACACGAGCAAGGAACAAGCAATCAGGATCAGATCGCGGCTCATTGCCGGCTAACCAACTGTATCCATTTCTCTTGGCAAGCCTGTGAGGCATTGGCTGCCGGTTTGTGTAATTACGATATTATCTTCAATACGTACGCCATTACGATCCGGTAGATATATTCCGGGCTCGACTGTAAACGTCATCCCGGGTTTGAGCGGTAGACTGTTTCCGGAGCGAATATATGGCTCTTCATGCCCTTCCATACCAATCCCGTGACCGGTACGGTGGGTGAAATACGGGCCATAGCCAGCATCGCCAATTACCTGGCGTGCAGCAGCATCGATTTGCTCTGCCGGGATACCTGGCCCGGCAATCGCCCTGCCGGCAGCATTTGCCTGTGCGACAATCCTGAAGATTCGCTGCATCTCTTTATCAACTTCTACAACCGCAAATGTGCGGGTGATATCGGAAATGTAGCCATCGGATGTGGCACCCCAGTCAATCACCAGGCAATCACCGGGATGCAGGGCGCGGTTTGTGGGAGTGGCATGTGGGTTGGCGCTATTAGGACCAGACGAGACGATGGGAGAGAAAGGCATCTCCGGATCTGAGCCGCCTCGCAGGAGTTGTAAGGTCAGCTCAGCGGCAATCTCTTTTTCGGTGACCCCTACTTTGATCAAGGGCAGTGTTTCGATCAAAGCTTGCTCAGCGATCTGTACCGCTTTTCGTATAGATGCGAGCTCTGTCTCGTCCTTGTGCATTCGCAGGTTGGCAAAGACCTCTTCTGCAGAGATGAAGTAGGTTTTGGGTGTTGCCTCTTCTGCCAGGCGTAGTTCAAGCAGACGCAGACGGCGTGGCTCCACCCCAACTCGTGCGCCGGGTTCCAACCTGGCGGCTTTGAAGCCTTGATGGAACACTGCTGCCCAGCTTGATGGATCCTCCCCAAACGTAAAAGCCTGAACCGGAAAAGGCAAGTGGGAGACTTTAGCTGCTTCCAATTCCGGTAAAACCAGGACTAGAGGCGTATGGGGCATAAACAGAGCTACCACGGGTCTTTCCATCAAATGGAAGTTTAATCCTGTCAGGTATGCCAGGCTGGGACCGGGATTGAGAAGCATAGCAGAATAGCCACTGGTCTGTAAGATGACCGCCAATTTTGATTGGCGTGACTGGTACGCAGAGGTTTGGGGATTTGTCATCGATACTCCATTGGGTGATTTGGATAATGAAATTATAGTCTTTTCCCCGGATTGGAGGAAGCCTTGTGAATCTATGAATGTAGCGGCTGTGTTAGAATCAAAAAATCAGGCTGGGTTGTAGATTATTTCAGGATTGATATTGATGTCGGTATATGAATTGCCGCTGTTCCCGCTCAATACAGTTTTATTTCCAGGCATGCCCTTACAGCTGCACATCTTCGAAGATCGATATAAGAAGATGATCAACCTGTGCCTGGAGCGCAGCATTCCCTTCGGGGTGGTGCTCATAGATCGAGGCAGCGAAGCCTATGGGCCTCTGGCAGAACCAAAGGATATCGGTTGCACTGCCCAAATTATTGAGACGCAGCCGCTCACAGATGGACGGATGAATATCGTGGCGCTTGGGCAGGAGCGCTTCCGCACGATCATGGTGGACCGTCGTAAAGCGCTATACCTTAATGGGATCATCGAGCTATTTCCTTTGCAGGATGAGAATAAGGATGCGGTCATGCAGGCAGGTGATCGTCTGAAACCCTGGCTAATAAAATATCTGGAAGTATTGACCGATACGGGAGGTGTCGATCTTGAAGTTCCACAGATACCTGACGACCCTCAGGCACTGGCATACCTGGCCGCGATTGCATTGCAAGTACCCAATCGAGAAAAGCAGGAATTTCTCTCCATCGAAACAACCTCCCAGCTTCTAATCCGCTTGCTGGATAGTTACCAAAGAGAGGTGGCTATTCTGCGGGCATTACAAGCAAATCCCGATACTCAGAAAATTGGCAGTTTCTCGATCAATTAAGCGGTCAAGATGGGGAGATTTGTTGACCAACAGGCATCTATTGGCTTTTTTTATCTTTTAGCCTGCTTGACAGTCTGGCAGGCCTCAGATAAAATTCCTTTCTCAGAACTGTGGGCCTGTAGCGCAGTTGGGAGCGCGCTTCAATCGCACTGAAGAGGTCGAGGGTTCGAATCCCTCCAGGTCCACTGGCTCGTTGACGGATTGTGGGTTTAACAGTACAATTCCGGCTACTAAATTTGGGCCCATAGCGCAGTTGGGAGCGCGTCTCAATGGCATTGAGAAGGTCGTGGGTTCGAATCCCACTGGGTCCACTAAATATTTAATAAACTCTACAGGAGTAGTAAGCCATCCGTCAGCGAATCGGGAGAGAGAGGTGGAAGCCCGGTGATGTGCCAGCGGTGCACAAGCATAATTTGAAGGCTGAACTCGCCTGTTGCCCTATCAGGGCAGTTTTCATCGGTGAATGTCACCAAGACATAGCCAGTGGCGGGATTCGCCCGTTAGCGCGTAACTGAGCGGCTAGTGAGGGACTGGGATGTTTCCCTTTCCTCATAGCAAGCAGGGTGGTACCGCGGAGAATTCCTCCGCCCCTGTGGGCGGAGGTTTTTTTTATTTGTTGGATAGATGATTATGAGTGTTACTTTAGCAGCAACCTGGCATCCGCGTGGTGAGATGAACCGCCTGATTGTGCATCTAGGTGATTTAGTTGCCGCTTATGCACAAATCGTCATTATTACACCACCTATGGGTGATCTAAACACCAGGGAGGTATCAGAAGTAGAGGAGATAAACCGATTACCCGGAATCCTGGTCAGACAACCCGACAACTGGTCTAGGGGACGCTACGCAGCGCTCCAGGCCTCTTTGGAAACGAATCCCAGTTATATCCAGTATGCAGATCTGGATAGATTGTTGCGCTGGGTGGAAACCCGACCAGATGAATGGTTGCATACTGTAGCTAAAATGATGTCCAGCGATAGTCTGATCATTGGTCGCACGCCCTTTGCTTATCAGACTCACCCAGCAGCACTTGTTCAGACTGAGGCGATTAGTAACCAGGTTGTCTCCCATTTCTTGGGCAGGTTTATGGATGTCAGCGCTGGCTCAAAAGGTTTCTGCCGAGAGGCAGCTGATTACATTGTAGCAAATACGGTTCCCGGTCACGCCATGGGTACAGATGCCGAGTGGCCGATCCTGCTTCATAAAGCAGGCTTCCAAATAGACTACGTTGAAGTCGATGGCCTGGATTGGGAGAGCGCAGATCGCTATAAAGATCTTGCTGCTAAACAGGAGGATCAGCTCCAGGCAGCTATCCAGTACGATGCTGACCCCCGGAATTGGGAACACCGAGTGGAGATTGCCCGAGAGATTGTGGAATCTGCCCTGGCAATCGCGGCGCGGCAGACCTGGCAAAGAGTCTGAATATAATTCGTGTAGAAACGGATATAATCTTGTAGTACTGATTACAACCGCAGGAGAAGCAATGACTGACTTACCAATCTACAACCCTGCTGAGATCGAGCCAAAATGGCAGAGAAAATGGGATGGGGATGGGTTATACCATGCTGATATTGACCCGTCCATGCCAAAGCATTATGCCCTGACGATGTTGCCATACCCATCCGGAGAATTGCACATCGGTCATTGGTACGCCATGACCCCCTCTGATGCCCGCGCCAGGTTCATGCGCATGCGCGGCTATAATGTTATGTTCCCAATGGGTTTTGATGCGTTTGGATTGCCGGCTGAAAACGCCGCAATCCGGCGGCGGATCCATCCCAAGGAATGGACCTATGCCAATATTCAACGCATGCGCGGCCAGCTCAAGAGCATGGGCGCGATGTTCGATTGGCGGCGCGAAGCAATCTCTGCCGATCCGAAATATTATCGCTGGAGCCAGTGGTTTTTCACGCAGCTTCGGAAGCATGGACTGGCATACCGGAAGATGTCGCCGGTGGACTGGTGCCCCAACTGCAATACTACCCTGGCGCGCGAACAGGTTTGGGGGGATGACCGCCATTGTGAGCGCTGCGGTACTCCGGTGATCAAAAAAGACCTGGAGCAGTGGTTCTTTCGCACCACTCAATATGCCGAAGAATTGCTCGATTTTTCAAATATTGATTGGCCGGAGAGAGTACAGGCACTGCAGACTAACTGGATCGGTCGATCTAACGGTTCTACGGTGTATTTTCAAACTGAAACTCAGGATCGCTTAGAGATCTTTACGACTCGTCCTGATACGCTGTGGGGCGCGACGTTTATGGTCTTGGCGCCGGAACACCCGCTGGTGGAGAAAATCACCTCTCCGGAAAAAAGTGGAGTCGTGGAGCAATACATCCAGCAAGCCTTGCGCCAAACGGATATTCAGCGTGAGGCAACCGATAAAGAAAAATCTGGTGTGTTTACTGGTGGTTATGCAATAAATCCCGTCAATGGTGAACGCATACCGGTGTGGGTTGCGGATTATGTGTTGATGACCTATGGCACGGGGGCGATTATGGGGGTACCCGCTCACGACCAGCGCGATTTCGAGTTCGCCCGCAAATATGGGCTTGAAGTACGCGTTGTAATCCAGCCGGAGGATATACCAACCCTGGATGGTGCGACGATGCCTGAGTCAGTGCCAGCATACGGCACAATGGTAAATTCAGGCCAGTTAAGCGGCACACCCGGCGATATAGCGTTCGAACAGGCAGTAGCCTATCTACAAGAGCGAGGTCTGGGAAAGGCGGCAGTCAATTATCGCCTGCGCGACTGGCTGATCTCTCGCCAGCGATACTGGGGAGCACCGATCCCGATCATCTACTGCCCGGAGCATGGCGCAGTGGACGTCCCCGATGAGCAATTACCGGTGTTATTACCAGATGATGTCGAATGGCTGCCGACCGGTGAATCGCCGCTCAAGCTGCACCCGACCTGGAAGTTAACCACCTGCCCGGTTTGCGGTAAAGCCGCAGAACGTGAGACGGATACCATGGATACATTTATGTGTTCTTCATGGTATCACTTGCGCTACCTTAGCCCAGATTATGGTCCGGCTCCGTTTGACCCAAATGAATACGATTATTGGATGCCAGTGGATACGTACACGGGGGGCATCGAACACGCGACCATGCACCTGATTTACACCCGATTTTTCCACAAGGCTTGCCGGGACATGGGCGTTGTCAAAGGGGATGAGCCTATGTCGCAGTTACGCAATCAGGGAATTGTCCTGGGCGAGGACAGTGAGAAAATGTCCAAAAGCCGGGGAAATGTGGTTTCGCCAGACGACCTGGTTGGGCGCTATGGTGCAGATACCGTGCGGGCATACCTGATGTTCTTCGCCCGTTGGGATATGGGGGGGCCTTGGAACAGCAGTGGGATCGAAGGCTCGGTACGCTGGTTACGGCGGATCTGGAACTTGTTCACAGATGAGGTTGGCAAAAGTACCGCTGAGGCAAGCACATTACGGGTGTTACGCCGCAAAGTACACCAGGCTTTGAGCCAGATCACACATGATTTCGAGACTTTTGAGTTCAATACCATTGTCTCAGGCTTGATGGAGTTGTCCAACCACCTATCCAGGGCAAGAGAGTTGGGTGCGGCTGGGTCTGCTGAGTGGGACGAAGCGGTTGATATCTACCTACGCATGATGGCGCCAGTCACCCCGCATATAGCTGAAGAATTATGGGACTTGCGAGGAAAGCCGTACTCTATTCATAATCAACCCTGGCCAGAAGTTGACCAGGAAGCAGCTTTGGAAGAGCAGATTACGCTAGTGGTTCAAATCAATGGGAAGGTCCGCGATCGTGTTCAGGTGCCAGCAGACATTGGCGAGGAAGCCGCCAAGCAAGCTGCTTTAAACACACAGGCTGTACACAAATACTTGGAAGGGCGCCTTCCGAAGAAAGTTATCCTGGTACCAGGAAAGCTGGTCAATATCGTCGAATAGCTGATCCAGGAGTGGACTCCTGAAGGGTGTAATGGATGCGATTTGAAGATCTGAACTGGATGGATATCGAAAAATACCTGGCCCAAGATGACCGGTTGATGGTTGTCCTGGGCGCGTGCGAGCAGCATGCATATCTCAGTGTGCTGAGCGATGTGAAGATTCCTCAAGCGTTAGCGGATTCTGCCAGCCTGCAGACCGGCGTATTGGTTGCACCTGCGTTAAATTTTGGATCATCACCGTATTTCCTTGATTACCCAGGAACTCTAAGCCTGAGGATCAGCACACTGCTGGATATGGTGGAAGACGTGATCCGGTCCGCTTACCGGCAGGGTTTTCGCAAATTCCTGATCTTGAATGGGCATGGAGGGAATGATCCGGTTCGGGCGCGTCTTTACGAGCTGATGAACCACCTTGAAGACACCCGGATAGCCTGGTATTCCTGGTGGCTATCGCATAGCGTGCTCGAGCTGGCTCAAAAATACGACCTGAAGCCATCCCATGCCAACTGGCTGGAAGCATTTGCTTTTACACGGGTCGCTGATTTACCCCAGGAAGCTAAGACTCCACCCAATATTCCAGGATTAATGGGTGCGGCAGAAGCCAGGCAGGTATATGGAGATGGCTCTTTTGGTGGGCCTTACTTTGTGCAAGAGATCGTAATGGAAGAATTATTTAAAACTGCCCTGCAAGATGTATTGAGATTAGTTAAATTTGATTGATAAAGAGGCTAAACATGGCTGATAAACAAATTATCACCAGCAAGAAAGCTCCCAAGGCAATTGGACCCTACAATATCGCCAATAGTTTTGCCAGTCTGGTATTTACAGCTGGACAACTGGGCCTGGATCCGGCGACAATGGAGCTTGTTCCAGGTGGGATCGAAGCAGAAACCCGTCAAGCGCTGACCAACATCAAGAACGTTCTGGAAGCTGCCGGGTCTTCAATGGAACTCGTGCTCAAAACTACCGTCTTTCTGCATGATATGGGAGACTTTGCTAAGATGAACGCGATCTATGCTGAGTTTTTCCCTGCAAATTTCCCTGCCAGGACAACTGTCCAGGTAGCCGGGCTGCCAAAAAATGGTGCAATTGAGATCGAAGCCGTGGCGATTAACCAGGCAGGTTGATCCGCAATCTCAGCAAATACATCATTCATGATGATCAATCTGGCGATCTAATGGGCTCGCACAACCGCCTGGGGAGTCTGGGTGATGATGAGCGGGTTTCAGTTATCGTCCCATGTTACAATGAGCAAGCGACGATTGGTTTGTTATTAAATGCGCTTTACAACCAATCTTTTCCGCGCCAAAAAATGGAGATCTTAATCGCAGACGGTCTATCAACGGACGGGACCCTCGATGCGATCCGTTCATTCCATACAGCCCATTCCGATTTGCAGGTGAAGGTCCTTACTAACCCGCGCAGGTTGATCCCTGCGGGATTAAATATTGCTCTTCGCGATGCGAAGGGCGACTACATCGTTCGATTAGATGCGCATTCGATCCCTAACCCGGATTATGTTGAACGTTGTGTTAATATTTTGCGTTCTGGTATGGGAGATAATGTGGGGGGTGCATGGGAAATTTCCCCAGGCGGTAAAAGTTGGATTGCCAGGTCAATTGCGGCTGCGGCTGCGCATCCCCTTGGGGTGGGAGATGCACGTTACCGTGTGGGGGGTGGCGCGCAAGCGGTGGATACCGTGCCATTTGGCTCCTTTCGACGCAGCCTGATAGATAAAACCGGCTTTTTTGATGAATCCCTGCTGACAAATGAGGATTATGAGTTTAATGTGCGAATAAGGCAATCGGGCGGAACCGTATGGTTTGATCCCTCGATCCGCTCGATTTATTACGCCAGAGCCGAGCTTGGTTCCCTTGCCAGGCAATACTTCCGCTATGGATACTGGAAAGGCAGAATGCTGTTGCGTTACCCAAAAACGATCCGGTGGCGGCAGTTGCTTCCCCCACTTTTTGTTTTGAGCTTGATTATTTTCTTATTCATGTCTCCATTCTGGGTCCCCGCAAGGTTTGCCCTGTTTGCGATGGTCGGAGCATATATCCTGGTGTTACTGGGCGCTGGTGCACTGTTAGCCTTGAAAAAAGGCGACTTGTCATTGATAATTGGCTTTCCAATGGCTGTTGCAACGATGCACCTGAGCTGGGGCAGCGCTCTGCTCTGGAGTTTGATACATTCATGATGCCCACCAAACAACTGCGCAAATCCAATCCCTGGAAACTGCGCCTAGGGGAGCGGCGTTCGATATTGATTGCTGGTGATTTTATAATGGCTGCCATAGGCCTGGTGCTATCTCTGGTCTATTGGGGTGCCTCGGTGCGTTTTATCGATTTCAACCAGCAATTCTTGTTGGAAAGGGTGCCGGTTTGGTTTTACTTCTTGCCCGTCATATGGGTAGTTTTACTGGTTGAGCTCTATGATGTTCACCGGGCAGGAGATTGGTCGCTGACGATTCGTGGGGTCGCAACGGCGGCATTGATCGGATTCATCCTCTACCTGGTGTTATATTTTTACTATGTTGATCCACCCAGGTCCTTATTGCCCCGGCGGGGTGTCGCTAGTTTTCTGATCATTGCTTCATTGCTCACACTTGTGTGGCGGTGGTTGTATATTCGCATATTTACTGCACCTCAATTCATGCGCCGTGTGCTCTTGGTGGGAGGGGGTAAAGCCGGCGAAACACTGCTGCAAACTGCAAACGACCTGTGGCCGCCTCCATTTTACGTGGTCGGCATCATTGATGACGATCCGGAAAAAATCGGCTCTCAAATTGAGGGAGTATCTGTAATAGGCTCGAGCGAACAACTGTTGGAGATTGTTGAAGCACAAAACATATCCGACATCATGGTGGCCATATCGGGAGAAATGCAAGGTAAGATGTTCCAGGCATTGCTGGACGCCCAACAGATCGGGATTGAAATCACCCGCATGCCGCGCGCATTTGAAGAACTGGTTTCGCGAGTGCCGATCCGGTTGTTGGAAACCGATTGGATCTTGCGCTCTTTTGTGGATGAAGCCAGGGTAAGCGGTTTTTATGAGTTGATCAAGCGGATTGTGGACTTCATGGGTGGGCTATTTGGATCACTCGTATTGTTGTTTTTATTCCCATTACTTGCATTGGCAATTTTCATCGATGATGGTATGCCGATTATTTACACACAAATCCGCCTGGGACGTGGCGGGCAGCCGTATAAGATCATGAAGCTAAGAACCATGCGGCGTGACGCTGAAGCGGATGGGACTCCTCAGTGGGCTAAAGAAGATGACGAGCGGGCGACACGGATTGGCAAGCTATTGCGTAGAACCCATCTGGATGAGTTACCCCAGTTCTTGAATGTTCTCCGCGGGGAGATGAGCCTGGTTGGGCCACGGGCTGAACGTCCCGAGCTGGTGCAGATGTTTCAGAACCACGTACCATTTTACCGGGCGCGCCTCTTGGTTAAGCCGGGTATTACCGGCTGGGCGCAAATTAACCTCGGCTATGCTTCGACGATTGAAGAAACGATCCAAAAGTTAGAGTATGATCTGTATTACATCAAGCACAGAAATCTCTTGATGGACTTTTTAATTCTATTGAGAACACCTGCTACTGTGTTCGGCTTTCGCGGCAGGTAGGAAAGCATGAAATTACACTCGCAAGAGTTTTTGGAAAAAATAAAGCGGTTTGGGCGCATTCCCCCTGCCAAAAATTGGATGTTGCTCGCAGGGGATTTGATATTGATTGTGGTTTCAGCAATGGGCAGCTTCGCGTTACGGCTGGATATTGGACCCTTGTTTGTCTGGTATCTACCCCAGGCGTATTGGTTTATTGGCGTAGCTTTGGTCATCAAGCCGGTTATCTATTATATTTTTGGTTTGTACCGCCGGCTGTGGGCTTATGCCAGCACGCAGGAACTTAAATTGATTATTGCCTCAGTCACCAGTGCGTCCGTTGGCGTATCGATTGTGATATTGATTTTGAGGGCGATGCAGGTATTGCCATACTTCCCGCGCGGTGTGTTACCGATTGATTGGTTGCTATCGTTGCTCCTGGTGGGGGGATTCCGTTTCTCGATGCGCCTTTTAGCAGACACCCGGTCTACATCAACGGATCTAAATGGACGCCAGCAGCGGGTATTGGTTGTCGGTGCGGGGGATGCGGGGGCGCTGGTTGTCCGTGAGATGCAGAAAAACCCACAGCTCAATATCACACCTGTATGCTTTCTGGATGATGATCCTGCCAAGCAAAAACAACAAATCCATGGCGTTCCGGTAATCGGTAACCTGGATGATTTATCAAAAACGGTATCCTTGCGGCGCATTGATGAAGTTGTCATCGCATTACCCAGCGCACCGGGTAGTGTGGTCAGGAAGGTGGCTGAAATTTGCCGTCGAAAAGGGGTCCCATTCCGCACAATGCCGGGGATTTACGAGCTCATCGGCGGGAAGGTCAATGTCAGCCGTTTGCGAGAGGTGGAAATATCGGACTTGCTGCGTCGGGAATCGGCTTTGATCGATGATCGCATGATTGGAGGCAAGATCGGTGGCAAGCGGGTATTGGTGACTGGTGCCGGAGGGTCCATCGGGCGGGAGTTATGCCGCCAAATTGCGCGTTGGGGACCGACTGAGTTAGTGCTGCTTGGTCACGGAGAGAACAGCATCTTCGAGACATTGCTGGAGATCGAGGAGAATCACCCTGCTCTGCCCTTGCACCCGATCATCGCAGATGTGCGGGATATCGACCGGATGAGTGTTATCTTTGAGAATCACCGGCCTCAGGTGGTATTTCATGCTGCGGCACATAAACACGTGCCGTTGATGGAAGTCAATATCGAGGAAGCCATCTCGAACAATGTATTGGGAACCCGGAATATTGCCGAGGTATCCATCAATACCGAGGTCGAACGCCTGGTGCTAATCTCCACAGATAAAGCAATCCGTCCGTCAAGCGTTTATGGGGCGACAAAGCGATTGGCAGAGCTCATCATCCTGGATGCAGCTAACCGAACAGGGCTGGCATTTTCGGTTGTGCGTTTTGGAAATGTATTGGGTAGCCGGGGGAGCGTCATCCCTAGATTCGAGAGCCAGATTGCGCGCGGGGGACCGATCACAATCACCCATCCGGATATGGAACGATATTTCATGACCATCCCCGAGGCAGTCCATCTTGTTCTGCAGGCTTCGGCAATGGGTAAGGGGGGAGAGGTGTTTGTGCTAAACATGGGTGAGCAGGTGCGCATCCTGGATCTGGCAGAGGACCTGATCCGGTTGTCAGGGTTGGAACCCGGCAAGGATATAGAGATTGTGTTCACCGGGATTCGCCCTGGTGAAAAATTAAGCGAAGAGCTCTGGGATATGGAGGCAACCTACCAGCCAACCGACCATCCGGATATTGTTTTGTTAGAAGATGAGGATATTTCGGGCGGATTGGAATTGCGCAACATGGTCAAGGATTTGATTCACCTTGCTCGAGAAGGTGATACTGCCTCGATTATTCGCATCCTGGACGAGTTCATCCCCGGTGCTGCTGTTCGTAGTACACCACCGCCTGATCTTACTTCAATTGTGTAGTACATTCCAATGCCCGTCGTGACGATATCGGAATGGGACCGGCTAATCAACCAAGTGCCGGACGCGCATGTGTTGCAATCCTCCTGCTGGGGCGAGCTCAAAGCGGATTTCGGGTGGCGGGTGGTCAGAGTCGTCCAAGGGGGGTGTGGCGCTCAAGTATTATTCAGGAGACTGCCTTTAGGCTTATCGCTTGCCTATATCCCAAAAGGACCTGTGGGGCCATCCTCTGGTTGGAGAGAATTGTGGAAAGAGGTGGATCTGGTTTGCCGGCGAGAGCGGGCAATTTTATTGATTATCGAACCGAATCTGTTTGTAGAAGAACTAAAAAGCGCGTTTGATGTGCCACCGGATGGTTTCTCACCGGCAATCCAAAATATCCAACCGCCACGTACGATTGTGATCGATATAAGCGGTGAAGAATCCGAAATACTTGCCAGGATGAAGCAGAAGACGCGCTATAACATTCGCCTTGCCCAGAAACGAGGGGTT
>Ga0105100_10000365_pt1 | contig 26704 bp, 25 predicted proteins | sample PPLLak12cMay2015_2_FD_87033 | JGI IMG/M metagenome (GOLD analysis project Ga0105100, IMG submission 87033) | Freshwater sediment microbial communities from Prairie Pothole Lake near Jamestown, North Dakota, USA - PPLs Lake P8 Core (1) Depth... | ecosystem: Environmental > Aquatic > Freshwater >... | reverse complement strand
GTTATCAATCGCTGCAAGATGCCGGCAGATGGCGATATCCTGGTCCCCATCCACACTGTTACCGTGATCGGTACAACGGATGTAAAAGTGGACGATCCAGATCGCTACGCAATCGAGCCTTGGGAAGTCCAGCTCATGCTAGAGGAAGGTGAGAAACTGGTACCCGGCTTCAAGGATATGCGGATGCTGCGTGTCTGGGCAGGAGTGCGCCCGCTTTACCAGGAGGCGCCAGGTGAAGATACGCGAGATATTACCCGGGCGTATGTCTTGCTCGACCATGAAAAGCGGGACGGGGTCGGGGGATTGGTGACGATCACCAGTGGGAAGTGGACCACCTACCGGAAAATGGCTGAAGTGACCGCCGATCTGGTATGTGAGAAGGTCGGCGTACAGCGTCCCTGCCGGACTCACCAGGAGGTCTTGCCCGATAACGGATCGCATGGGTATCATAAGCTGGGGAGCAGATTGACTCATGTCGAGCGAAATCACGATTATGGCAAGCTGATTTGCGAGTGTGAACTGGCTACATATGACGATGTTGTTTCTGCGATTGTCCAGGGAGAGGCAAAAACGATCGATGATGTTCGCCGGGATGTTCGCTTGGGAATGGGACCTTGCCAGGGTGGTTTTTGCACTTACCGGATTGCTGGTCTCTTGAACGACCTGCGCAACAATCCGGTGCAACAGACAAATGTTGCCTTACGCGACTTTCTGCAAGAACGCTGGAAGGGCTTGCTGCCCATACTGTGGGGTCAGCAACTACGCCAGGAGAGGTTAAATGAGCTGATCTACTCAAGCCTGCTCAATGCACAGGATTTGCCAGGTCCGGAGACTTCTTCTCTAAGCCCAGAGCTATATTTATCCCCAGAAAAGGACACCACCATCGAAGCTGTTGCGCAAGCGGACGAACGAGGAAAGGAAACGAGCCAGGATGCAGCCCCCCCTGGCGGATTTGGCGTGCCAGACGTTGTGGTGATCGGTGCCGGGTTAGCAGGCCTGGTTGCGGGATGGCAGGCAGCCAAACAGGGCGAGCGAGTGCGCGTCATTAGCAAAGGTTGGGGATCCCTGTATTGGCACACCGGCTGTATCGATGTCTTGGGGCGGGATGGAAAGCATCTGGTCACCAGTGTGTTATCACCAGCTGAGTTATTGCCCGAATTTATCAACGATCAGCCAGGTCATCCTTATTCGTTGGCGGGTATGGATGCTCTGGTTGAAGCAATTGAAGAGATCAAAGAGCTTGCCAGACGGTCTGGTTACCCGCTGCGCGGTTCATTAGAGCGAAACTGGTTGTTGCCAACAGCGCTTGGCACAACCCGGCAAACCTGCCTGGCTCCAGAGACAATGATTGCCGGGGACTTAAACCAGCCGGGCGATATACTGATTGTGGGTTTTGACCAGTTTCTTGATTTCTACCCGCATCTGATCGCTGATAACCTGAATGAACAAGGGTTTAAGGTATTCCATGTCAGCCTGAATTTGGACGCTTTGCGCGAGCAGAGATTTGTCACTGGCAGGGTATTGGCAGAATTATTCGAGCAGGCTGAATTCAGATCATCTGTGGTTGAGGCAATGGATACTGCCCTGAAGGAGCACAACCCTGCACGGATTGGTTTCCCGGCCGTCCTAGGTTTCCAATCCGCGTTGATGGTTAAGGGTGATCTGGAGGAGAGGTTAGGACGCCCCGTGTTCGAAATTCCCACCTTACCCCCGTCGATCCCTGGAATACGCCTCCATAGCATGCTGGTAAAGGCGATCGAGCAAAATGGGGGACGGGTTGTGGATGGTACACAGGTGATCTCCGCTGATGTTCAAGATGGAACAGTTAAGGCGGTGTGGAGCGAGGCAGCCGCTCGTTCCAAGCCGCACCGGGCCCGGCGATATATCCTGGCTACAGGAGGGATATTAGGTGGAGGCTTCCAGATGGAAGCCAATGGCAGGCTGAAGGAACTTGCACTGGATCTGAAGCTGGAAGATGAAAACCCGGGAGCAAGCAGGTTTGCCAGCCGGTTCTTGAGCCGCAAGGGCCATCTGGTATTCCGTACAGGGATAAAGGTAAATAATGATTTTAGACCTATTGATGAATCGAGTCACATATTATTGCATAATCTAAATATTGCAGGTGCCGCATTGGGAGGCTTTGACCCAATCCAGGAACTCTCGATGGAAGGGGTTGCCCTGGTGAGTGGTTATCTTGCCGGCAGGAAGGGAATTATCCAATGATTCAGGGACGATCAGCCAATCGCGGGCATTTTCCGGTTGAAATATCGATTGATCAGTGTATTAAGTGCAATATCTGCACAACCGTCTGTCCAGTATCGGCAGTGACCGATCTTTTTCCAGGTCCAAAGTACGAAGCACCCCAGGCAGGGCGCTTCAGGTCGCCAGCTCAAGACACCCCGGATTGGTCGGTGGATTACTGTAGTGGATGCCGGATGTGTAATATGGTCTGCCCGACCGGGGTGAAGATTGCTGAGATGAATGCCCGGGCACGAGCCTGGATGGTAGAGCAGAACAAGGTTCCCCTGCAGTTGAGATTGCGCAATAATTTGCTTGCACGCTCGGAGTTGATCGGGAAAATCGGGCAACCGGTTGCTCCAATAGCCAACGCAGTGCTTTCAAACCGGGCAATTCGGAAAGCCACTGAGGCGGTATTGGCGATCCACCACGAAGCGCCACTGCCAGCGTTTTCCAGCCAAAAGTTTACCACCTGGTTCAACCAGCATAAGCCGGATGGAAAAGCCACTCGCAAGGTGGTTTATTTCCATGGATGTTCAACCCAATATTACGAGCCTAGAGTCGGCCGAGCGGCAGTGAACGTCCTGGAAGCGAATGGCTTCGAAGTAATTGTTCCACAACAGAATTGTTGCGGTTTGCCTCTCTTATCGAATGGGGAATTTGGCGCCGCGCGTGTTTACCATAGTAGTAATGTGCGCAGCCTGGTAGAGTATGCCCGCCAGGGAATTCCAATTGTTGGCACTTCAACGAGCTGCACACTAACTTTGAAGGAAGAAGCGCCTGAGTTATTGGATATGCACGATGAAGATACTCGCCTGGTTGCTGAGAATACATATGACTTTAACGAGTTTTTGCTGACTTTACTTGATGAAGGCAGCCTGATTACAGAGCTCAGGGCTTTGCCCATGCGGCTGCCTTACCATGCCCCTTGCCAGTATCGCGCCCATCGCCTGGGACGTTTGGCGCTGGATGTTTTGGATCTTATCCCTGAACTGCAAGTCGAGGATAGCAAGGCGGCTTGCTGCGGGATCGCCGGGACCTACGGTTACAAAACCGAGAAATATGAGATCGGAATGGCGGTTGGAGAAGATTTGTTTGAATTTATTCGCCAGTCTCCTGCCTCGTTTGCAATCTGTGACAGTGAAACTTGCCGATGGCAAATCACCCATGCCACAGGAAAACCAGCAGTTCACCCGGTGGAGCTAATGGCGGTTGCCTATGGGTTTAAGCCCGAAGGAGCGTTGGCGAAGCTGCTTACGGTTTAGCCAGCTGTTGCTCCGGCAGCAGGTTGAATTGGGTGTAAAATTGGTGCTGCTTTGCCGGGAATGACGGTTGCCAGTTCGTGTGCGATCCGTAAATATTAATCCGGCAGGAGGGCCTGTTGGAACACTCTCCCTTCGAGGATGGTTATGATTAACGTAGATGCTTTTCAAAAAGTTGTATTGATCTTGATCATCATTTTGTTATTGGCTGCATGCGCTGCGCCCACCCCGGACCCCACGCCGGTTCCTCCCAGCCCAACGCTTGTTGCGCCTACCAAAACCCAGATACCAGCAAGTGCCACTCCCACCCAGACCGCCACTGAGGTGCCTACGAATACTCCGCAGCCCACGGCTACTCAGCCAAAACCATCCGCTACAGCAACCGCGACAGCTCTGCCGACGGAGACAGTTACAGCCACCCCTACAGCGACCCCATCCCAGGAGGAAGCTTCGCTACCGGCTGCATCCAAAGAGAATGTTTCCTTCTTCTTGATCCAGGAGCAGGTGGGCGGTTCGATTTGTGGCGATGCGGCAGTCGCGGTCGGCGCAGGAGTCAAACGCACTGGGAGCATATCGGATGATGTATCCAACGCGCTAAAGCAGCTGTTCTCGCTCAAGTCAGAGTACGTGGGCGGGTTGTTGAACCCTCTGTTCAGGTCAAACTTGCGCGTCAACAACGTGAACTTCAATAGTAAAAATGGACTGATCACGGTGGACCTGACCGGCACTTATAAACCTACTGGTGATGATTGTGACAACTCGCGAGTAAAAGCACAGATCTGGCAAACCATTCGCCAGTATAGAGAAATAAAGGCAACCAATATCTACTTGAACGGGATACCGTTTGGGGATAGATTGTCCAACGATAAATAAATCCGGTTTTTACCATCTATGTCAACCATACACCGCCATCCAATTATCAGTTACCTGTTCGTGCTGTTTATTCTTGTCAGTATTAGCTCATGTGGGTCAGCAAATGTGGCACCAGAGCAGGATCAGCCAGGGGTCAGTCCAAGCGTGGTATTTTCTTCTACCCCTTCTGGAACGCCAACGCCACAACCGCCCACGGATACTCCTTTACCCCCAACCGAGACAGTTACTCCCACGGCGTCAGTGACCCCAATCCCATCGGATACACCCACACCCTCCGAGACGCCGACCGAGACCGCGCCGCCACCGACTGCCTCAGGTGAGGAAGCGATCTATGTTTATTACATCTTATTAGGCGATGATGGACCTCTCTCCTGTGGGGATAGTGCAGTAAAGGTTAATACTGGAGTGTATCGTACAGGTGATGTCGAGACCGATGTGGCGACAGCCCTGAAGCGCCTGTTTAGCAAGCAGCAGTACGTAGGGAACTTGTATAATCCCGTTTATCTATCCAATTGGCGAGTAGACAGCGTGGAATTTAAGGCTTACGAAGGACTGGTAAATGTGTCTTTAAGTGGCGGATACGTCCGGTCAGGGGACCGATGTGATGACAGCCGGGTGCGGACACAGATCTGGTCGACTATCCGGCAATTTCCTGGCGTAAAGACTGTGTACATCTTGATGAATGGTAATTTGCTGGGGGATATTCTGGCTACCGGTAAGTAAAAGCATCCAGGCAGGTGCCGGGGAGGCCACCTGCCTGGATCGTATTCCTCTCCTCCAAGAGAAGAAACTAACGAATTAGAGGTCCAAATCGATCGACACGCCTTTATGCTTGAGGGCGGCATGCGCTGCAGCCAGGCGGGCTATCGGTACCCGGAACGGGGAGCAGCTCACATAATTGTTGCCAATCATGTGGCAGAATTCGATTGAAGAAGGGTCGCCCCCGTGCTCACCACAAATTCCGACCTCCAGGTTAGCTCGAGTAGAACGCCCTTCTTTTACCGCAATATCCATCAAACGCCCAACTCCTTCCCGGTCGATGGTCTGGAAGGGATTCTTGGGCAGGATGCCATCTTCGACGTACTTGAGCAGGAAATTCCGCTCGGCATCATCCCGGCTGTAGCCGTATGTCATCTGGGTCAGGTCATTGGTGCCGAAGGAGAAGAACTCAGCCAGGGTGGCGATCTCCGCAGCCGTGACAGCTGCCCGCGGGATTTCGATCATCGTACCAAACTTGTAGGGGAATTCCACGCCCTTCTCAGCCATAACCTGCTTGGCGATCGTCTCCAGGCTCGGCTGGATCACTTTCAGTTCGTTGACATGACCGGTCAGCGGGATCATAACCTCAGGCTTGGCATGAAAACCTTTCAATGTGGCATCTGCCGCCCCTTCGAATATCGCCCGGACCTGCATTTCGACGATCTCCGGCATCACGATGCTCAAGCGAATTCCACGCAAACCCATCATTGGGTTGCTCTCATGGAGTGATTGGATATTGCGGAGAAGCTCCTCTTTTTCATCCAGTCCTTCCTTCTGGCCTTTGACCTGCATGGTGATCACTTCTTCGAGGGTGTCCTCGTAAGAGGGAAGGAACTCGTGCAACGGCGGATCGATCAACCGGATGATTACCGGGTATCCATCCATGGCTGTGAACAGACCCTCGAAGTCAGAGCGCTGGTAAGGCAGCAATTCGGTTAGGGCAGATTTCCTCTCCGGGCTGGATTTAGCCAGGATCATTCGCTGTACGATGGGAAGACGTTCTGGCTCGAAGAACATATGCTCCGTGCGGCAGAGGCCGATGCCTACCGCGCCGTAAGAGCGTGCCCGGCGAGCGTCGGCGGGATAATCGGCGTTTGCCCATACCTGCAGTCCAGTCGTAGGCCAGCCAGCGGGGGCCTTGCGGATGCCAGGGGTAGCGCAAATATCATCTGCCCATTTCAACAGGGTGAGCAGGTCGGTTTGCTCTTCCAGGGTGGGTGAAACGGTAGAGATTTTACCCAGGAAGACCTCTCCGCTGGTGCCATCGACCGAGATCCACTCGCCTTCCTTGACCAGCGTGCCGTCTACGCTCATCTCGCGTTTTTCCAGGTCAATGCGGATGGAGGCAGCACCCACTATACATGGGACACCGAACTGGCGGGCGACGACGGCAGCATGAGAGGTTGCGCCGCCCTCGCTGGTGAGGATACCTTTGGCAGCCAGCATACCGTGGACATCGTCTGGTTTGGTGAAGGGGCGCACCATGATCACATCTTGCCCTTCCTCTTTCGCCATCCGCTCGGCTGTATCGGCATCGAAGTACACCTGCCCCACTGCCGCGCCTGGAGATGCATTGACACCGGTGGCGTATAGCCGTCCCTCGTTGCGGGCGGTGGATTTCGCTTTGGTATCGAAATGGGGGTGGAGCAGGGTATCTACCTGTTCAGGGGTGATCTTTAAGATCGCAGTTTCTTTGCTGATCAAACCTTCGTTGGCCATATCCACTGCAATTTTTACCGCGGCTTTCGCAGTGCGTTTTCCATCGCGGGTTTGCAGCATCCACAATTTTCCCTGCTCGACGGTGAACTCAACATCTTGCATTTCGTGATAATGGTCTTCCAGGTTTTGGCAAATCTCCAGGAATTGCTGGTATGCTTCTGGCATATCCTTGCCGAGATTCTCGATTTTCTCAGTATTGCGAATACCGGCAACCACGTCTTCGCCCTGGGCGTTGAGCAGGTAATCGCCGTACATTCTCTTCTCGCCATTGGCGGGATCACGGGTAAATGCCACACCAGTACCTGAGTTCCAGCCCATATTCCCAAAGACCATGGTTACGATGTTGACCGCGGTGCCGAGGTCATGGGAGATACCGGCAGCATTGCGGTAATCGATTGCCCGCTTGCCATTCCAAGATTTGAAAACTGCTTCAGTCGCCAATCGCAGTTGCTCGAAGGGGTCCTGTGGGAAATCAAAACCTTTGTGTTGGTGAATGATCTGCTGGAATTTTTTAGTCAGGGTTTTCCAGTCCTGGGCATCAAGATCTGTATCGGATTTGACGCCCTTTTGGTGTTTGTATTCTTCCAGTACATCCTCGAAAGCCTCATCCGGCATATCCAACACTACCGACCCAAACATCTGCACCAGGCGGCGATAAGCATCATAGACGAAGCGCTCGTCACCAGTAAGCTTGACCATTGCTGCGGCAGTCTGGTCATTCAAGCCGATATTGAGCACGGTGTCCATCATTCCAGGCATGGAAAATTTCGCGCCAGAACGACAGGAAACTAGCAACGGGTTGTTTGTACCGCCGAACGTTTTGCCTGTCTGCTGTTCGACGTGCTTTAAAGCATCTAGCTCTTGTTCCCACATGCCGGGCGGGAATTTTTCACCTTCTGCCAGGTAGGCGTTGCAGGCTTCTGTGGTTACGATGAAACCCGGTGGTACCGGAACCTTGATGCGGGTCATTTCTGCCAGATTCGCACCCTTGCCTCCCAGGAGCGAGCGCACATTATCCCATTTTCCGCCTACATACTTTTCAGCCTGGTCTAATTCGCTGAATAGATATACCCATTTGTTATTTGTCATGAGAATCCTCCAAAATTTTGTTGATAAACTTACGCAGAGGGTTGTTTTTCGTTTGCTGCGTAACTTCTAAATTTAAAGTTGGGTAAACCAACGTTATAGTTTACCACAATCTCTGAACCCTCTCTCGGGGGAAGCCACCTAGATTTGCAATAGCCCGGTATAAGTAGAGGTATATGTCGAAATGCATTATTTATTGTAGATATTCATGTACAATATATAATGTATATATTAAGATATTTTAATTATATATTGACTATTGCCTGATTTTATGGTAGGATAGTTGTGTCATGTAATTGAGAATGTATAAACCTGATGGGGGTGATTCAGGAAGCTCTCCTCTATAACTGTCCGGATTATTGCCATTATCGACTGCGTTATTGCGCCTCTTCGCTCTCCCCTCCCCTCCCCTCCCCTGCCCCCGTCCTTTTGCGTGTTGAAAGGACGGGGGGCTCTTTTGTAGAGCAAATTTCTAAAATTCCTTGCAAAATTGGTTGACAGCTTTTACTATCCCTTGTATAATTCCTTTTTGCCCTGCCCCGGCAGCATGTGTGCTGGGGGTTTATTTTGTATCCCCAACTTCCCCTTACCTCGGCGGATATCGCAGTGGCAGACGAACGCGGAGAGTAAGGTGAAGTGAAGCTTGGAGGAAAGCTGATGAAATACGCAATTGTTGAAGACGGTGGAAAACAGTACAAAGCCGTCGAAGGTAGTACGATCGATGTTGACCATTTTGCTTCTGAGATCGGTGAGCAACTTGATCTGGAAAGAGTGCTGCTCATTTCAGACGATGGCGGTGTAACTGTTGGCACCCCCCTGGTGCAAGGTGCGAAGATCCAGGCAACAGTGGTTGAACAGATCAAAGGCGATAAGATCGTTGTATTCAAATACAAACCCAAGAAACGTTACCGCGTCAAAAGCGGTCACCGGCAGAAGTATACACGATTGAAGATTGACTCGATCGCTGTGGAATAGGAGAAGGTGAGATGGCGCATAAGAAAGGTGGCGGCTCCAGCCGCAATGGTCGTGATAGCCAGTCCCAACGTCTGGGTGTAAAGGTTTTTGGTGGTCAGCAGGTTATCTCTGGGAATATTCTTGTCCGGCAGCGTGGCACACGCATCAAACCGGGACGCAATGTTGGGCGCGGGAGAGATGACACGTTGTTCGCGCCGCTGGATGGTGTTGTGTTCTACGAAACCATTCGTGATGATCGAAAACGGGTGAATGTGCTGACAATGGAAGAGTACACTGCCCTTATTTCTTGAGAGAATTCAGCACAACATGCTCTCGAGAAAATTTTGAAAGGTGATTATATATTATGAAGTCAGATACCCACCCCACTTTTTATACCGATGCCAAAGTAATCTGTGCATGTGGTAATACCTGGACGACTGGCTCGACAAAGAAGGTTATCCATACCGACGTATGCTCACGTTGCCATCCCTTCTTCACCGGCGAGCAGCGTATTGTCGACTCCGAAGGACAGGTGGATCGCTTTTACCGCAAACTGCAAGCCCGCCAGCAGTATTTGGACGATCGCGAGGCTCGCGAGTCAGCTCGCACATCGCCAGAACGTCCAATCGCTGAACTGGAGCTAGGTCCCCGGGCTGTAGATGCGCTTGCTAAAGCCGGCATCACTCATGTCGGTCAGGTGCTGGAAAAACTTGCCCTTGGCGAGGACACCCTTCTATCGATCGATGGTTTTGGTCGTAAATCGCTTTCCGATCTAAAGAAACGTCTCCGCCAGTTTGGTTATGCCATGCCCGAAGCTGGTGAAGAGATCACAGTATAGCTTCCTGGCATACTTCATCAGGTATTCAATGGTGATAACCCCTCTCAGAGTGATTTTTTCTGAGAGGGGATTTTATTAAGCCGTGTTGGATGTCTTGCTAACGGGCAGGTGTGATAGAATTTCCCATCAGGTACGGAAAGGTCGGCTCCTGCGAACCCGAAATTCTTCTATCTTCACGAGGGAATCATGAAACATCATACTGGCTCGATAGAGGTCATCACTGGCTCCATGTTTTGTGGCAAAACGGATGAGTTGATCCGCCGTCTGCGCCGAGCAACGATCGCCCGCCAGAAGGTCCAGGTATTTAAACCCGCAATCGATAACCGATATGCGGTCGAGAAAGTTACTTCCCATGCCGGTAGCGAGTTTGACGCCCTGCCCATTCGTAATGCACGGGAAATCCTGGACTACCTCAACAAGGATACGACCGTAATTGCCGTCGACGAATGCCAATTCTTTGATGCCGCGATTAATATTATTTGCCAGAAACTGGCCGACCAGGGGTTGCGTGTCATTGTGGCAGGATTGGATACAGACTTTAGAGGCGAGCCTTTCGGACCAATGCCGGCACTCATGGCTCAGGCAGAACGCGTTGACAAGCTGCATGCCATCTGCATGGTGTGTGGCGAGTCTGCTTCACGAACCCAGCGCCTGGTGGATGGGCGTCCCGCCCATTATGATGAGCCGGTAGTTGTTGTCGGGGCAGCAGAAATGTACGAGGCGCGCTGCCGTGAGCACCATGAAGTACCGAGGGATTAATCATGCAGGATTATCACGAATTCTTGTCCGAAATTTTGATCACCGAAGACCAGCTCAGGCAGCGAATTGCTGAGCTCGGCGCGGAGATCAGCCATGATTACCAGGGTAACGTGTTGCACCTGGTGTGTATTTTGCGGGGTGGGGTGCTCTTTCTGGGTGACCTGATGCGCCAGCTTACAGTACCCAATACGATCGATTTCATGGCTGTGTCCTCCTACGGGGTTGGAGCCAGACAATCTACCGGACAGGTCAGGATAAGCCTGGACTTAAAAGAGGATATTCGCGACCGGCATGTTTTATTGGTGGAAGACATCGTGGACAGCGGTTACACCATTGCTACGGTAATGGAATTTCTGGCTACCCGCCATCCAGCCAGCTTAAAGGTCTGTACCTTGCTGGATAAAGAGGAGCGCCGGGAAACATTTGTCCCTATCCATTACTGTGGTTTTAAGATCCCGGATAAGTTTGTGTTTGGTTATGGGTTGGATATCGACGAGTTATACCGGAACCTGCCGTTTATTGGTGCCGTGGATCCCATCCGGTACCGGCCTCCCAAATAAGCCGTAGAGCTGCACAGCGGCGAAATTGCGAAAGCCAATAATCACTCCTGGATATTGCTAAAGTGGATACTACTCTGAGCGATTCTCCAATCCATTCCTTACCCTGGATAAAGCAAATCCGCGCCAGGCTTGCGAGCACAGACTCGCTTCACCTGGTTGGTGGAGCGGTCCGTGACCTGTTGCTCAAACGTGAAATCCACGATATGGATTTTATCGTTCCCCAAGGCGCCTTACAATTCTCGCGCCGGGTTGCCAATCAGCTGGGAGGCGCGTTTTATCCATTGGATAAAGAACGTGAAACCGGACGTGTCATCCAGATGGATGATTCGGGTAAGAAGTGGCATTTGGATTTTGCCGTCTATCGTGGAACGGATCTGGATAGCGATTTGCGGGGGCGGGATTTTACCATCAATGCCATGGCGATCGATCTACACCAGCCTGGAAGCATCTACGATCCCCTTGGTGGGGCTTTAGATTTGCACCGCAAGCAGCTGAGGACCTGTACGCCAGCCAGCCTGGAGGACGACCCTGTCCGAATTTTACGCGCAATCCGGTTTGCCGCGGCTTACCAGATGCGCATTGAGCCAGAGACCTTGAGGAACATGCAACGCCTGGTGAGTCGCCTGGGGGAAGTATCTCCTGAGCGTTTGCGGGATGAGTTCTTTCGGATTTTGGAAGACCCACACCCTGTAATTTGCTTGCGGGTGTTAGATTATATCGGCGGGCTGAGGGTCATGTTCCCGGAGTTGGAACTGTTGCGGGGATTGCCACAACCACCCCCACATACTATGGATGGGTGGGTACATACCCTGGAGGTCGTATCCCGTCTTAGCCAGGTTCTCGGTGTGCTCGGTGTGCCTTATGACGAAGAGTCGGCTTCTAATCTAAACGCAGGTTTAATTGTTTTACAACTGGGCCGCTACCGAGACCAGATTAGTACACTGTTGCAATCGGAGCTCAGTGAGGGGCGAACGCAACGATCTTTGTTGTTTTTCGCTGCACTGTTCCATGATGTTGGCAAGTCACAGACTATACAGACTGATGAGACAGACCGGATCAGATTCTTCGACCATGATAAAGCTGGCAGCTCGATCGTGTCTGACCGGGCGCGGGTGATGCACCTGAGCGGGGTGGAAATCGATCGTCTTAAATTGCTAGTGCAAACTCATATGCGACCGATATTATTGTCGAATGCTGGCTCTCACCCATCCCGCAAAGCGATCTATCGTTTCTTCCGTGACACGGGAGAAGCTGGTGTTGTGGTTTGCCTGCTATCCCTGGCAGACATGTGGGGTACGTATGGTTCCGCCCTGCCACAGACTGTCTGGCAAAATCATCTGGAGGTGGTGCGCTCTTTGCTTTGTGCCTTTTGGGAAAAACCGGAAGAAAGCGTGTCTCCTCCGGCGCTCATCAACGGGAATCAACTGATGGCAGAATTGAGGATTGATCCGGGACCATTGGTAGGCGAATTGTTGGATGAGATTCGGGAAGCACAAGCCACAGGCCTGGTTGAGAGTCCGGCACAGGCGCTAGATCTGGCTCGTTCACTGCTCGCTAAACAAAAGCTTTAAATCAATTTTAGGGAAGGAATCCTTATGGGTAGATTTCATTCAGCATGGGTTCGTAAAAACACCGGCAACCCAGGCTATGTGAGCATCCTTCAATAGGCAGATGTGGAGCAAGATCCTTGTCATAGGTTCCTTCTGCTAACCGGCAGGCGGGACAGCAGTTGTGAGCAACGACAAGGCGTATATTTTTTACACGCGGGTTAGCCTGAAGCCGTTTCAGAGAAACAGCAGTACTGGAAAACTCCCTCAAGTCCGCCTGGCAATTTATGCAATGTGTGGCTGAATCTGGCGACTGGGTGTAGCATTTGGTACAGGTCTGCACGTCTCCGCCTCCGTGGGTTGTTTGAATAATTGTAATCGATCCTGTACTGCTGCGATATGCGAATTTAGCGGAATGAACACATCCTCCAAGGTATGTTGGAGGATGTTGGGCTTTTTATCACCATTAGCACGGATTTATTTACAGTCGGAGCAAAGGCAAATTGGTATTATTGGATTCTTGCTCTGCCCGCGCCCGCCGGGCAAGCCTTTTTAGGTGAGCGATCAGTACACTACTGGGCATTGGTTTGAGCAGGTAGTCGTCTGCTCCCTCATCCAGGGCACGCGCGATAATCCCGGGTTTGCTGATAGCGGAAAGTACAAGAATAGGAACCTGGCTAAATGTTCGAATCTCTTTACACACCTCCCATCCATCCATTCCTGGCATAAGCAAATCCAGAACAACGACTTCTGGATTCAGGCGTTGGGTTGCTTCGATGCCTTCTGGTCCGGAATGTGCCTCATGCACATCGAATGCATTGGGTTCTAATACCAGGCGGAGCATCTCGGTCATTGCCTGATCATCGTCGATTACTAATATCCGCGTAAGCCCGTCCTTTTGCACCAAGGAATTCCTCTTCGTCAAAGTATCCATAGCCGCGGTAAGCTCTAACCCATTGGATGAGGGGTGGGCAATTTCCTGGCTATTCATAGCTCCAATTATGCATTAAAACCCCTGGGATTTACCTTACAAACACTTAACAGGTCATTTCGGTTCGTAGGCAAACCGCTGAAGACCACTTTGGAAAAATTGTAATTTGATTAGCGATTTGTTTAAGCAATTCCCCGTCAATAGCCAGTCTTCTTTATTGACCTACTTTCAGCGAATTGCAGTAAAAGCCATTTTTAATAATCGGATTTTAAGAAAAAAGCCTTGCATCTTCATCAAAGAAAGGATATGATTAGATCGAGCCGATACATACATCAGTCCATGGGGAATAGATGACCGCCCTCGTTTCATGCCCCAATTGTGAACTACCAGTAGACCCGCAAGCGCGTTTCTGCGATCATTGTGGCGTAAATCTGGCTGTAGCGGCTGTGGTTGCGGAAAGCAAGGTTGAGTTTTCCCTACCTCTGACCGAGGGCAAGATGGTCACACCGGAAATCCTGGTTCCACGTCTGGGGGATCTACTAATTGAGAAAGGGCTGATCAAGCCCGAAGATCTTAAACGAGCCCTTCAAAACCAGCAACAGAAAGCGGATCAGGGGACACCGGTCTTGCTGGGGTACGTACTCCGTGAGTTGCAGCTGATTGACCAAGAAACACTTGACCAGGTGGTGACACAACAAATCCTGGAGCTTCAAGCTGCTTTGAGACAATCAAATATGCAGCTGGAGCAAAGAATTCAAGAACGTACCCAGCAACTCCAGAATGCGCTGGAAAAGCTAACCGAGCACAACCGGCTGAAAGCGAATTTTATCGCCAATATCTCACACGAGCTCCGCACGCCTCTTACCCATATTAAAGGCTATCTGGATATCTTCTTGGAAGGTGGTTTCGGTGAGCTGAAGCCAGATCAGCGAGATGCCCTCCAGGTACTCAGGCGAGCAGAAGAGCGTCTCGAACGATTAATTGAGGATCTGATTCAGTTTTCGTTGGCCTCACGCGGAGAATTGACATTAGAATTAAGCCTGGTAAATTTAAATGACCTCGTCGATCGCGAGATAGAAAGTATGAAGCCCAGGGCGTATAGCGCAGGCATTGAGCTAATTAGCAAGGTATCCGCGAGCAATCTGCCGGTCAAATGTGATAGCGAGAAAATGTCTTGGGTAATCTCCCATCTGCTGGATAATGCGGTGAAATTCACCGGAAGGGGAGGTAAAGTAGGGGTTGTCACGGATGATCGACGAGGATCGGCCGTTGTTGAAGTTCTGGATACCGGGATTGGTATCCCGCAAAATCGTCTGGACGAAATTTTTATGCCATTCCACCAACTGGATGGCTCACCTACCCGGCGTTATGGAGGCACGGGCATCGGTCTTGCACTATGCAAGCAAATCATCGATGCACATCATGCCAGCCTCCGGGTATTCTCGGAGGTTGATAAAGGCTCGCGATTTGTTGTATCTGTACCGCTGGATGAAGATGAGAAAAGCTCACAATGAGTACCCCAGAAGATATTAACGGTCCCGCAGTTCTACGTCCTGAGGAGCTGGAAGCAGTTTATACGATCAGCCGGGCGGTTGCCCAGGCGGTTAACCTGGATTCTGCACTGGATGAGATTATTAACCTTGCCCGACCGGTGTTTATCTTCGATAATATGGTGCTTTACCTAAAGAAGGGTGAAGAGGCTTTAGAACCGGCCTATGCCCGGGCAATCGGGCGGGGTCGATCTCACGAGGCTGACCTTGCCTGGGGCGAAACGACTGCCCACCAGGCGCTTCAAACCAACCAGGTTGCCATCCTCATCGAGAAGATGGAAAATTTTGAGACAGATCGCACCCGGCTGCGCTATTCCCTTGGATTACCATTGAGCTGGGGATCGGAAAACGCCCTGGGTGCGCTGGTTTTCATTCGTTTCGGTGGGCCATCTTTTAAACCAGACCAGATACGATTGTCCGAATTTATTGCTGTACATGTTGCCCAGTTAATGGGACATACTTATTTGGTTCAGCGGGTAGCCAGCCTGGAAGCAGAACGCCGGTTGAACCGCTTGCAGGAAGATTTTATTGCCACTGTGTCCCATGAGCTGCTCACACCGCTCGGCTTTATTAAAGGTTATGCAACCACGTTGCTCCGGGACGATATCGATTGGGATAGTAACACACGCCAGGAGTTCTTGAGCATAATCGATGACGAAGCAGATCGTCTGCGTGAGTTGATTGAGAACCTGATGGATTCTTCCCGATTACAGGCAGGCACCCTGCGGATGAGCTTCCAGCCACTCCGATTGGATACCTTCCTCAAGGATATGGTCCTAAGAGCTGGATCACGCAACGAAGAAATTCAGATCTACCTTGATCTAAAAATCAACGGTTTGCAAATCCAGGCTGATCCTACCCGGCTTGCCCAGGTATTCGATAACTTGCTTTCAAACGCAATCAAATATGCCCCAGGAGCGCAAGTCAAGATCACCCTGGCAAAGGAATCTGAACAAGCGCAGATGACGGTGAGCGATAATGGCCCGGGAATTGCATCGGAGAACCTGAAGAATCTGTTCAACAGGTTTTATCGGGTACCATCCAATAATGTGACGGTGCGAGGTACCGGTTTGGGTCTTTATATATGCCGCCGGATTATCCAGGCGCATGGGGGCGAAATTACGGTTGAATCGGTTCTTGGAGAGGGAACAACCTTTCATATCTACCTTCCACTAGAGATGAAAGAAGTAACGGAAACCAGTATTTCACTAAGGGAGAGTAACCTATGAGTGCCCGCATCTTGATTGTAGACGATGAACCACGTTACTTACGCTTAATGGAAGCCAACTTGATCACCGAGGGCTTCCAGGTGATCAAAGCCACCAATGGACAGGAAGCTGTGGATATTGTGGCCTCCCAGCAACCTGACCTGGTGTTATTGGATATCATGATGCCAATCCTGGATGGTTTTGGGGCATGTGAGCGGATCCGCGAGTTTTCCAGTGTGCCGATCATCATGGTGACTGCTCGTGGGGAAGAAAATGCGCGCGTCCGAGGTCTTGATTTAGGGGCTGATGATTATATTGTCAAGCCTTTCTCAGCGACAGAGCTACTGGCCCGGGTGCGGGCTGTTCTGCGGCGTGTGAAAACTTCCGGCGGGACACAACAGGCAGTGTTCACTCACGGCAATCTACGGATTGATTTTGCCCGGGCAGAAGTGTTTCGCGGCGAACGGATTGTGTATTTATCGGCTACTGAATACCGTCTATTGCTGCAATTTGCCCACAATATTGGCAAGGTGCTCAACTCTGAGGAGCTTTTGACCAATGTGTGGGGACCCGAGTATGGTGATGATAAAGAGATCCTGTGGGTCAGTATCTCCCGGCTACGCCAAAAGCTGGAAGATGATCCCAAGAACCCAACCCATATTGTTACCCGGTCTGGACTGGGATACACGATGCCCCCACTCCAGGATTAAGCTGGTTCATATAAACCTGTCATATCTATTAGGGATGATCTGAATAAGCAAGTCAACTGGTCGTTTCTGCTATAATGTTGGCGTTATTCTAAATTGGCAATATGCTGAACAAGCACGGAATGATTGCAGCATTAGACCACTAACGGATCAGCGGGTCTGGGTTCTTGCCTCTGTCTGACCTGGGAATCATAGGAGCAGCCGGGATGGTTAATCCAACGACATTAAGTCTGCGAGCAAAAAAGCTAGGAGCGTTAATCACCGATGCCCGCCTGGCTTCCCGGAGGAGTATCGAGGAGTGCTCTGCAGCATTGGGCATGCCTGCAGCTACGTATGAAGCATATGAACAAGGGCAGAGATCGCCATCACTTCCCGAGCTGGAATTTCTGGCTTATTACCTGAAAGTTCCCATAGAGCATTTTTGGGGCAGCCAAACGCTGGCGGACAAAACCGATACAGACCAGAGAGTGGATGTTGAGAAGCTGATTAGCTTGCGGAACCGCATGATTGGCGCCCAGCTGCGGATGGCGCGGACACGTGCCGGTTTCTCATTAGATGAGCTTTCCCAAAAATCCGGCCTGTCAATCAGCCAGCTTGAAACGTATGAGCTGGGTTTACAGCCAGTCCCGGTACCGTTACTCGATGCCCTGAACGATCTAATGGGCGTTCCGGTGAAGGAATATTACGATAAGAAAGGTCCGGTAGGGCAGTGGTTTCATCAACAACGAGTTGTCCAGGATTTTTTAGAGATGCCAGCGGATTTACAGGCTTTTGTATCCAAGCCAGTTAACAAACCTTATATAGAAATGGCTGTACGCTTGAGTGGCATGTCGGTAGAGAAGCTGAGAGCGGTAGCCGAAGTATTATTAGAAATCACCTTCTAGTGAAGATTTGATTATGAGCGAGCTGGTTTCGCCGATGCAATTGGCAAAGGAAGCCCGGCAGGCTTATCAGCAAGGGGATTATCTTGCTGCGGCAAGCGCGTTTGAAGCTGCCGCGCAGGGTTATCAAACCGTCGACGATCATCTGAATGTCGCCGAGATGTCGAATAATAGTAGTGTTGCCTATCTACAAGCTGGCGATGGAGATTCAGCCCTGCGGGTTGTGCAAGGGACGCCGGATATATTCTCCGCAGCCGGTGACTTGCTTCGCCAGGGTATGGCACTGGGTAATTTGGGAGCAGCTTTGGAGGCTGTGGCTCGGCTAGATGATGCCATTCAAGCTTATCAGCAGTCTGCGGATGTATTAAAGCAGGCTAACGAAACCCAGATGAGGGCCAGTGTGTTACAGTCCTTGTCTGCTCTGCAATTAAAGACTGGTCATCAGATGGAAGCGTTGGCTAGCATGCAAGCCGGGTTGGATGGTCTCAAGAAACCAAGCCCCAAGCAGCGCGCTCTGCGGAAATTATTAAACCTGCCGTCGAAGGTCATCAAAGGTTCTTGATCGGATTTTGTGGTGTTTACAAAATCAAAAAAGATCACGATTTACCCCGCAATAAAAGAAGATCGCCAATATCTTGCTAACTTGATCCACTTCGGATCCTATATCCATCGTCATCTAGATTGGCGACCGGCATTAGACTGGATTGGTCGCTCGCCCTTTTTAGTGGCGAGACAGGGCAGTGAGATTGTTGGTGCTCTTGCTTGCCCGCCCGATCCACCCAAGGTTGCCTGGATTCGGCTTTTTGCAGTAGCACATGGCGTAAATCCCGAGCAAATCTGGGAGGAAGTATGGTCAGAAGCACGGTTGCAGCTGCTTGAAATCGCCGATACGATGAAGGTCGCTGTAATCCCACTGCATGAGTGGTTTTTTCGATTATTAGAAGGCAGCCAATTTGAAAGTAGCCACCGGGTGATTGTACTTTCCTGGGAGCCAGGTGAGCGACCACCTGCCCGCAATCATCCATGGTTATCTCTGCGATCGATGACTCTAAATGATATTCCGGATGTGGAAAAGCTCGACGCGGCTGCATTCGGTGGGGTGTGGCAAAATACAGCAGCTTGCCTGGAAATCGCTTTTCTACAATCGGCTGTCGCTACAATAGCAGAACTGGACAATGAACCCGTGGGATACCAGATCAGCACTGCCTCTCAGATGGGCGGGCATTTGGCAAGACTGGCCGTCTTGCCGAAGTATCATAATCAGGGCGTGGGTTATGCCCTATTGGATCATTTGCTCAACCAGTTTGAGCAACGGGGGGCTCATCATGTGACGGTGAACACCCAGCACGACAACCTGGCATCCCTTGCACTGTATCGTAAAGCCGGCTTTCGTTTGACGGGGGAAGAGTATCCGGTATACGAGTGGATTCCTTGAGCGTTTTGAGAAATCAACAGCTTAAGTGCTGGCTTAGAATATAGCGATAGCACTAGACAAATGCGGCATCGCATGGGACAATTTATGCCTAAATTTGTCTACTATTGGAGCGGCTATGGGTAAGAGTGAAGAACAAAAAAGCAGGCGTCAGCTGATCCGGGAACAACGAGTCCAGAAACAGCGCCGGCAGCGGTTGCTGACGATTTTACTGATTACCGGCGGGGCCCTAGTGATTGCCGGTTTATTAATTGCCCCATCCTTAAGAAACTCGTTAACACCGGTGGGTGAGATTGTCCAGGTGACTCCTGAAGCCCGCCCCATGGTGGATGGGGTTGCAATGGGAGATACCAATGCTCCTGTCCTGGTTGAAGTGTATGAAGATTTCCAATGTCCGGCATGTCGCACATATTCTGGCGATGTCGAGCCATTATTGGTTGAGAACTACGTAGCCTCTGGGGAAGTTCGCTATGTGTTCCGCCATTATCCCTTCCTGGACGACCGGTCAGTAACTAAGGAATCGGATCAGGCAGCGAATGCCAGTATGTGTGCAGCCGAACAAGATAAATTCTGGGAGTATCATGACTCCCTTTTCGCTAATTGGAATAACGAGAATGCAGGCGCCTTTAGCGATAAGCGGCTGGTTGCCTTCGCCGAATCCCTGGGTCTGGACATGGGTAGTTTTAACGATTGTTTCAACGAAAATCGTTACGAAGATGATATCCAGAAAGACCTAGCCGATGGGACTCAGAATGGGGTTACCGGAACACCCAGTGTGTTTGTCAACGGGCAGATTGTGAAACCTGGCTTTGTCCCATCTTTTGATGAAATTGCCCAGGCCGTGGAAGCCGCTTTAGCCGCTCAGGGACAATAAGCTGGAGTTACTTCAGTTCAGGTAAATCAGTCAACAGGGCATATCGTCCGATTCACGGTGAAACGATCACCCGACCCAATCGATCATTATGGGTCGGGTGATTATTTTATGGGCAACTGATTACAAACCGATATTCAGGGCAGTGAGAATCGCCACAATCAGTGGTGCGATGAGCAACGCGGGCAGGAAATTGCCCACCCGGATGCTCTTGATCTCCAACAGGCTGCTAATCGCGATTCCGATAAGCAAAACCCCGCCGGCAGCATTCATTTCATTCATCATTGCTGGAGTCGTCAATGTTTGAGCCTGGGCGGCAAGCAGACTGATGCCCCCCTGATATACAAATATCACCACAGTCGAGAAAAGCACGCCTACACCCAGCAAAGATGCAAACGCCATGGCGGCAAACCCATCCAAAACAGACTTAATCGCCAGCAGGCTATAGTCACCAGTCAGACCATCTTGAATAGCTCCCAGGATCGTCATTGGACCGACACAGAAAACCAGGGAAGCGGTGAGAAAGCCGTGGATAAAACGGCTTCCTTGCTGGTTCTGATGATTTTTCATAAATTTTCTCTCAAAAAATCCTCCCAGATTGCGTAACCCGTCCTCAATCCGAAGCCATTCTCCCAAAATCCCGCCTACCAGCAAGCTAGTCAGTACAATAATCGGGTTCTTGGAATCTAGGAACATCTGGAAGCCAATCGCGGCAGTGAAAAGGCCCAGACCTGCAATTACGGTCTGCCGGACGCGCTCTGGCAGGCGTGCACCAACCAGCAAGCCAATCGTCCCCCCGATCAAAACGGTAAACATGTTCAAGAGTGTTCCGATCATCGTAGGAGGCAACTCGCTTTGATCTGGGTGGTAGGTCTTCGATTAGGGGCTATGGCGCTGGTTATATGAGCTTAACTGGTGATTTCATCTTTTGCCAGGGTTGGCGTGGATTTCCCGCTCAGCTGATTTTCCAGCAGTTCCAGAGCAAAACAGAGCGAAGAAAGGCGATTAAGATATCGCAACAATTCTTTATTCTCTACCTCCCCCATGTGGAGCAGCTTAGCAATTATGCGCTCAGCCCGCCGGATGATTGCCCTGGCGAGGGAAAGCAAGCCGCCTGACGGAGTATCACCAGGAACGATAAACTCTCTGGGGATCTCAACCTGGGCCGTTATCTGATCGATTTCAAACTCAAGCCAGTCAACCCGCGCTTTGTCGATAACACGAAACCGGGCAGCAGTATTCAAAGGGGCAGAAACCTCAGCCATGATGTGGTATAGATCCCGCTGGGTTGCCAGCAATAACCGGGCTGATTGTTCCGCCTGACAAAATGCTCGTGCCGCTCCCAGGGCTGCGCTGGCTTCATCCAGAGTGCCGACAGCCTCGGGGCGTGGGTGGTATTTTGGCACTCGACCACTCCCCAGAAGGCTGGTGAATCCGTCGTCACCGGTGCTGGTGTAAAATTTTGTCATACGAGCAATTATAACTGCTCTCAGGGATGCATCCAATACAGTCTGATAGGGAGCACTAAAATGTTGTTGCGGAGTTTCTGGAGGTGTGTGGGATGAGCGGCTACGCCGCTCACCCCACACACCCCCAAACTAACAACATTTGAGTACACCCGTCTGATACAGTATCCAGCGACTATTGATGGGCACTACACTGAATTGGACTATTGTTGTATACTATTTAGCAGTTAACATCTACCCACCAATTGAGTAAGCCCTACAATAATACCTTTCGTTCTAAGGATTAAAGGGAGTAAAACGGATATGCAACTGCGGTGTTTCAACTGCCATCGACCATTTGCACTGAGTAAAGTGCAGGTTCACGCTGCGTTGGATGAGATTGTCGAGCAGGAGCTGGGTCACTATAATGTGCAATGCCCACACTGCCGCAGGGTTAATCGAGTTTCCAAGGATGAATTAATCCGCTCTGCACCGGACTGGAAACCGGGTATCAAAGAACAATCTCAAACCGATTAACTGGCCAGATAATTATCCATTCCTGCGAATGGCTTCAGGGCGCTGATGGGGGTCAGTCTGTGCCAGGTCTGAGTATTCTTAATATGGGTTATTAGGTGTATATGTATCGTATAAGGGTGATTATTTATGGATACTACGAAGCGGTTCACCTCTTCGCTAGAAGTAAAAGAAGCGCTGGAAAACCAGCAATATATCGCCAGCGATGAGATCGCAACAATTGTGTATTTAAGCCAGGAACTTGGCAAGCCAGTTTTGACAGAGGGTCCGGCCGGTGTAGGTAAGACAGAGCTAGCGAAAGCAGTTGCCGGAGCAACCGGACGGGAATTGATTCGCTTACAGTGTTATGAAGGGCTGGATGAAACCAAGGCTTTATACGAGTGGGAGTATGCTAAACAGCTGCTGTACACCCAATTGCTCCGCGATAAATTGCAGGAGACTCTGGTAGGTACAAACAGCCTGACAGAAGCTGCAGATAAACTCGCTGCCGAAGAGGATGTGTTTTTCTCGATGCGCTTCCTGTTGCAGCGTCCCTTGCTCAAAGCGATCTTGAATGAGGAACCGGTTGTGCTATTGATCGATGAAATCGACCGGGCTGATGCAGAGTTTGAAGCCTTTTTACTTGAGGTGCTAAGCGACTTTCAGGTTAGCGTGCCAGAGCTGGGTACATTATCTGCTGTGCATCGCCCGCTGGTGATCCTGACCAGCAATAACACCCGCGAGCTTAGCGAGGCTCTGAAAAGGCGTTGTCTGTATCTATTTATCGGGTATCCCACGATTGAGCAGGAACTCTCGATTGTTCGGCTCAAGGTCCCTGATCTATCCCCTCGAATCGCCCGCCAGGCGGTTGAGCTAGTCCAGGGATTGCGCTCAATGGACTTGCGAAAATCACCCAGCATCAGCGAAACCCTGGATTGGGCGAAAGCCCTCCTGACGATTAATGCGCATAACCTGGATCAAAAAGTCTTGGAGAACACACTGAGTGTTTTATTGAAACACGAGAGCGATCTTCAGAGAGCCAGGCGCTGGCTACAAAAACCTTCTGGAACCAGGCTGGATGATGGTGACGAGACAGGATTGACACGGTGGAAAAACTGAGTTTACAGGTAATTTCATGGATGAGAGAATCGTCAAGTTTATTGTAGCTCTGAGGGCGGCAGGCGTCCGAATCAGTCTGGCAGAGAGTGCCGATGCATTTAACGCCGTCAGGCAGATGGGGGTGAAAGATAAGGATACGTTTCGGATCAGCCTGAGAACCACCCTGGTAAAGGACGCAGCCAATATTCCGATTTTCGAGGAACTGTTTCCACTTTACTTTGGTGGTACAGATGGCCCGCCGATGATGTCTCTATCTGACGATCTGACCCCAGACGATGCAGCAACTCTGGCGCAGGCTATCCGGCAGTTTAGCGATCAAATCCGCAAAATGCTGGAGCGTTTATTAGAGGGAAAGCAACTCTCTCCACAAGAGCTGGAGCGACTGGCAAAGTTTGTCGGCTTATCTCATGCCGATGATTTGCGTTACAGATCATGGATGGCTCAACGTTTACAGAAAGCATTGCGATTCCGAGAAGTGAGAGAGGCTTTGCAGGAGCTTGCTGATTTATTGAACCAGATGGGGATGGACAGGCAGCGGGTGGAACAAATCCAGCAATTTATGCAGGCGAATCTCCAATCGCTCGAAGACCAGCTCGATCAGTACGCTGGGCAAAGAATTGCGGAGAATATGAGCCACAAGCCTCCAGATGAAATCTCTGACCGCTTAATGAATCTGCCATTCAATGCCCTTTCTGATAAAGATATGGAGATCCTGCGCAAGGAAGTCCAACGCATTGCTGCGGTTTTGCGCACACGTATAGCCCTACGGCAGAAGCGCGGCAAAAGTGGTCTGCTTGACGCCAAAGCAACGATCCGTGCCAACCTGAAGCATGGCAATGTGCCTGTTGAGATCAAACACCGCCAGCACACTCTGAAACCGAGGCTGGTTGTGCTTTGCGATATCAGCACATCGATGCGTTTTTGTTCTGAGCTGATGTTGAGCCTGTTGTACGCTTTGCAGGATCAGATCAAGAAGACGCACGCATTTGCATTTATCGATCACCTAGAGTACATCTCTCCAGATTTTGATGGGAAAGAAGCACGCCGGGCAGTGCGTCAAGTTCTGGAAAGGATGCCGTCTGGATACTACAATACGGATTTGGGGAACAGCCTGGCGAATTTTACTCAGCAGTATCTGGAGAAGATCGATAACCGGACAACCTTCATTATCGTGGGGGATGGGCGTAATAATTACAATAATCCGCGTCTTGATCTATTCAGCATGCTGGCGCGCCGCTGCCGGCGGACAATATGGTTGACACCCGAAACCGGTGGCCTGTGGGGTACCGGCGATAGCGATATGCTCAAGTACGCCCCTGATTGCGATGTGGTCTTACAGGCTGGCAATGTCGCTCAACTCACCCGGGCAGTGGATAAGCTGCTCAGCACGGTATAATTGCCCGCTATCATACTTCCAGGTCGAAGTAATCATCGGGAATTTCTGATTCGGGCTCACCCTCTTCCGCTGGTAAGCGGCTGTATAGATAATTTAACTCTTTGATCCCGGTCTCGATCTCCTGGCCCGCTGCTCCAGGGAGCATCCGCCAGGTCCAGTTTCCGCTGGGGTTACCCGGGTAGTTCATGCGCGCTTCGTTGCCCAGGCAGAGGAAATCCTGCATCGGTGCGATTGCCAGAACTGCAATCGAAGCCCAGCAGGCACGGATCAGATCCCAGGAGACATCACTCCCATCCCGGTGAAGGTAACGCCGGTAAAACTTTCGCTCTTCTTCTTCAACCCTTTCATACCAGCCGCGCACGGTGTCGTTATCCTGCGTTCCGGTATAGACCACACAATTCTGGGTGAAATTATGTGGTAGGAACGGATCAGTTGGACTACCTGCAAATGAGAACTGTAAAATTTTCATTCCAGGCAGGTTGAACGAATCGCGAAGCGCAACCACATCCGGCGTAATCACCCCCAGGTCTTCCGCGATGATCGGCAGCTCACCCAGGGCATGCTTCATCGCAAATAAAAAGTCTGCCCCAGGTCCAGGAACCCATCGCCCTTTCTCGGCGGTTTTCGCGTCCCCAGGGATTTCCCAATAAACCGCGAATCCCCTGAAATGATCTAACCGAACAATATCCACCTTGGATAGGACGGAACGGAACCTTTCTATCCACCATTGGTAGCCAGAGGCTTTGTGAACTTCCCAGCGATACAGTGGGTTTCCCCACAGCTGACCGGTGGGGGAGAAATAATCCGGCGGCACCCCGGCGACAAAATCTGGCTTGCCGGTCTTATCCAGGTGAAATAGCTCTGGATGCGACCAGACATCTGCGCTATCGTGTGCTACGAAGATCGGGATATCGCCGATAATCTGAACCTGATTGTCTCTGGCATAATTGTGAAGCGCATTCCATTGCTGGAAGAAAATGAACTGGCGAAAAGCTTGTTTTTGGATCGCTTCGGAGTGGTCTTGCCGCGCTTCATGCAAAGCCTGCGGTTGGCGATCACGTAATTTTACCTCCCAGGTTGTCCAGGGTGATCCGCCATAATATTCCTTCAGAGCCATGAACAAGGCAAAGTCATCCAACCATGCAGATTGTTCACCGATAAATTGCGTGTATTCCTGCTTTAATTCTGCCGGCTGAAGAGCATGAAAGCGGGCATAAGCCCGGTCTAATAATCCTAGTTTCCACGGGATCAATGTGCCGAAATCCACTCGTTCCATTGAGAACGGTGGCAGGTTATCCAGGTCGTTAGGCTCCAGGAGATCTTGGGAGAGTAGAGTATCCGGGCTGATCAAATAGGGATTGCCAGCAAAGGCAGAGAAACATTGGTAGGGAGAATCACCATAACCCGTGGGATCCAGCGGTAAAATCTGCCAGATCTGGCAGCCGCAGCGTGATAAAAAATCTATCCACTGGTAAGCTTGTTCTCCGAGATCGCCGATACCGTATGGACTGGGCAAACTGGTAGGGTGCAGGATGATGCCGGAGGCACGTTCAAACTTCATATGGCAACCTCTTTGTCTGTAGATAATCACCGCTTCGGATGATCGAGGACGGGTAATCAGATGGGATTAAGTCGGTGGCGATAACTGCTCCTGATTCAACGACTAAGCCGGCTGGGATTTGGCTGTTTTTCCCAACCATTGCTATATGCATATCACCCTCCAGATATGGGCTTCCAATCCGGGCATTTTCAAAGATTTCCACGCGCTTATCGATGATCGAATTCTCGATGACTGCACCAGAACGGATAGTTGCATCGGTGAGGATGACCGAATTGCGGATAATTGCGCCCGGCTCTACTCGCACTCCTGGCGATAAGATACTGTGATCTACGATAGAACCAGCGGATAGCTCGCAGCCATCGGTGATCATGCTGTCTATTACCTTAGCGCCGCCGGAGATGCGAGCCGGGGGGCGTTATTCTGAACGGGTGTGGATGATCCAGGAACGGACGTTAAGGTTGATGGATGGATCAGCGACAAGTAGAACCATAAGCG
>Ga0105100_10000364_pt1 | contig 26717 bp, 22 predicted proteins | sample PPLLak12cMay2015_2_FD_87033 | JGI IMG/M metagenome (GOLD analysis project Ga0105100, IMG submission 87033) | Freshwater sediment microbial communities from Prairie Pothole Lake near Jamestown, North Dakota, USA - PPLs Lake P8 Core (1) Depth... | ecosystem: Environmental > Aquatic > Freshwater >... | reverse complement strand
AACAAAATCGAAAAAAAACTTCAGCCATGTGATTGGTTGGAAAGGTGAGACACCAACAGCACCCCAGGGTTTTGCTGTAGAGAAATTCGCTGACGGATTTGAAAATCCGCGTTGGATATATATCACTCCAGGCGGAGATGTTCTTGTAGCGGAAAGCAATTCGAACCACACTTTTATTGAAAAAGTGGGAGGCACACTAATAGGCGCTTCCAGATCCAATAATTTAAGTCACAGTGCCGATCGGATAACTTTATTGCGTGATACAAATAGTGACGGAAAACCTGACCGGAAGGAAACCTTGCTTACAGGGTTAAATCAGCCTTTCGGAATGCTGGTGCTGGGCAAATGGTTATATGTTGCCAATACAAATGCCCTGGTTCGGTATCCATATATTTCCGGACAAACCAGCATTACAGATCAACCTGAAAAAATTACAGACCTTCCGGCCGGTAAACACAATCGTCATTGGGCCAGAAACATTATTGCCAATGCGGATACTTCAAAAATTTATGTCTCGGTCGGTTCAGGGAGCAATGTTGCAGAAAATGGAATTGCTAACGAATTATTGCGTGCAAATATTCTTGAAATGAATCCTGATGGGTCGGATTTAAAAATTTATGCTTCAGGATTAAGGAACCCGGTAGGCATGGGTTGGGCACCCGGCACTAAAACCCTTTGGACCGTTGTGAACGAACGTGATGAATTAGGAGACGAACTTGTTCCGGATTATTTTACCAGTGTTAAGCAAGGCGGATTTTACGGGTGGCCCTATTCTTATTTCGGTCAACATAAAGATCCCCGCGTGAAAGAATTACAACCTGAACTTGTAAAGAAAACCATTGTACCCGATGTTAACCTGGGTTCACACACTGCATCACTGGGTCTGGTTTTTTATACGGCTCATTCATTTCCTGAAAAATACCAGGGTGGCGTTTTTCTCGCTCAGCATGGGTCATGGAATCGTTCAGTATTAGCAGGGTATAAAGTAATTTTTATTCCTTTTGCCAATGGTAAACCCTCAGGAGAATCAGAAGATTTCTTAACCGGGTTTATTGCAAACCTTGAAAAAAATGAAGTTCATGGCAGACCGGTCGGAATAACTGTAATGCATGATGGTTCACTTTTAGTGGCTGACGATATTACAAACATTATATGGAAAGTTCGTGCCGTTGAGAAATAAGAAAGGAAACATAAGAGATGTTCCTTTTGTCAGTGTGTGAATTATGTAAAACAAATCTAAAATTGTGTAATGCATTCCCTGTTTAACACGCTTAACTTTGAAATTATATACCATAAAACCAGAAAAATGAAAAAAACAATTCTTTTCGTTGCTGTAGCAACAATGTTTATTGCAGGAGCAATCTTTACCGGATGCCAATCCCAGGCTGAAAAAAGGGAATCTGCCCAGGATAAGGTACAGGATGCAAAAGATGATTTGAGGGATGTTCAGAAAGATGCAAATATTGAGGCACAAAAAGTTGCAACCGCTGAGGAATGGAAAACCTTCAGGAGCGAATCTGAAGTAAAAATCAGTGATCTTGAAAACCGTATTGCTGAATTAAAAGTTAAAATGAAAAAGCAGGGAACAGCATTAGATGCACAATACGAGAAAAGAATTGATACACTGGAACAAAAAATCAGAGAGTTGAAAACAAGAATGGAAAATTATGAGAAGAGCCAAAGCGATTGGGAAAAATTCAAGCGTGAATTTAATCACGACATGGATGAGCTTGGACAGGCATTTAAAGACTTAATGGTTGATAATAAACAATAGGCAAAAATTCAACTTAAAAAAGCGGGCTTTCATCCCGCTTTTTTTTATTTCACTTAATCCTTCAGTAATCTGATGGCCTAATCTATATATAATGCGGCAATGTAAACTTAAATTTGCTTCCTTTGCCCGGTTCGCTTTCCACACGAAAATATCCACCGTGCATTTCAATAAATTCTTTACAAAGGATTAACCCTAACCCGGTACCTTTTTCATTATTGGTGCCTTTTGTTGAATGATTCTCGTTATTTTTAAAAAGTTCTCTTTGGGACGCAGACGAAATTCCAATACCATTGTCTTTTACCACTATTTCAACAAATCTTTTGCTTTCTGTTGCACTAATCGTTATTTCGCCTCCGGTGTTTGTATACTTTATAGCATTGCCAATCAAATTTCTAAGTATTGTTTTCAACATCTGAATGTCTGCGGTTACATTTAAATCAGGGGTGATGGAATGATTCAGCGTCATTTCTTTTTGGCTGGCTGAAGCACGAATACACTCAATCTCATCGGTTACCAATTGGTATAAGTTAATTTTAACCGGATTGAAGCGATTCCCTTCATTTTGCGAAATAGTCCATTCCAGGAGGTCATCAAGAAGGTTTAATGTACTATTTGTATAATGCGAAGCCATATCGATATATTTTTCAATTTCATTTATATCATTATCATTCAAGCTCTGCTTTATAATGTCCAAAGCATATAATATTGAACTGAAAGGGCTTCTTAAATCATGGGATATGATAGAAATGAATTTAGTATTTGCTGTAACAACTTCGGCTAGTTTTTTGGTACGTTGTACAACAAGTTCTTCCAAATGGGCATTTATTTCTTCCATTTCCTGCAACCGAAACATGAACTGTTTTTCAGATGGTTCTCCGATGTTGGAAACATTAGGGGACAGATCCAACAATTTTGAGTTTCCGTTTTTGTGAAAAGCTTTATTTTTAACTTGTTTCGTATTGTTCAGAAAATAAGTTTTTTTAGAATTCATAGTATTGGAATACATGGTATAACAGTTTAGTTCAACTGCAGAGTGATGTTACGGGTATGCCGGAGTTGTCTGAAATGCGAAGGCGTCAGGCCTGTTATTCGTTTAAACTGGCTGGATAATTGTGCTACATTGCTGTAATGCATTTTAAACGCAATATCAGCAAGGTTGAGATCATCGTATACGAGTAATTCTTTTATCCGATCAATTTTATGTCTGATTATGTATTTTTCAATGGTAATACCTTTTATTTCTGCAAATAACGTGTTGAGTGAAATGAAGTTATCGTTCACTCTCAGGCTAATGAAATCTGAAAAGCTTGTTTTCAAATCTTCATCCGAATTATGCTCCAAATCAACAATGGCCCTTTTCAATTGCTCAATAAGATCATTTTTTCCGTCGTCGATCAATTCAAGCCCCGATTGCTGCAATCGGGCATATAACTGTGTACGCTGCAGGGTTGTTATTTTTTTCGTTATATTTACTTCACCTAACTCCACCGTAACATATTGAACACCGATCTTGTCCAGTTCGGCTTTCACGATCATTTTGCAGCGACTACACACCATATTTTTTATATAGAGTTTCATATTTTCGATTTTAAAATCATTCGCCAGAACCAAACCATTTAACAAGGTACAAAATGCAACGTCCTCGCCGCAATAAAATGCAGGCGGGGAACCAGGATATAAGAAAAAACTCCGGTCACAGCTTTAAAATTATTTCACGCAGCTCTTCGCCCGTTTTCCCAAGCTTTTGCTGAAGCTTTTCCAGCATTACTTCTTTTCTGCCATCGCTGCAGTGTATATCTTCTTCTGCTATACCGGAGTATTGCTGCATAAACTTAGCTTTAAGTTTATTACAGTTTTCTTTATAATTAAAAACGACCATAGCTGCAGATCTTGAGTTTATAGTTTCGCATTAATGATTTATTGCTGAGAAATAATATTAAAATAGCAAGTATCGCTGTTGCAGGCAATATTTGAATGATACCGCTTGCATGGAACCAAAAAAATCCAACAGCCCAGGCTTTTATCAAAAAAACTACCGATAAAAATAATTTTTGAAATCATGTTATAATTATTGAAACAATTTCAGGTAAAGGTAACTGTCATTCCGGCTGAAGGGTTACACAATTCCTTATCATATTTACATGATTCACACATTTCAACAGACAGTAATTATTTAAAGAACGATGAAGGCCCCGCCGAAAGCAACATTTCGGGTCATAATTTATGGCGCCTGGTAATACGAAGTTGCTTAAAAAAAGTAGGTGTCAGACCGGTCACCTTTTTAAACTGGTTCGACAAATGGGCAACACTGCTGTAATGGAGCTTAAAAGCTATATCACTGAGGCTGAGCTTGCAATATACCAGCAATTCTTTCACACGAACAATTTTCTGTGCAATAAAATATTTTTCAATGGTAACGCCCTGCACACCTGAGAAAAGATTACTTAGGTAGGTGTAATCACGATTGACTTTCTTGCTGATATAATCAGAAAAATTCGGTTTTGGAAAGTCATCTGAAAGATAAATCAACTGGTAAACGGCAGCCTTAATCATTTCAATAAGGTGGCTTTTTTTATCTTCCATTAATTCAAGCCCGGCATTTCTCAAACCCATATCAACCAACCGCAGTTTCTCATCTGAAATATTCCCTTTTAATTCTGCTTTCCCCAATTCCACGTTTTTGTATTGAAGGCCGTGTTTACACAGTTCATCTTTAACCATTGCTATACAACGGTCGCTTTCCATATTTCTAATACGTAACATCATAAAGTTCGTATTGATTAACTATTGCCTTTCCAATATATTATTACAAATACCAACAGAAGTGATCCGGTTATAGTGCTGCAATTATGTAAACCAGTTCTGCTTTTGATTTTCCCAGCTTATAGCCCAGCATCTCCATCATTTCTTTTTCCTTGCCATAGCTAAAGCACAAATCTTCATCGGTAATAGTTGTATATTTTTTTTTGAGTTTTTCCTTTTTCTCGTTCCAGAATCCTTTTACATTGGTTTTCATGATGGCAAATTTTTGGACAAGATAAAGTTTCCCTAGTATAAAAATACTATATATGTCTGGTAAAAATGTTACACAATTCTTATAAAAATTTACATAATTCACACATTATCAAGTGTAACACAACCTTAAATAACCATTCGCAAAAGACAGGAATTATCAGCATCATTTCAACCGTAAATTCAAATTGTCAGCAAATTCATTCCTGAATTCCCAATCGCAGGAGATTATTACAGGAATCAATCTATCAGCTATATGCGACATCAAAATGTCTCATTTTAGACCACTTTTAGCCCGTTTAAGACAGTATCTCCATTTCGTTATAATCTACCATGCCAAAACGCTTAACTCGATAAAAATGCTTAATAGCAGCCTTAAACGGCATTTTGTTTTATTAGATATATTTACATCTATCTATATATAAACATAATAAAATATATTGTCTGTAAAACTTTATCACTGATGGGATTTGAGAGGCACAAAATAAATTTGTTTTCAGATATATAATAGTTTAAATTTGATACCAGCGTGAGTTAGGCCGAAATCCTAAAATAATAATATGAAGTTAAAAACCAATGAAAAAGGTAAAAAGTAAATTGTTGAATAAAAATCTTCCCAAGTCTCCAACGGGAATTCAGGGGTTTGATGAAATAACAGGCGGTGGATTACCAACAGGCAGACCAACGCTCATATGTGGTGGCGCAGGTTGCGGAAAGACGCTTTTAGGGATGGAGTTTATTGTTCGTGGAGCAATTCAGTTTAACGAACCGGGAGTGTTTATGTCATTCGAAGAAACCAATGAAGAATTAACCAAAAATGTTGCTTCACTCGGTTTTGATCTGAAAAACCTTGTTAAGCTTAAAAAAATTGCACTTGACCACGTTCACGTTGAGCGCAATGAAATAGAAGAAACCGGTGAATACGATTTAGAAGGTTTATTCATACGGCTTGGTTATGCAATTGATTCTGTTGGAGCCAAACGTGTTGTATTAGACACGATTGAATCGCTATTTGCAGGATTGCCAAACCAACTGATTTTACGCGCTGAACTGCGGCGTTTATTTCGCTGGCTAAAAGACAAGGGTGTTACTGCAATCATAACAGGCGAACGTGGAGAAGATACATTAACCAGGCAAGGTTTGGAAGAATATGTTTCAGATTGTGTTATTATGCTCGATCATCGGGTAACCGAACAGACTTCTACACGACGTTTACGTGTTGTAAAGTATCGTGGTTCAATGCACGGTACAAATGAGTATCCATTTCTGATTGATGAAAATGGTTTTTCAATATTGCCTGTAACTTCATTAGGATTAAAGCATGGTATATCAAATGAAAGAATTTCAAGTGGTATAACTGCACTTGATAAAATGCTTGAAGGAAAAGGTTATTTCCGCGGTAGCACTGTACTTGTTTCCGGTACTGCCGGAGTAGGAAAAACAAGCGTAGCAGCTCACTTTGCAGAAGAAGCATGTAAACGTGGTGAACGTGTTCTTTTTTTCTGTTTCGAAGAATCTCCAAGACAGCTAATGCGTAATATGCTTTCTATTGGTATAAAATTGGAGACCTGGGTGCAGCAAGGACTATTACAATTCCAGGCAACCCGTCCAACATTTTATGGTCTGGAAATGCATCTGGCTGCAACACACAAAGCTGTTAATAATTTTAAGCCTGACGTTGTTATTCTGGATCCAATAAATACTTTCGTCATTGGTGATAAAGAGATTGAAGTAAAAATGATGTTAATGCGTATTGTTGATTATCTTAAGTCGAATCAAATAACAGCATTATTTACCAGCTTAACTTCAAACCAAAGCGCATTAGAGCATACAGATGTCGCCATTTCATCGTTGATTGATACCTGGTTATTACTTCGTGATATAGAATTAAGCGGTGAACGTAACAGGGTAATGTATGTTCTTAAATCGCGCGGTATGGCTCACTCTAACCAGATCCGCGAATTCATTATAACTGACCATGGTGTGGAATTACGTAAGGCTTATATTGGTGCAAGTGGAGTTTTAACGGGCTCAGCCCGTATAGCACAGGAAGCAAATGAAAATGCCGAACTGTTGTCCCGTAAACAGGATATTGAACGAAAAAAACGTGAAATAGAACGAAAACGTAAGGCATTAGAAGATCAAATTGCTGCTCTGCATAACGAATTTGAGTTGGAAGAATCCGAAGCTATTAAAATGATAGAAATAGAACAAGATACTATTAAACGATTGAAACAAGATAAAATTGAAATGGCAGAAAGCAGAAAAGCTGGCATTGAAAATATTACAACTGACAAATTGAATAAATAATTAAAAGGAGTATGCGATGAAACCAAAGAAAAAGAATTCGTACAAAAAAATAAAAAAAGAAAAACCGGATAATAAGGCAAATGATATGTGGACGCTTCGTTTATATGTTGCCGGACAAACACCAAAAGCCCTTACTGCATTTACTAATCTGAAGAAGATATGTGAAGAACAGTTAAAGGGTAAATACTCTATTGAAGTAATTGACCTTTTAATAAACCCACAGTTGGGAACCGATGATCAGATTCTTGCCTTACCAACATTAGTAAGAAAATTGCCGGTACCTGTTCGTAAGATAATCGGTGATCTCTCAAATACAGAACGGGTTCTTGTCGGATTGGATTTATTGCCGGGTAGCTGATTTATAAATACAGTATTTATCAGACATAATTATGAAAGGGAAAAAAACAAAAGTAAAAACCTCATCTGAAGAGTATGATCTGACCATGTCTGAATTGAGCCATGACAAATACCTTTTACGTTTATACATAACCGGTGCAACGACTCGATCAGGGTTAGCCATAGCAAACCTAAAGAAGATTTGCGAAGAATATCTTGAAGGGAGATATGAACTGGAGGTGATTGACCTATATAAAAAACCATATTTGGCAAAAGATGAACAGATAATTGCAGCCCCGACATTGATTAAAAAACTACCGCTTCCGTTCCGTCGTATTATTGGCGATATGTCAAACAAAGAAAAAGTACTTTTGGGATTAGACCTGATAAAGGTAACGGAACTATAAGATCTTCAAAAATTTTAGCACATTTGATTTATGATAAAAAGATCAATAGCCAAAACAACAAAACAACTCATTATTGAAAATGAAGAATTGCATTCTCGCCTGGTTGAGAAGGAAAAAACGCTTTTAGCAATTCAAAGCGGAGAAGTGGATGCAATTGTGGTTTCCAGTGCGAAGGGAGAACAAGTCTATTCTATTAATTCAGCTGAAACGCCCTATCGTGTTTTCATAGAAGAAATGAACGAAGGAGCGGTTACACTTACCAAAGAAGGTATAATTCTCTATTGTAATCAGAGATTTGTTGAACTTGTGCAAAAACCAATTGAATGTGTGATTGGTTCATACCTTAATCGCTTTATCGCTCTCAATGATAAATCGAAATTCGATTACCTGCTTGCTCAGCAAACTCATAACAAAAATGATGTTCTAATAGTATCCTTAATTAACTCAGTATTTTTAAAACTTTCTTTTCACCTTTTGCCTCCTTATCTGCAAGGTGATTATTTCATACTAATAGCAACTGACATATCAGAAATGAAGAAGAAGGAAAATGAACTTCTTGAATTACATCTTTTATTAAAACAACAATTAGATCAATTACAGGATTTGCGCATCGACCTTATTAATGCGAAGATTGAAGCTGATGGAGCAAAAAGTAAATTAAAGATCATAAATAATAAACTGGTCAAAGAAATCACCCAACATAAGCTGGTAGCAGCAGCATTAAAGCAAAAGCTGAAGCATAAGAAGGCAGCCACTTGAAAACATCCTATATGTTTTTAAGCCAAAATTATTGCGGATTTTTCATTCTTCGTTGTCTTCTTCCAGGTCAATAAGATTATCGTCGCCCAGACTATAATAGTTATTCTCTTCATCCTCACTGCCAATGTCTTCCTGATTATCATCCAATTCAGTGCCGGGAATATCCAGGTCGCTTCCGGATACATCGTCATCAAAACCCTTTTCGTTGGTGGTTCCGGGGATATCATTTGACTCTTTGGTTTTGGAAATATCCTCAGGATTTACATCATTCTCTTCCTGAAATTTGCTATAAATATCGTCGCTGTCAGGATATGCAGGGTATCCTGAAAGATTAATTTTCTCTTTATTGCCTGACTGCCGGTCAGGCGGCTTAGTTCTATTGGTCTTTGCTTTCATACTCGCTAACGAAAATTGATAAAAACTTAATCAGGCATATTTAACCGGTTGAGTTATTCCTGACTTTTTAAAAGTTACAGTACGCGCAACTTATCTGCTTACGAAAACGAAGCCTGTTTTTACTTTTTCTTTTTCATCGCCTTGCTCCACTCGCAGATGACATCATTTTGGGCCGCTGTAGGAACAGCCTCCGGATTTGCTTCCCTGAATGACCTGGGAGGCATGGAACCTTTTGAAATTATATTGCAAATAGCTCCGGCCTTTCTAGCCTGTTTGCCGGGTTTATACTTATCCCAACCGGTAAAATTTAGCATTGACATTGCCCTATGACTTCCGCCTGTTGCATGACAATCCATGCATGATTTTTTAAAAATCAGTTGAAGATCATCCGGAATGGAAGAAGTCGTTTCGGGTGTAGCATTTTTCTTAACGACTGTATTTGATGATATTAAAATCGAGGCAGTAAATATATAAATCATCCCGGTCACCGTCAATATTAAAAATAATTTTTTCATAGGAACACACTTTTTTGTAGAATAGGAAGGCAATTAAATTATAAAGCTATAATCAAATGTTTATTTAACTATTATACAATTTTTAGAAAAATTTGCATTATTCACACATTTCCGGACACCTGGTTACCATCGGAATTTTCAAATGAGTCAGGGATCAAATGAAAAATACCCGGACGGGGTATCGACATATTAAATTACCTGGAAATAACCAGCTTTTGTGAACCAATAAACTGATTGTCCGAAGTGATCCTTATGAAATAGAATCCTTCGGGAAAGTCTTCTATCTTTATATTATACAGTTTATTACCGGGAAACAATTCTTTTGTCATGATCAGCTTTCCGTTGATATCGAAAAGATCAATAATTGTTTTTTTGACAACCGTTTCGTCAAACCTGATGAAAACCTCATTGCATACGGGATTGGGAAATGCAATGAATCCGCCGCTCCCGTTGCTGAGATGGATGGCATTGTCATCATCAATTGCCAGCTGAATATCAAATTTATCGATCATAGCCTGGTATATTTCCCGGGTGGCTTCATCCTGGACAAATGCAATTACTCTTATTTCATCAGTATTATAAGTGTGTTTAAGATTCCAGTTTTCGGTAACGGTTTTAAAATCGACGTCAGGATCCCAGTTGTTAGTGTATGAAGTGCTGGAGAGTATGGTTTTTAATACACTCTCGAATGATGTAACACCGTTGGATCCGGTAACGCTCGTTATTTTGCGTTCAACAATGGCAATATGCAATGTAACCTGCCGGTTCATTATACGCTGCAGGGGTCTGAGTTCTGCATTAACCGAAAGCGAATTATCCATCATGGTTGTCTGCAGATCTATGCTGAATTCCGGATCGTTCAACGATTGAACTTTGACCAGGACAGGATCCAGTGGCATTTCGTCATAGTCAAACCTGAAACTGCTGCTGATACCGCCGTTGAGAATGGAAACCGGGACGGCTGACAACTGGTAAAACAACACGCGCGTGCCGGGATCCACCTTGTTTTGCTCGTTGAAGGGATCAGCACCCGGAAATGAGGTATGATATTGAATATCTATAATATCAAATGGATTGCTATTGGCAAGCGCATCCAGTGCAGAATCAGCTGTTCTGGAAGCGGTTACGCTGGCATTGGTAAAATGCTCAACCAGCACCATTTTATTACGTTCACCGATCCAGATATTGTCAAAAGCCATTCCGTTAGTGCCCTTGGCTGTTCCATCCGAACCATAAGCTATTCGTAACTGAACGTCAGTCTTGTCTTTCAGTTCATCAAGACTATGCCTTGCTTCAATCCACTTGTTGTCCAGTGTGCCGGAGGACCATCCGACTGGCTGTTGGCCCGGTTTTCCGGTTATGCTATAGTCACGGTACCAATTAATACCATCATTCAGAACCCCTACATTCAACCAATTTATACTGCTATCTGCCTTGTATTGCAAAACTGCCCCGTCGTTCTGATTGATATTGAAAAGTCTCCACAGGTTAAGTTTAATCATCGGCTTCCTTATTCCTGTGAAACTAAAACAAGGGGATGTTACCGAGGATTGCTCTTTGGGTGCCCGCTCAGCAGTAATATCAGTGAACCATGCATGCGTACCTGAATCGGCGGCATTAAATCCTTCCGCCGGTTGACCCAGGGTCCATGAGTTTACGGTGTCTTCTGATACGCTCATCCATCCTGTAATGGCCTCTTCAAAATTTTCAAAATAGGATGCTCCTTCCTCTAACAGATAGGTTGGTCTCAACGGAATAGTTTTACGGACCGTATCCATACATCCAAAGTTGGAATGAACAATAAGTTCAACCTCATAGTTGCCGGGGACGTTGTACAGGTATTCGGCATTTTTCGTAACAATGCTGTCGTATGTTTCACCCGTAATGAATTTCCATGTATAGCCGTCGATGATTACTTCGGGGTTGACTGAGGATGATTTGTTGAGGAACTTGACTTTCCTGTTATTATGGAAACACTCGGTTGCCCATTCAAAGTCAGCCTTAGGCCTATCACCGATATTGAAATAATTGTGATATGTACTGACACAATTACTTTTAGTGGTGGCGGTGAGTGTTATATTCTTAAAGCCATCCGTTGTATAAAGGTGTTTGGGATTTTCAAGGGATGAATTGTTGTCGCCGTCGCTTACATTATCACCAAAATTCCAATTCCATGTTTCCACTGTATCGGTTGTGGTTGTATGGTTAATGAATACGGTGGAGTCCGCGTTGTATGATGAAAAACAAGTATTCTCGATGGTAAAGTTGATATCAGCGGCATCCTTAATGGTCAGCGACTTAAATATCTGATAGGTGCAACCCCGGGCTGTAATGTTGGTATAGAAAACTGTATCCAAACCGGGAACTGAACGTTCGGGTTCATAGTAATAACCATCGCTGAAATTGCCGGTAACAGCCCTGCCGGAGAAAATTCCCCGGACAACATTACCATACAGATTGACGGGATTGTTATTATCACAATACGATGTTGCATCGAACTCAATGAACCGGAGTTCAACTGCGGATTCAATCTCAAAGCTTTCTTTTACTTCAAGGTATATTTCGTTATAATACCGGTAGGTTACCTGGTAGTTGCCCCCGGTGAGTTGTGAGGGGTAAATGGTGGCTGTATTGTTATGGTTGTCAACAAGACCCGCTCCTCCGCTGATGGTGAATATTCCGAGGCTGTTTGCCGTGTTATGTCCCAGTATGGTAAAGGGAAGATCGTTATTACAGAAAAACTTCTTCCTGTCATTATCGGGGAATGTAATTTCAGCATCAGCAGCCAGCACAGCCACGATAGCAGTATCATAACCAAAACAACCTGTTACGGGCTCGCGGTAAGAATATACAATGGTATGCACACCTGCTCCAACATATGAAGGCAGGAAATAATTCGTATCACTGATCTCAATTAAAGTCGGCGTAAATATTCCGTTATCAGGATTGCCGAATATGGGGACCGCCAGCTTCTCCACGCTGTATGCCGGGCTAAGTCCGCTGATGGTAACAACAGGGGCGGGAGTGACCGTCACTACAGCTTCTCCGGAAACGTTTCCGTTACAGTATTTGTCTGACAAGTTTACCAGCGTGTAGGTACCTGCTTTCGTCAGCGATATATAACGGGGAGAAGCGGTAACATTGGCTACACTGACCGGCAACCCGGTGTTCCGGTGGTAACTAAAGTTCCATGGAGCTGTCCCGGTGAAGGTTACGATCAGGTTTGCCGGGCTATTTTCACAGATGGCGCCGGTTCCCGACAAATTTGCCGTGGGAACGGTATAATACACAACCGTGCCTGTGCCGGAAACGCAACCGCTTCTTATCTGGTCCGACACGGCAGATAGTGTATACGTACCATTACCAACAACTTTTAGGGTGTAATTCAACTGTCTGATATTGCTGATCGTTTTAGCATTCGCGCCATTGCGCAAATAGGTAAGACTAAAGGGCACGACGCCTTCAAGCCGTACACGAAGGATGGCCGTATCGCCGGGACAGGTGGTATCAACACCGGAAAGGGTGGCTTTGGGAGAAGTTATATAACTGATGATGGCTGTCCCAAGACCTGCGACTGTATCACCCGTGCAATATTTATCATAAAGGCCGGTTATTTTATAAATCCCCGGATTTTTTGTATGAATAATAAGGGGATCCTGTGTGATGCCGGTATACGTAATATCTTCGGTGTTCCCGGATAACACGATCTTCCAGGGAGAGGTACCTGTAAAATCAATGCTCATAGGAACCGGCGAGGCACCATCCTGACAGATCTGTGCAGTTCCTGTGAGACTTGCCATGGTTGCGGGGAAATATGAAACTATCGCAGAACCGGATACGGAACCGGATGTATAGTTGTTATCGGATACTGACAACAGTGTATAAGTTCCTTCTCCCGTAGTATTAAAAATATAGGGAGAGTACCTGATATCGCTTACAGTAGTTTCCTCTGACCTTCCTGAAAAGACACGTCGGTAACGAATACTCCAGGTCGGCTCACCGGTGAGATTAACGTTGATCCTTGCATTTACACCGTTACTGCATATTGTATCGCTTCCCGAAATGACTGCTGTCGGAGAAGCGTTTCCTACAAGCCCTACCCATTCCGAGGAAACAGGGGAACCCGGCGTGGATCCGGCAGAAGCCGCGGGTATTATGACAAATCTGATATACCTGTCATCCTCTGTGACCCTGAGCCTGTAAACTGAATCAGTGGCTGTTGAAATAAGTGTCCCTGTGCCCGATGGGATTGAAGATCGGTACCACTGAAACGTGTGCCTTCCGGCAGCATTATTTTCAAGGTCACTATAATTAAATCTACCGTAAACATTATGGCTGACCCTCAGATCAGGGGCATAAATATGCACATTGCCTGCAACCGGGGCCGCATTTATGTATTGGAACGGACTTTTGACAGGACTACCCTGCAAATTCAGATTATCACCCGGGGTAACCTCGAAACAAATTGAGTTACCACCGTCTGCTATTACCGGAATATAGGCAATGGTTGAAACACTGTCAATCCATAAGGTGTCATCTTCAGGAAGCTTCCTGTACCATTTATAAAGTTGAATCCCCTCCATAAAATTGCCCGTTTCGGGATCCATGTACGTAAAGGTCCCGGTATTGATTGTCCCGATTCTGTTGTTTAACCGGGTTATGCTGACATTTGTTACAACAGGTGCTTCATTTACATTGGTTATGGTGACCGTAAATCTTTCTTCATAATATAGTCCGCCGCCATCGGTAACCCTTAACCGTATGGAATATGTTGATTTGGTCTCGTGATCAAAGGTGGCATTGGTTCTTAACTCATTTTCGGATAGCGTGAAACTGGCATTATCGGTGCTGCCGGTTCCCGCTGCAAACATATAGGTATGGCTGTCGGCTGCATTGGGATCAACCGCCGTAAGGATACCGACTAAGGTATTGAAGGGCTGGTTTTCGGCAACCGATGCATTGGAAAGGATAATATCAGTAGGTGTCTGGGTATACCGGGTTACGGTGATGGTTAACACCCTTTCATAATAGAGGCCTCCGCCATCTGTAGTTCTGACCCGGATGGAATAAGTTGACCGGCTTTCATAATCGAAGATCACACTGGTACGCAGGCTGGAATCGGAAATATTGAAACTGCCGTTACCCGAACTGCCAGTGCCGGAAACCAGTGTATAGGTGTGCGTGTTTCCTTCATCCGGATCGGTGGCAGAAAGGGAGCCCACCATGGTATTGACAGGCTGGCTTTCGGGTACGGACGTACCGGAAAGGGTTATGCCAGTGGGCGTTTCGTTTACGTTGCTAACGGTGATCGTAAACACTTTTTCAAACCTGAGTCCGTCGTGATCGGTTGTCCTTAGCCGGATGGAATAGGATGATTTTGTTTCGAAGTTGAAGGATTCATCTGTCTGTAAACGTCCTTGTGAAATATTAAAACTGCGATTGTCGTCACTCCCGGTTCCCGAAACAAGCGAATAAATATGGGTGCCTGCATCGGGATCTGTGGTTGCCAGGTAGCCGACAACTGTATTATCAGGTTGATTTTCGGCCACTGATGTATCGGAAAGTATGATATCGGTAGGTGCCTGGGTATACCGGGTTACGGTGATGGTAAACACCCTTTCATAATAGAGGCCTCCGCCATCTGTAGTTCTGACCCGGATGGAATATGTTGAACGGCTTTCATAATCGAAGATCACACTGGTACGCAGGCTGGAATCGGAAATATTGAAACTGCCGTTACCCGAACTGCCAGTGCCGGAAACCAGTGTATAGGTGTGCGTGTTACCTTCATCCGGATCGGCGGTAAAAAGGGTGCCCACAACGGTATTGACAGGCTGGCTTTCAGATACGGACGTACCGGAAAGGGTTATGCCAGTGGGCGTCTCGTTTATGTTGGTAACGGTGATCGTAAACACTTTTTCAAACCTGTGTCCGTCGTGATCGGTGGTCCTTAGCCTGATGGAATAGGATGATTTTGTTTCGAAGTTGAAGGATTCATCTGTCAGTAACCGTCCTTTTGAAATATTAAAACTGCGATTGTCGTCACTCCCGGTTCCCGAAACAAGCGAATAACTATGGGTGCCTGCATCGGGATCTGTGGTTGTCAGGTAGCCGACAACTGTATTATCGGGTCGATTTTCGGCCACTGATGTATCGGAAAGTATGATATCGGTAGGTGCATCATTCACCGTTTGCATTTTGGCAAACCAGCTGTCTCCCATGATTGAATTTCCCGGCGGTATTGTTTTCCATGGTGTTTCCGGGTATGCCTGAAGGGAATATATCAAAAACACAGCTATGAAAATCGTTGTACGGCTGAGCAAAAATAACCGGGTCGCTTTCATATCAGGTTGTTATAAGTTGAAAAATATAATGATATTATCTTTCTTTTACTGATTACTAATGAGATAATGAGAATAACAGGTTAAAAATTTTCAATAATATCCTGCAGTTGTCTCTTTGTTTTTCCCAGCTTGAATGCTATCGTCCTTAGAAAATCTTCTTCCGTAACGTATCTCCATACCAAATCAGAATTTGTCAGTATTGGATAATTGTCCTTGAGTTTGCCTTTAAGGTTATTCCAATAATAAACATCAATTTCTTTTTCCATTTTTATCAATTCTTAAAGTGAATAAATCTTTACCATGGGGCAGTTTATAAATGTTATGGGTAATTTTTCGGGGCCTATTGATTAAAATTTCATCATTCACCTGTTTTAATTTTACATCTTATCCATATACCAACTCAATGCCTTTTCAATTTTCTGATAATGAAAAATTGTGGTAATGGCTTTTTGCAATCTTATAAAGGCAGTCTCACTTTTAACAATATAATCAAAAGCCTGGTGTCTCATGCAATTTACGGCTACTTCGATTTTATCCTGGGATGAGAGCATAATAACAGGTATTTGTGGATTTTTTGCTTTTATTTTATCGAGCGTTTCCAATCCATTGATGGCATCTTTATCTATGCTATTGAGATGGTAGTCTAAAATAACAATGTCCGGATTTTGAGATATATTTTCAAGACAAAGTTCTCCTGTTGCGAATACTTTGATATCCGATTCAGTATTTTCCGAGAATTCAAGTTCCAATGACCTTAAAAACAATGCATCATCATCAACCAGAAATAGTAATATTTTCTTCTCATTCGTCATTCTTGGCTTTTTTAAGTAATATAAGTTCTTCGTCCAATTCTTTACATGCCTTGTTGCAAACGGTTTCAAGCTGTAAAACCAATTCCTCCAATTCATCGAGACGTTGTTGAGTACTTACATATTCCTGAATTTTTTTTGCGGTGATTTCAAAATCTTGTTTATACCCATCAGGGAAAATGAGGGAATCATTTTATGAACGGAGGAGTATAAAGCATCCCAGTCTTTTTCGGACAAACTTGGTCTCATATTGCTGATCAGGGGAATGGTTTGCTTCAGATATAGTTCAATCATTTCGATCATCAATTCCGGATTGGATTTTGTGCGTTTTTTTAAATACGTCAGATCAATACATTTTGACTTGCCTTCGGCCTGATAAGTTTGAATGTCATCTTTCTTTATATTTCCCGTATCTTTTTTTGGTTCTGGTTTCTTTAATAAAGAAATTATTTTACTATACAGAAGTTTCTCGTCAAGAGGTTTTGAGATGTAATCGTTCATACCTAAAGCTTTACATTTCTGCAAATCAGCCGTGGTTACATCAGCTGTCAGGGCAATGATAGGAATCTGAGAATTCAATTTTTTCCGGATATATTCTGTAGCTTCAAACCCGTTCATTTCAGGCATATGCAAGTCCATTAAGATAATATCATACGATTCATTGGTTAGTTTTTCGATGGCTATTTTTCCGTTATCAGCAATATCAAGTTCAAATCCGAAATCATCCAATAGTGTTTTCATCAGCAATTGATTGAGTGCGATATCTTCAACCACCAGTACTTTTTTATTTTTGACTTCCAAATCCAATTCTACTATTTCCTGGATTAATTCCGTTTCAGCTTTTGATTTCAGAAAAGGTAAAATAAAGCTAAAAGTAGAACCTTTGTTAAACTGACTCTTTACGGTTATAGTGCCACCCTGTGATTCCACTAATTGTTTAGCGATGGCAAGTCCCAGGCCTGTTCCTCCATATAACCTTGCTGTTTCGCTGGAAGCCTGCTGAAAGTTCTCAAAAATATGCTCTATTTTACTCTTTTCTATCCCGATTCCGGTATCAGTAACTGAAAATTCAATGGTTGCTTTCTCTTCATCTTCATTCAGTAAATGAGCACTCACTGTAATTTTTCCATTATTGGTAAACTTCACGGCATTGCTGACAAGGTTTATTATAATCTGGTGCAGGCGAATCGGGTCACCAATCAATACCGTTGGAATTTTATTATCATATTCTTTACTCAGCTGTAAATTTTTTTCCTGAATTTTAGTTTCAAATAAATGAATCATTGCTGATATTGAGGTATCCATTCTAAAAGGCGTTTGTTCAAAGGTCATTTTTCCCGCATCCACTTTTGCCAGGTCCAGTATGTCGTTGATTAGAACCGTTAAGGCTTCCCCGCTCATTTTTATGGCGTTTAAATATTCCTTTTGTTTTGCTTTTAAATCTGTTTTCAACAACACTTTTGTAAACCCAATAATAGCATTCATCGGGGTGCGTATTTCATGACTCATATTGGACAAAAACTGTTGTTTCGATTTCACGGCATCTTCAGCAATTTTCGCAGCCATTTCAGCTTTAATTTTAGCTTCTTCGGCTATTTTCGTGGCCAGTTCAGCTGATACTTTTGCTTCCTTCAATTCTGTTTCAATTCTGTTATGATCAGTAATATCCCTGGCCACTACAACGACGCCAAGCACTTTTCCAAACTCATCTTTATATACCGAGCCATTAAACAATACATCCGTAAGCTTGCCATCGCGAATGGTCAGCGGAAAATCAGCCACGAAACCCTGCGCAAAAACCTGTTTATAAATTTCACGTGCTTTATCAGGTTCTGTAAAATATTCGAAAAAATCGGTGCCGATCAGATTTTCTCGGGTTACTTCTGTTATGGTTATCGATGCATTATTTATGTCCGTAATTTTTCCTTCGGGACTGATGGTAAATAGCGGATCGAGACTGGCTTCTATCAGGCTTCTGGCATACCGGGATTCCCGTTTGGTTATTGTTTCCATACCATTTATTATATGATCCAGTATAAATTGATTCTGTTGGTACGCTTTGCAAACGTGCATTGGTTTCATTACTGATTACCCGTCATCAATATCAAATGTCTTCAATCGGTCTACGTCTTTTGTCCCTTAATCTTTTGAAATGAGAAGGCGTGAGTCCAGTAATTTTTTTAAATTGATTGGATAAATGTGCAACGCTGCTGTAGTGCATCTTCCATGCAATTTCTGTTAAGTTGAGTTCATCATATATGATCAGCTCTTTTACCCGTTCTATTTTATGAGAAATGATGAATTTCTCAATCGTAGTCCCTTGTATTTCAGAGAATAAGTTTGCCAGGTAACCATAATCGTGATTTAATTTTATACTTAAGTATTCAGAAAAATTTGTTTTGGGTAATTCATCCGTGTAATGGATCATATCAATAATTACATTTTTAATTTTTTCAATGAGTACAGCCTTCTTATCATCCATCAGTTCCAGTCCTGATTTGAGCAAAGCAATCCTGATTTGATCACGTTGTCCGGCTGTTATATCTTCCATGCTATCCACTACGCCCATATCGACAACAATGAAGCGCAGTCCAAGTCTGTTTAACTCTTCCTTCACTACAATTTTGCAGCGATTGCTCACCATGTATTTAATGTACAGCTTCAAACAGTCTGTTATTTTTTACCAGATGACCAAAAAACAACTCCGCCAATACCCATTACAGCGATGCCGATCAGTGGAGACCATTTGAAGCGGTGCGGCTTGTTTTGCGTGATTTCAACTTTTCCCAGATCAACTACTTTCTCCCTGGTGAAAAAAGTAATCGTTGTAAAAATGGTTAATGCCAATCCAATCAGCATTATGAAAACACCAACTTTTCTCATATATATAGATTTAATATTTTAAACAAGTTATGGTGATATTTCGGTAACAGTGTTACACAATTGAATATATAAGTTACATGATTCACACATTTGAAGAACAGGATTGAAGTCCGAAGACCGGAGTCAGAAGTTCAAAACCATGTAGATATAATTATATCGGACTTTTTAAAGCATGCTTTTGTTGTTTTCACGTTCTTTTTTAAACTTTTTTCTCGGGGCTGCAATGTTTAATTCATTCATTTGCTTATAAGCCCTGATTAAGGACTCCGGAAGTTCACCGTGGTATACTATTTTGAAGAATGAAAAGTGGTTGTAAGGGATCTTATTTTCACCGGCATAAATTTTTACACGGTTTGCAACCCCTTTTTTCGTAAAGAGCAACATAAAATTGTCTTCTCTTTCCTTATTCAATTGTTTGAATTGGGTATTGATAATATCCGAACCAATAAAAATATTGCATTTCTCCTGTATGGTAAACAGCATAGTATCGGTAGCCTGTTTGTTTAAATATTGAACAAACAAAGAATCCTTTGCCGACATTTTATCAACTTTCAGCGAATCATCTTCACTGAAAAATTGAATATTTTTATCTTCCGATAATAAAAAATATTTTTTCTTGGCTTCAAAAAAACGGATGTATTCTTTTTCTTTCTCAGCATATTGCATAGGATAAACATCGATAGATGTTTCCGGATTATTTACCAGATAATCAACCATTTTATTTACAAACTTTTCCTGATCGGGTAGTAGGGAATTCTGTCTCATTTCCCACTGCAATGCAAGTGATTTCTCAATTTCATTTTCAACATTTTTCACATGTGCCATATAGGGAATTGAGGCAGGCTTAACAAAAATATTTCCAAGAATGTCGAAAATTACATCGCGCAGGTGAAATCTGGGATCCTTTAAATTGCCGGTTATCGGAATTTCGTAATCAATTACGTTACCACGCTGGCGAATCAAAGACATTATCAAAGGTGAGGGAATCCATTTTGTATCTTTATTTTTTAATCTTCCGGTTACACGCGGGTCAATGATCAGCAGGTGATTTTCGCTCTTTATTACTCCTTTTCTCACCTTCCACAGGCCATTGAGTTCTATGGTTCCGCCGTCCAAAGGGAAAGAAGTGTAGGTAATCAGATAGGGATTAAACATAGTAGCAGGCAACCGTTGAAGATGATATTGCATATCATATTCTCCGCTGTCTTTGGGATTTATGCTCAAGGCTATCGATATGTTACCGTAAGGCTGAATATCGGATTTAAACGATACATTCACACGTTTGCGGGCCCGGTTAACAGAATCAGCAACAACATTGAAAGGATTTGCCACGGTTGAAAATTTTTCGGTCAGGGAATAGTCATTGAATTGTAAAACCCCGCTGTATATTGCCAGCTTATTAATCTCGTAAGCACTCTTAAAAAAATTTTTCGCAAGCGCCTGTATATAATCACCTATTTTAAGAATCAGGTTGAACCGGGCGGGATCTGCCCTGGCTGCTGAAATGTTGGCCCCTTTTTTTCCAAACATCCTTTGAAGGTTATCTAAATAGTCATAACGCTCATATTTCAAAAAAGGATGGCTGAGTGATATTGAATCGAACAGATATTTATGGTTCTTCGGGCTCAACTCATCTATTTTTACAACCAGTTTATTGAACGATGCATAATCATCATCCGGATTTTTACCTACATGAAAATCATTCATTACCAGTAGTCCTTTGGCATTCAAATTCTCCCGATCCCTTAAATTTCCTGTGGCTTTTATATCTGCATCAATGCTGGCACTGAAGGTTCCGTAGTTGACTATATCTTTGAGGTATTGTTCCATAAACTTTAAATCGAATTTATGAACGACAGTGGCAAGGCGAAAATCCAGGGTTTTAAAATTGATAGTAATATTACCTTCTGCGCTTCCGCTTCCGGTTCCTGACAGGATAGAAAATTTTACTGCTATGGTGTCTGCATCCCAATGTTTGCCGGTGCTTTCAAAATTTACATCTTTGATGAAATACGCTACCGGAATTACCTTTTCCCTGTAATAGAACTCTCCGTTTCTTATTTTTATATTCAGCATACTAAAATGAACCTTTGATGAAGCTGAACGAGGTTTTTCACGTTTATACTTCTTTATCAGATCAATAAAATTTATATTCTTTTTGTTTTGAATAATTATGCCCCTTGGCTGATATAATGTGAGTTTTGTTATTTCGATATTTTTCGATAACATTTTTATCATGGCAAAATTTGCACTCAGTCCTGTTGCTGAAAAGAAAATGCTGTCAGCATCCTGTAATGCAGACAGGCCTTTTGATTCGTAAATTTTGAGATGGCTGATATGAACATAACCAGTAAAAGGATTTACATAAATTCCGCCCATGGTAATTTGTCTTCCGGTATATTGCTCATCATACTTTTCAATCAGATATTTTGCGACGGGTGAAATCAATATAATAACAATCATTAAGGCAATGATGATGCAACTGGTTGCCATAATGAATGTTCTTTTTATTTTGGTGTCTGCGATTTTCATAGTTTTATTTCATTGAAATACTTTTGTTGCAGGTTTTCCGATTTCAAAATCCCGGAGGCCGAAATCAGTTGTTTTTAATGAGTTCATTTTAAAAATATTTTGTCCTTTGCCCGGAATTGAAGGATAAAATGCAACGGATAATTGAAATGTGCTAAAAACCAGGTTCTCATTTTTAATTAAAACCCCCAGCCCAATTTGCGAGTATACTTTGCTGTTTTTAAATCCTGTTATTTCCTCACCAAGCATGCCAAATGAAAAAACAAGATAGGGGCCAAAATGAAATCCGATAAATTTCCACGGTGTGTATGATTGTGTCTGCAGCGTAATCAATATGCGGCTGGTACCTGACAATGCAGTGCTGTTAAATCCATCCATGCCATAGCCTTCATTGAGGGTCAGACTATCATTGGTTAACCTGTTTATACCAATAGTAACCTGCGGTTTTATAAATTGCCTGAACTTATATTTCCCGATTTCAAACAAACCTGTAAAATAATTTAAACCTCCGGTAAAAACACCCTGTTCAGCTCGTGATCCATGGATAAAGGTTCCGTATTCGAAGTTGGAACTCAGGTAACCCCATTCGTGATAGTAACCGGAAGAAAACCGCAGGCCAAAATAGAACCGTCCGGAACTGTTTTTTACCTGATAACCGCCTGTCAGGCTGTAAACTCTGCCAATGGGTACATCTTCCCTGACACCATACCTGAAAATAAATTTATCCTGCACATATTTTCGTGTTGAAATCCCAATGCTCGCCAAGTAAAAATCTTCATTGGAAAAAAAATGCTGTGTATCAAACATTTCCAGTGGTTTTTCAAGATAGCGGATTCGTATATAACGCAGGGCAGTAATAAAATTGGTAGTGCGTCTGTTTTCTGTATTACCTTTGAATATCTGTATGGCATTACCTGCCCAGAAATCCTGTGCGTTATATCTATATCGCTGCATCGCAAAAGGTGATTCGTCTATATAAAGGGAATCTTTGCGAAATTGCGTAAAATTAACACCGGCCGCCCACCTTGCAAAAGGCGAAAAGAACGGACGGTCGACGGCAAAACTTTTGATAGCGTTTCTGAATTGATCCTCGCTAAAATGCATGGTTGAGTTAATGTACGTATTACGGATGTTGGGAATAAAATAGTTTACATTATAAGCAAAGTCGTTGGTGGTATGATACCATGCAAAACTATTCTCAGATTCGTGCCCGAATCCCAGAAAGTTATTGTCATTCAATTGAAATGAAACATGTGAATTGGAAAAAGAACCATTGGGAATAAGGCTCCAATTGTCCAATACGCGAATAAAAATATCAACAGAGTCGGAGTTTCTTGAAGTGGCTTTGACAAAAAATGAAACATCGTGTACATATCCTCTGGCGCGCACCAATCGTTCAGATTCTTTGACAAGCAATGAATCGAATGGTTTGTTTTGCCGGATAAGTAAAAGGTTTCTAATGGCAATTTGCTGAGATTTTATATGCAGTTTATTGCCGGTTTTCAGAAAAAAGTTTTGCGATATCGTATGGGTGTCAGCAATTGAATAACCAAACGGGTCAAGCGTTTCAATGCTGATGTGCCGGATCGTTTTTCCTTCAAAGGCACTGTATGGATTTTGTATCAGTTTTTTATATCCTTTCTTCGTAAATTTCTTTTTTGGTGAGATGGCTGCAACCGGTTTAAAAACCATACGGTACATAAACATGGTAAACTTGCTTTTTTTAGAAAAGGATTCGATATTTTTATAAAGCTTGGTGGAATCTTTTTTGGCAGGTGTTTGCTGTGCTAATGCAATATCACCTGTTAAAAGTGAAATAAAAAAGAATAGTATGAAAGTTCTGTTTAACCACATTACTAGTAAGTAGTTATAAGTTAGTATAAGTTTATCCTCACCATTCTTATCAGATTTGATGACTTTAAAGAACTACGCTGTTGCCGTAACTTTGTGAATTCTCTTTCATGTTCAGCTTTCAAAACAGATTGTATTTTTTTCCTTCTGCCAACTATTAACTTCTATATTCTAACTTCTTGATTTATACGGTAAATAATATAAATATCAAATCGGTCAAAGCAGCACTATTTCTTCTCATCATCTGCTTTTTCTTCTTCGGCTTGTTTCTCCTGTTCTGCTTTTTCTTCCTGAACATCCTCCTTTATTTTTTCAGCTGCTTTTTCTTTCCTGTTAAAATAGCCTTTCAACAGAAAATTCTCCTTGGCTGCATTCATGTTTTCATCCAATCCCTTGGAGCTTTTTCTAAGATTCAACATGGTCGCATCAAAATTTTTTGCCATGGTTGAATCCTGAATTAATCTGCCAAGGGTTCCGTTTCCGCTGTTTATATTAAACATAATCTCTGCCAGTTGTTGCGAAATAATTTCTGCATTAACTGCTGTTATCTGAAGGCTTGCAATGATGGCATCTGTTTCAACCGGTTCAATTGACACAATTTGTTGCTTGTCTTTTACTACAGGGGCTTCATCACTGCCTTGCGTAATGATTAAAATGCGGTCGCCAATAATTCCTGAGGAACCTATACCTGCAGCACAATCAGTTTTAATAAATTGCTGAATATCTTTTTTAATGAGCATGTCAACCTGCACAGTGGAATCATTAATTAATTTGATATTATCTACCGTGCCCACATCGATTCCCGAAAAGCGAATATTACTGCCAACCTGTAATCCGCTTACATTATAAAAAGTTGTAGTCAGCTTAAAAACAGGATTAAATAAATTTTGCTGCTTTCCGATTATGAAAATGGCCACTATAAAAAGTGCCAGTCCTACTGTAATAAACAGTCCTAACCGAAATTTGAATTTTGATGTGTGCGTATCCATAATTTCATGGTATTAATTCATGGTTAAAAGAAGTCAGAAGTCTGAGATTATCCAGGCTCCGGTCTCCGGTCCCCCTGCTTATGTTGGTTCTTAAGCATCATAAAGAGCAAATTATTTAAAGAATGACTTAATTAACACATCTGTTGACTTTTCAAACGCTTCTATTTTTCCTTCTGAATAAACTTCACCATCCTGTATCATAATAACGCGGTCTGCAGTAGCCCGGGCACATTCAATATCATGCGTGATGATGAGGGAAGAGGTTTTATATTTTTTTTGGACCTCATTGATAAGTGAACTTATTTCATCAGATGTTGCCGGATCGAGGCCGGTGGTGGGTTCGTCATACAACATTATCAGGGGATCAACAACAATGGTTCGCGCCAGGCTGATTCTCTTGCGCATTCCGCCGGATAGTTGTGATGGCATTTTATCAATGGCATCTGATAAACCGACATGTTCCAGAACTTCTTTTACTTTATTGTCTGCTTCTTTTTGGGTAAGATTCTTTTTTATCCTTAACAATGGAAATTCCAGGTTTTGTTTTACCGTCATGGAATCATACAGTGCACCCCCCTGAAAAAGAAAACCGATCTTCTTTCTCAACTCGCTTAAACCATTACGGTCCATGTTACTTACATTTTCTCCCAGTACATTAATTGTTCCGTTGTCGGGATTTAATAAACGAATAATACATTTTATCAGGACGGACTTTCCTGATCCCGATTTTCCTATCACCACCAGGTTTTCGCCGTCAAAAAGCTGCAGTGACACATTTTTTAATACTTCCTGGTTGCCAAATCCTTTCCTGAGGTTATTCACTTCAATAACCTTTTTGGAGCTTTTTGATTCAGCCGGATTAACGGGCGATATTTTGTTGGTAGTATTCATCATTATTAATTTGATGATTTGAAAATGTGATAATTTGAAAATGACATAAAAATCAATTTGCTGCTTATTGTAAAAATAAAAATCTCATTCAATATCAATGTTTTAGCATAACATTGCCCTATTTTAATTTTCAAATTTTCAAATCGTCTCATTTTCAAATCATATTATAGCATATCGGTAATCTGCACAGCAATCAGGTCTACAATTATTACCAGCAATGAGGACAGCACCACAGCTGAATTAGCAGCAATGCCTACGCTCTCAGTTCCGCGCCCTGCCGTATATCCTTTATAACATCCGACAATACCGATCACCGCGCCGAAAAAGAATGATTTAATAAAAGCAGGTAAAAAATCAATAAAATCAATAGGGCTAAAAGCCTGTGAGAAAAACAGGATAAAAGTTACATGGCCTTTAATATTTGCGCCTGCCCAGCTTCCCAATATGCCCAGTGCATCAGCATATAAAATCAATAAAGGTATCATAAGGGTCGCTGCCAGAACTCTTGTCACAACCAGAAATCGTATAGGATTGGTAGAAGATACTTCCATGGCATCAATTTGTTCGGTTACCTTCATTGAACCTAATTCTGCTCCCATGCCCGAACCAATTTTTCCAGCGCATATCAGTGCTGTTATTACCGGTCCCATTTCTCTGATGAGCGACACGGCTACCATTCCCGGAAGCATGGAAACTGCCCCGAAATCAACCAGTACCGGACGCGATTGAATGGTAAGCACCAAACCCATAATAATTCCGGTTACCGAAATAAGCGGTAAAGTTTTATACCCAATTTGAAAACATTGTCGTAAAAATTCATTGAATTCAAAATCACGTGAAAAAGTTTCTTTAGCTGTGCGTGATATGAATAAGAACACAACAGCTATCTCTGTTATAAAATTGATTGCCTTT
>Ga0105100_10000363_pt1 | contig 26797 bp, 31 predicted proteins | sample PPLLak12cMay2015_2_FD_87033 | JGI IMG/M metagenome (GOLD analysis project Ga0105100, IMG submission 87033) | Freshwater sediment microbial communities from Prairie Pothole Lake near Jamestown, North Dakota, USA - PPLs Lake P8 Core (1) Depth... | ecosystem: Environmental > Aquatic > Freshwater >... | reverse complement strand
GGTCCTCGAAGTCGGTGGCGACGGGCGCGGTGGACGGTCCACCCATGCCGCCCTCCTCGCTGCCATCCGCCTCGAAGGGACCACGAGTGTCTTCACCGCTTTCGCCACCGATGGGGTGGATGGATCTTCGCGTTCGGCCGGCGCCATCTCGGACGGCGGCACGATCTCCAGGGGTGGTGACCCGGGCCGGGCGCGGGCCGGGTTCGACTCGGCCGGCTACCTGGAAGCCACATCCGACCTCTTGAAGTGCGCAGCAACGGGCACGAACGTGTCGGACATCTGGATTCTCTGGCGACCGGAGGATGGACCCGACCGTAGAGTGGCCTGACCGAGCGTAAGGCCGAGTGGGTCGCCGAGGGCGACTGATCGTCGCGTTGGGCTCTCTTGATATCCGGATTCTCTCGGCACTGGCAGACCGGTCACGACGTAGAGTGATCTGACCGAGGAACTGGAAACATGGAGAAGACGCTCGTCATAACCGGTGGCACCGGCGGTCTCGGCACCGCCCTGGTGCGACGCCTCGCCTTCGAGGACTACCGACTCGCGGTCACCTATCTGATGCCCGAGGAGGCGGCCAAGTTCGAGGAGGAGTTCGACATCGACGAGGACCGGCTGCTCCTGGTTCGGGTCGATGCCACCAATGCCGAGGCGGTGAACAGCCTGATGAAAGACGTTGCCGACAAATGGGGGTCGATCCACGGTCTGTGCGCCCTGGTCGGCGGGTGGGCCGGCGGCCGTGACGTCGCCGAGACCGATGACGTGAGATTCGAGAGAATGGTCGATCTCAACCTCCGCTCCACCTTCTTCGCCGTGAGGGCGGTGGTCCCCTATCTGGTGGAGACCGGATGGGGCCGGATCATCACAGTCGGGAGCAGGGCAGCAGTCGACTTCCCAACCGGGCAGGCCGCGTTCAACGTGGCCAAGGCAGGTGTGGTTGCGTTGACCAAGTCGCTCGCCCAGGAGCTCGACGGGACCGGGGTCACGGCCAACGTCCTGATGCCCTCCGTGATCGACACGGCGGCGACACGGCAGTCACTCCCCTACGCCGACTACGTGAACTGGCCCACTCCCGACGAGATCGCAGCCGTCGCCCACTTCTTGTTGGATGACGACTCCGGGGTCATCAACGGGGCGGAGATACCGGTCTACGGACGGGCCTAGAAGAGCTCGATCCACTCTCCGTGAGGGTGCGCCCGACCCACGGTCCGCGCCCCTGAGCCGTCGTCGACCATCAAGCGAGCCCAGTCCTCTGTCTTGTCGATGGCCTCCATCGACACTCGGAGCACGGGGCGATCGGCTCGTGCCGCCACGATGATGGCCTCGAGCCGATCTCGCTGCTCGGCGCTGAACTGGATCAAGGTGAATGAGTTGACCACGACGGCCGGCTCAGCTGAAGGAAGCCCTGCCAAGGCCACGGGGAGTGTTTCCAGGGCGTCACCGGCCACCAACTGGAGGTCCAACGTGGCCATCAGGTCCAGCGCAGCCCGGAGCCTCGCCCGGCGCTCGACGTGCTCTGGCCAGATCAGGGCATCCAGCCACTGTCGGGCATCACCGTCGGAGGGATCGATCGGGTTGAGGTCGAGACCGATGCGTCGCAACACTTCCACCTCCCGCAACTCCGGGGGGACGCCACGAGATTCGGCCTCGAGCACCAGCGGCGAGCTGGGGCCCCACTGCAGACCGTCATACACATAGTGATATCGATCGAGGCCCAGGTTCAGCCCGGCGCTGGTCCCCACGTCGATCAGATGGAATGTGTCGAACCGGGCCATCATCACCATCGGGAGCAGGGCGACACAACGGCGGCACTCGTTGGTCTGGGTGTACCGGGTGTTGCCTATCTCGACGATCTCGTCTTCGTGCTGGAGCACGAACCGGCGGAAGAGGGGGCCGGCGCCCTCGATCGGCAGGGGGTGCTCTGTCAGGGAAGGGTAATGGGCAGCCAGTTCGGGGCTTTCTCCCCTCATCAACAGCAGATGGACCGCCCCGAACACCAGATTGGCCTGGGGCAGATGCTCGACGCGGGTCATCACCCGCAACAATTCCGCGTCATCGGCGATCACCTCGACCAGATGGGCATAGAGGGGTGACCCGTGAGTGTGCTTTCCCCAGGCCCTCATGGCCCCCGGGGTGGTTGTCATCAATGTGTGTCCCGCCGGTAGGAGGTGGCCAGCGCGTCGGCGTACTCGTTCCAGCGGTAGCCACTGTGAGCCTTGATCCATTCGATCCGGACCGCAGGCCTCTGCTTGTAGAGGGCATGTGCCTCTTTGACCAGGTCCAGATTGGCAATGGGCCCGGGCGACTTCTTCGTCCAGCCTCTCGCCTTCCAGCCATCGGCCCAATTGGTGACGATGTTCACCACGAGTTGTGAGTCGGTGTAGACGGTCATCTCGGAATCCAGGGAGAGCATTCGGAGCCCGGCGATGAGAGCGGTGAGCTCCATCTTGTTGTTGGTGGTGTGAGGCTCAGATCCGTGAGCCTCGTCCTCGACCTCCCCGTCGACGACGTAGACCGCCCCCCAGCCACCCGGCCCGGGATTGCCCTCCGAGGCCCCGTCGGTGAAGACCCCGGTATCGGGTCCTTCCGTGAAGGAGTCGAGGACCTCCGCGACGCTCAGATCCTTGTTCTTGGTGCGGCTGGCAGGCCCGGCCGGTCGCGCCGGCGGCCGGCTGTTTCCAGGAGCGCGGCCCTCGGCGTTCTTGCAGTCGAGACACTGACGGGGAGTCCAGCCCGGATAGCGGTCGAGCACGTCCTGGCGGACGCCGAACTCGTTGCCGCAGGTCTGGCAGATGAACACGGTCTCACGGTAATGCCCTGGCACTTGGAGCCCGTGAACAGAGTTGGGGACCTGATCAGGGCTTGGAGAAGACCGATATGAACTGCGGCGACTTGAACAGGTTGAACTCGTGGTGGGTCTCGACCAGCCCGTTTCGCCCCATCAGCTCACGAACCTTGCGCGGGTCGAGCTTGTGACAGTGGACGTCGCGGGCCTTGAACGGGGTCCCGTGGAGGATGATCGAGGTCGGGATCGCGTAAAGACCCTGGATGGGCTCCGCCGGGTAGATGAACAGGGCCTTGCCCCCCTGCTTGAGAACCCTCGCCATCTCTGCCGCTGCCTGCTCCAGGGGAGGGATGTGCTCGATTGCGTGAACGGACACGATGGCGTCGAACTCGCCGTCGGCGAAGTCGAGTGACTCTGCCCTCATGCACATGACCCGATCCGAGCCCGACACCTCCGGGGCGGTGGGATTGGCGTCGACCCCCACCACATCGATCCCGCGCTCGGCGAGACGCATGGTGAGATGACCCTGCCCGCACCCGACCTCGAGCACCCTCTGTCCTCGCTTCAGCGGGAGGAGCCGGTCGATCCGGCGAAGATGGGATGAGTCCCAACGGTTGACCGTTGCGTAGCGCCGGGAGTCGTATTCCGTCATCGGGTGGAGGCTAGGAGAGGCTTTCGAGATGGGCGGAAACGCCGTAGTCGAGCAACAGGGGCCCATCCGGGGTCAGTGCCACGTGCGTCACCGCGGTGTTCTGAGGTGTGAACAATGACTCAGAGTGGGAGTCGCTGGTGGAGGTCAAGGACGACACGTAGGCGCGAATCGCTGCGCCATGCGCGATCACGACCGTCGGCTCGCCCTTGGTCGGCTCGACGTGCTCGAGGGTGGCACGGAAGCGCCCCGTGAGCTCGCCCCAGCTCTCACCCGTCTCGCCGCGTTTCAGATCGACACCATCTCGGTAGATGGTCTCCATCAGCACGGGCCAGATCTCGAAGATCTCGTCAGAGGTCAGGCCCTCCCAGTCTCCCATCCCGAGCTCTTTGAGCCCATCGAGCGTGACCACGCCGTCGCCGGCGATGTATTCCGCCGTGGCCTGGGCCCGGCCCAGCGGTGATGCATAGACGGTCGCCGCCGTTCCGTACCAATCTCGAAGGGCGGCCGCCTGCTGGTGCCCGACCTCGTCGAGACCCCAGTCTCCCTGGCCTTGCCAGCGACCTTCGATGTTTGCCCGGGTCTGCCCGTGACGGATCAGGGCGAGGACCGGGTCTCCCTTGTCGAGATGCGACTTGACTTCCGGTGGCCGCGGGCCGAAGTGCCCGAGGTCGTTGAAGACCGCCAGCCGTGGGCGCTCGTATGACCAGATCAGCTTCGTGATCGAGGTGTTGCCGACGTAGGCGTGGACCCGGTGCCCTTTCCCTGCGAGGTGACGCTGCAATGCCTCCTGGATGAAGCCACCGTGGGTGACGATCGCAGCGTGACCATCCTGTCCGAGCTGGTCCGCGACCCGGTCCAGGGCGCCGATGACCCTCTGATGCATCTCGTTGAGGCTCTCCCCGGTCTCTCCCATCGGCGCCTCCCGCCCGAAGAGAGCTTCACGAAGGCGATCTCCACCATGCGAGAGGATCTCCTCCCGGGTCAGCCCCTCCCATCGACCGATGTCGAGCTCGGTCAGTTCCTCCGATACCTCGACATCGTCTGTGAACGAGGCCGCAGTGCGGCGGGCACGTTCGAGGGGCGAGCTGAGCACCACGTCGAAGCCGTGACGGCGGAGCCGAGCGCCGAGGAGCTCGAGACTCGCCTCCCCGCGCGGGCTGAGCGGCCCGTCGATCCTCCCGTTCCAGACGCCGTCGTAGTTGGCCTGTGACTCGGCGTGGCGGATGAGGGTTATCGAGGGCATGTGCGTTCTGCGTTCTGTGTGATACGTCGTGAGGACTCGGTTCTGTCGCACAACGTACCGGGCACGACGTGATGAGCGGAGCGCTCAGCCGACGAAGGCCGAGGCGAAGATCAACGAGACGATCGTCATCACCTTGATCACGATGTTCATCGCCGGGCCCGAGGTGTCTTTGAACGGGTCGCCCACGGTGTCGCCGATCACCGCGGCCTTGTGACTGTCCGACCCCTTTCCACCAAACGCCCCAGACTCGATGAACTTCTTGGCGTTGTCCCACGCCCCTCCGGCATTGGCCATGAAGATGGCCAGGAGGAAGCCAGTCACCAGGGAGCCGGCTAGGAGGCCGCCCAGAGCCTCGACATCGATGAACCCGACCACCAGGGGCAGGGCGATCGCCAGCGAACCGGGGATGATCATCTCCCGAAGCGCACCGGCCGTGGCGATGTCCACGCAGACCGCATACTCGGGCCTGGCGTCCGGGTCGCCCTCCCTCAGCCCAGGGATCTCCCGGAACTGACGGCGCACCTCGTCGATCATCTTGAACGCCGCTCTTCCCACGGCGTTCATGGTCAAGGCAGCGAAGAGGAACGGGAACATCGCCCCGATGAACAGGCCGATGGTGGTCTCGACGCGGGTCAGGTTGATCGAGTCGAGCTCGACCGCCTGGGTGAAGGCAGAGAAGAGGGCGAGGGCCGTGACCGCTGCCGAGGCTATCGCGAAACCCTTGGCGACGGCTGCGGTGGTGTTGCCCAGTGAATCGAGAGCATCAGTGGCCTGCCGAACCTCCGCAGGCAGATGGGCCATCTCGGCGATTCCGCCTGCGTTGTCGGCGATGGGCCCGTAGGCGTCGACCGAGATGGTGATGCCCAAAGTTGCGAGGACGCCGATGGCGGCGATTGCTACACCGTAGATCCCACCGCCGTCACCTAGCGCCCAGTCACCGGCGAAGTAGGAAACGCCGATGCCACCGGCCACGACGATTACCGAGAAGGCGGCAGAGCGCATCCCCTCGGCGATCCCGGAGATGATCACCGTGGCCGGGCCGGTCTGAGACTGACGGGCGATCTCCTTGACCGTCTTGTAGTGGTCCGAGGTGAACCACTCGGAGATCTTGCCCACGAACCACCCAACGGCGAGGCCCGCGACGACGGCAAGCCAGATCCCGAGCGGGTTCTCGGCAACGTCGCCGAAGACCCAATAGCTCAGCCCGAGGACACCCACGGCCGTCGCGATGAGAGAGAAGTTGGTGCCGCGGTGGAGAGCGGCCGCAAGATCGTCGTCGCCTTTGGCCCTTACCAAGAAAGACCCGATGATGGCTGCGAACATTCCCAGGGCGCCGACCGCCAGAGGGAAGATGATGGCCTCCTCGATGAAAACAGAGCCTCCGAAGACGAGGGCGGCGTATGCGATCGGTGCGACCAGGGCGCCGACGTATGACTCGAAGAGGTCGGCACCCATCCCGGCTACGTCGCCGACGTTGTCACCGACGTTGTCGGCGATCACCGCCGGGTTGCGGGGATCGTCCTCGGGGATGCCCGCCTCGACCTTGCCCACCAGGTCTGCCCCGACATCCGCTGCCTTGGTGTAGATGCCACCCCCGACCCGGGCAAACAGGGCGATGGACGAGCCGCCCAGACCGATGGCGGTGACAATGTCCGCCCAGCTGTCCAATTCGAGTATCTGGTTGAAGACGAGAAAACCGAGGCCGACACCAAGCAGACCGAGCCCGGCGACGGTGAAGCCCATCACGGCACCGCCGCGGAAGGCAACGGGCAGGGCAGCGGGAATGCCACCGATACGGGCGGCCTCCGTTGTTCGGGTGTTCGCCTGCGTGGCGATCCGCATCCCGAAGAAGCCGGCTGCAGCGGAGAGCACCGCACCGAACACGTAGGCGATCGCTCCCCAGGGACGGCCCCAATCGAGGAAGACCGCAATGAGCACGGCCATCACGATCACGAAGACCGAGACCCAAAGGTACTCGCGGCGCAAGAACGCCATCGCCCCTTCGCGGATCGCTGCCCCCAGCTCGACCATGCGCTCGTTCCCCTGCGGGGCGGCCAGCACCGACCGTGCGTAAAAGACCGCGAGCAGGAGGGCCGCCACCCCCGCGGCGAGCGCGAGGTAGAGCATCGTGTCCGACATAGGGAGAGACCTCCGCAGGGATCAAAAGGACTCGGAGCGGGCGGGAGTATAGGGAGGGGAAATGTGCGCTTCGCCGGTGGGTCAGACCCGCACCGGGAACGTGGCCATCACCCCGAGACAAGCCACCAATGTGATGCCACTGAGAACGAGGAGCACGAGTCGGCTCGTCCCACCCTCTGTCTTCCCGCCCAGGGCCACGAAGAACAGCACCATGGCGAAGAGGACGCCGAGCAGCACATAGTTGTCGGATCGCTGGTTGTTCTCGAGGGCGTCCGCAGCCTTCTGCTCGGCCACTGCTACCAATTCGGCGGCCTCGGTCTGTGCCGCCAACTGATACTCAGGCATCACGAACGGGGTACTGGGAGCATCCGGGTCGTTGAGGGGGCGGAGAGCCAGCCACGCGTCGAAGGCCGTCTTGAACTCGTCACGGAAGCGTGTGTAGTAGAAGGCCGATGCGGTTCCCTCCTGGGGGGTCCACATCTCGGTGTAGGCGGCAGGGTCGGCCCCGGTCTCCTGGTTAACCGCGGCGAGCCATTCCGAGAATGCGATCACATCGAGCGACCGAAGGTTGTTTGCCTCGTTGGCCATCTTGGCCGACTCGGTCCTGGCCACAGATGCCTCGGCGAAGGAGATGGCTTGAAGACCGCTCCACTTCGCGCTTTGGAATGCGGCCCATGCCGTCCCCACCGCGGCCATCGCCAGGATGATCGTGAAGATGAGCTCTGTCTGTGACCTGGTGAGCCTGCCCCACCCGCCTTTCGACTCCACTGAGGTCAAAGTCTGTGCGTCCACCACCGGAGGCTACTTCTCACCCGCCAGGGGAACCTGGACCTCCGTCACGTAGTCGGCGGGGCTCGTGGCGAGGAAGCCCGAGGGGAGGGCCAGCTCGGGCTCGGCCGAGAAACCGAGATAGACCACCCATGGCGGCCCGGCGACGACATGCCCCGTTGCCTCGGCCCATTTACCCGCCCATGACCCCGCCTCGAACAGTGCCGGGTACTCGCCGTGATGGAGGGTTGTGGCCACGATCGCCGCCGGAGTGGACAAGCCGCGCACCGGCCCTGTCGGCGGGAACGGGCGCGTCACCGGGATCAGGATCTCGATATCGATCTCGTCTCCGCTCCTCGAGTGCCCGATGGCCACCGGCGGGCGGCGAGCCCGTGTCCCGGCGTCTCGCACCGCGGTCTCCACCTCGATGAAGAGGTCGCCCAGGTCGGTGTGGGGGGGCACCAGCCTGCGAAGCGAGGCCCATCGCCCCGGTGGTCGGGCGCGGACCACGACGTCCATGCCCTCGGCTTCATCGATCCTGATCTCCAACGCGGCGAGGCGCCGTTCGAGTCGGCGCTGCTCGTCGAGGACCTGGCGACGGCGCTTGAGCAACTCGGAGCGAAGTGAGCCGCCATCTACGACGAGGCTCGCCACTCGCCGTAACGGGATTCCCAGGTCCCGCAGTGCGACGATGCGCTGCAGTTGGGGGATCTGGGTGGCCAGGTAGTAGCGATACGAGGACCGCGGATCGACCCAGGCCGGCCGGAACAGGCCGATTCCGTCGTAGTGCCTCAGCTTCTTGGCCGAGACCCCGGTGAGCCCGGAGAACTCGCCGATGGTGAACACCCCAACACCCTACTTGACCTTCCCATGGTGGGAAGGTTCAGACTCGAGCGGATGAGCTCGGACACTACGAGGCGACCGGTCCGGATCGCGGCGCAACTGCATCCCCAGCATGGCGACTACCAACAGCTGCGAGCTGCGGTGAGCGGCGTCGAGCAGATGGGATTCGACCTGCTCTACACCTGGGACCACTTCTTCCCGCTCTACGGGAACCGTGACGGAGCCCATTTCGAGTGTTGGACGATGCTCGCCGCCTGGGCCGAGCAGACTTCGAGGGTCGAATTGGGCGCCTTGGTCACCTGCAACTCATATCGCAACCCGGACCTACTCGCCGATATGGCCCGCACCGTCGACCACATCTCTTCGGGAAGGCTGATCCTCGGGATCGGCTCGGGATGGTTCCGGCGGGACTACGAGGAATATGGCTACGAATTCGGGACCGCCGGCTGGAGACTCGACCGGCTCTCCGAGGTCCTGCCCCGGATCGAGGCCCGTCTCGACAAGCTCAACCCGCCACCGATCCGCCGCATCCCGATCCTCATCGCCGGGGGCGGGCTGCGGAAGACACTGCGCATGGTGGCCGGGCACGCCGACTCGTGGCATGGGGGCTTTCCCGATCACCCCGACGAGATGGTGCCCAAGGCCGAAGCACTGGTGCGGTGGTGCGGCGAAATCGGCCGTGACCCACGGGACATCGAGTGGGGGCTCGGGGTGGAACCCGAAGATCTCGGCAGGTTCCTGACCGAGGATGCACCCACCTATGTGGAGATGGGGTTCGCCCAGTTCACCCTTGGCTTCAATGGCCCGGGCTGGGATCTCGCCCAAGGAGCGGACTGGCTGGCCTGGCGCGACGGGGTGAACCGATCGTGACCGACATCCGGGACCGGGGCCATCCCATCCGGTTCGGCATCGTCACCCCGCAGATGTGGCGGTCGTGGGAGGAGATGAGCGGGCTCTGGTCGAGAGTCGAGGCGGCCGGTTGGGATGCCGCCTTCGTGGTCGACCACTACATGTCCGACTGGGAAGGAGAGATGGGGGCACAGCTGGAAGCGTTCACCCTGCTCTCCGGTCTGGCCCGGGAGGTGCCCCGGATCGACCTCGCGGTCTACGTGGCCAGCGTCACCCACAAGCCGGCGGCGGTCCTGGCCAAGCAGGCGGTGACCCTGGACCACATCTCCGAAGGCCGGTTCATCTTCGGCATCGGTGCCGGCTGGAACGAGCGGGAGCACGCGGCATACGGGATCCCCTTCCCACCACCTTCTGCCCGGGTCGACATGGTTGCCGAGACACTGGAGGCGATCCGGCTGATGGAGGCAAACGAAACCACCGACTTCGAGGGCGAGCATCTGCATCTGGTCGGGGCACCGTTCCAGCCAGAACCGGTCAACGGGAGGCTGCGAGTCCTGATCGGAAGCCGGCGTCGCCGGATGCTCGGTCTCCTCGCCCGTTACGGAGACCTGTGGGACGCGGCCGGATCGGCGGACAAGGTCGCCACCGACGGAGCCACCCTCGGCGAGGCGTGTGCCGCCAGCGGGCGCGACCCAGACGAGATCGTCTGGATGCACGAGGAGATCGCCCGCGGCGAGCACGCCACCGTCGAGGGGTTGGCGGCGAGAGTGGAATCACTCGCCCCGATCGGGGTCGGCTTCTTCCTGGTCAACGTCTGGCCCCGCTCCGATACCACGGTGATCGAACGCCTCGGGTCGGCGCTGCCAGGACTGCGGAGACGGTGGGGCTAATCGGGGCCGAATCTGTCCCATCGCGCCGATACCTTCGAGCCATAGAGCCCCTCTGCTCGGTCGAGCGGTGCGACCGCCTCGAATACACCCGAGGCATGTGTCAGATGCACTACCGAAGAGTGCTCAAGACCGGCCACCCGGGCCCTCCCGGTCCTTTGAGGACCCGGAAGCTCTGCTCGGCGCCGGACTGCCCCATCTCGCCGAGGCGAAGGGCTACTGCCATGGTCATTATCAACGGCTGCAGCGTGGAGCCCCGATGGAGACGCCACTGGGCAAGAGGGGACCCAAGCGATCCCTGCCCCGAGCAAAGCTCGACACACCACTGCGTACCCGAGGGCGCCTCTGCGCCGTGCCCGACTGTGGTCGGCCACACAAGGCGAGGGGATACTGCGCCGCACACTACAAGCGCTTCCTCAAAGCGGGGGATGCCCAAGCCCGTGTGCCGATACGGGAGGTCGAGGGCAACGGGCACCTCAACCACGGCTACTTCACCGTCCCGGTGCCTCGAAGTCAGCGGTACCTGGTCGGCGGGACGGCAAAGGTGGGAGAGCACCGCCTGGTCATGGCCCTTCACCTGGGGCGGCCACTCCAGCCCGACGAAGTGGTCCACCACAAGAACGGACGACGCACCGACAACAGGATCGAGAATCTCGAGTTGTGGTCGACATGCCACCCGAAGGGTCAGCGCGTGTCCGACCTGATCGCCTTTGGCTTGGAGATGCTCGCCCGCTATACACCGGAGATCGGACAGTGGGCTCTCAAGGCGACCCGCGTCGAGCGGTCCGGCGCGCTTGCGGGGTACGAAAAGGTGCCGTGACCTGGGGTTTTAGCAGTCCCGACCAGGTTTGAACTGGCGTTTCCGGCTTGAGAGGCCGGCGTCCTAGACCACTAGACGACGGGACCAGACCGGCCGACTCTCGCCGACCGTCGCTCGGGGGGAAGGACTCGAACCCTCAATAACAGGGCCAGAACCTGTCGTGTTACCTATTACACCACCCCCGAACGCGCACACCCGAAGGCAGTGCGGGGTAAGAAGACAGGATAATCGACGTATGGGCCAGTGCGAACTCCCTTCAGGGAACCAGAAGCGGGACCGCACGCGACGTGGAGATGATCGTCAACGGCTCGGTCTGGTCGACAAACACACCAATCAGTCCCAGCTCGAGCTCACCTTCCACCTCGACCGTCACACTCGAACCGTCAACCTCGGTCGACACACCCATCCCCACCAGTTCGACGTCCTGAGAACGAGCGTACGATGAGCCAAGAGCCGCCGCTCGAGCCGGGTCGATCACGACCTCACCCGTCTCCCTGTAGTGCTCCTCGTCGATTCCCGACGCCGCGGCCACCGCCATCGAGTCGGCGACTGCGGCCAGCTCACGTTGGAGAGCGAGAGCCCTCCAGAAATCGACTGCGAGCCCGCCGAACAACAGCAGCAGGATCGAGAGACCCAGCATCCACAGTGTCACCGACCCACGGTCGGAGGTCATCCGAGGCTCCGATAGAGATCGATGGGCTCCGAGTGCGTCGCGCCGACCCAGATGCCGCCCACCTCACCCCACGGTGTGGCCACCAACGGCACCCAAACCAACACCTCCGCGGTCACCTCGGTCCCGCGGCTGAAGCTGCAGTTGGATACGGCAACCGACGGTTCTTCGGGTAGCGCACCGCACCAGCCGAGGCGAACCAACCCCGGGTCGAGCCCATGATTCGATGCCATCTCCAACACGACCTCGGTTCCGGGACCGGTCGTCAGATCGATCACGGCTGCACGGGAAGCCTCGGCGGCTGCGGCTTCTGCGAGAACGCGCCGCTCCGACCACGGCCCGAATGCGAGGACGACCACTGCGACCGGGAGCAGCAGTAGGCCGATCGCCAGCCCGAGCTCGACGCCGGCGTGACCCCGATCGCTCACGGCAAGATCTCGCGCGTGGCATGGGCCGTCAACTCGAGGTGGAAGTCTGGGGTGAACGGGGTCCAGGATGAGAAATCCGCCTCGCCGGTGACCGTCACCACGCCGGGTCCCACCATGCATTCGGTGACCACACCGTCTCCCAACCGCCCGCCCAGGACCTGACCCAGGACCTCCGCAACTCGCTGTTCGCACTGTGATTCCGACGAGCTGATCGCCCCGACCCGGGCACCCTGGTCCAGCGCAGAGCGGAGAGCACCCCGGCCGTACTGCACCACGACAAGGTTCGCAAGCGCGAGGAAGAGCAGCAGGGCCAGCCCGCTGGCAAGGAGGAACTGGACCGAGGTGACCCCTCGGTCCGTCAACCTCCGATCAGCTGGGTGCGAATCCACCCGACAATGTCCACGCCGAGCGCTTGGAGACCTCCCCAGATGACAACGAGCGCGGCGATTGCCAGCGCTGCGTTGCCCATCAGCTCGGCTGTGTTCAGCCCCCGGTCGTCGTCCCACATGGCGCGGAACTGTTGTTTCATGGCCAGCATGTCAGCCTCCTTTCATCGCCAGCCTGTGATCAGATATGGGAGTGGTGCAGCCACGAAGAGGATGAGGACCGGTGCCAGGATCGCGATCGTGGGGATCAGCATCGCTGCCCTCCGTTTGGTCGCCTGTCGTCGGATCGACTCGCGCCGGGTTTCCCTGACGTCCTCGGCGAGATCGAGCAGAGCCGGTGCGAGATCTGCTCCTCGCTCTTCGGCGGTGGCGAGGAGCCTGTAAGTGCGCCCACAGAAGGGCTCGGGAGTCAGTTCGGCGATTCTGCGAAGAGAGTCGCCCGCGCGCCAACCGGACCGGTGGAGGCGTAGCGCATCGGCGAGCTCTGAGACCACCTCCCCTTCGCCCCGTCCGACGATCTGCTGAAGGGCGTGGATGACGCCGCCACCGGCACGGACTCGCATCGCCAGGAGCTGGTTCACCGTGTAGATCTCGATCCGCATCCTCTCCCGCCTTCGCTCGACCGCAGAGTCGAGAGCAGATCGCTGACGGGTTCCGCCGATGACCAAACCGAGCCCGGCCAGGATCAGCCGCTGCAGAAAGGACAGGCTCAGCACCTGTCCCGCTACCAAAGCCAGCCCCAGGCCGATTGCGATCGACCGGAGCTGGGCCAGCCTGTAGGCAGCAAGGCTCTCCGTCTCGGGCACATCGCGATACCAGCCGGCCTGGCGGAGCTTCAGGATTGTGACCTGCTCACCCGACCTCTCCAGGGCCTTCCCCACCGCCTCGGCCATCGAGCGGACGATGGGCCCGAACACAGCTGAGACCGGTCCCCCCGCCATGGGCCCCTTGGAGTTCACCCTGGTCCGGGCCATATAGGGGTGCAGCCTCGAGGCCAGCGATCGTGCCGGCGGAAAGACAGCGCGAACCACGAGAGCGACTGTGAGCGCAGTGATCCCGGCCGCCAGGATGACGAGAGCCGGGGTGGTCACTCGACACCCTGGGTTCGAACGAAGACGCGTGGTTCGGCGGGCTGACCGCCCAACCTGGCGGCGATGACGACCCCGAGTAGGCTCATCACAGCACCGACCACAGCCACGAGGATCCCTGCGGGCGACGAGTAGAACTCGCGGAACGCCCCGGAACGCGCTGTCATCGCGACCAGGACGAACCAGGGCAGGACAAAGACAACACGCGAGTTGATCTTCTGCTCCAAGGCCTCGGTGCGAATCTCCTCGAGAGTCCACAAGTCGCGCGTGGTTGCCTCGGCCAGGTCGGACAGGATCTCGGGAACGACAGTGCCTCCGCGCTCATACGCGAGGATGAGGACCTCGATCACCCGGTCAGACGTGGGATCCGCCAGATCGGACTTGATCATCTCGAGTGCGGGAACGACGCCCAGGCTCCTCGAGTAGACAGGAAAACCGTGGAAGGCGCGGCGGATGGCCAGTGGCCCAAAGGCAGCCAGATGCTCGATCGCGGTCGGAAGCGAAGCACCCGATCGCACTGTGGACAGGAGGTCTCGAAGACCATCCGGCCAGGCTCGCTGAACCTCGTCGAGTCTCTGCGCCCTCACCTTGGTGAAGTAGGCCTTTGGGATGGTGGCGACAACGACCGCAGGCATCACCGAGACGATCGGCAACGAGGTAATGGCGAACACGATGAGGTATGTAGCGAGCCCGGCGCCAAGCGAAGTGAGCCAGAACTGGGCCGGCGTGACGTCGAGGCCGGAATCTCGCAACCAGTTGCCGGCAGATCGCGCCCTTACGCGTCTCACCCTCCGCGCGGACATGAGCAGGTTCAAGAGCAGCGCGACCACGACACCCGCTGCTGCAGCCGCAAACACCCTCACCATTGCGGGCTCGAACTCTCGAACATCTGGGAAAGGCTCACGTGCCCCGGCGTGGATCTATCGATGAGCCGGGCCAGGGAGTCCGGTGGCATCGATCCGGTCCACTCGAGAGGATCCCCCATGCGTTCCCGGTGGAAGAGTGGCTCCGAGGAGAAGTCGTCGTGCAGCGAGGGGACAAGCGCTCGTATCTCCACCGTCCTTCGCCGAATTCCCCCTCCAATTGGATCGACGTCGCGATCGAGATGGATGACCAGGTCGATGGAAGAGGCGAACACCTTTCGCACGATCCGCTCGGGGATGTTCTCACCAGCCATCAGTGCGGCATTCACCAATGCATCGAGCGCGTCGGACGCCGAGTTGGCATGGATCGTGCATGCCAGTCCGCACCCCGCGTTGACCGCTCTCGTCAACTCGAAGGCCTCGGATCCGCGCACCTCCCCGACCACGATGAGGTCGGGGCGCATGGCTAGAGTGACCTTCACCAGGTCACGGAGACTGATCTCCCCGCTCCCGTCGAGAGAAGGAGGTCGCGCTTCGTAGTAGGAGCCATGCACCAACGGAACGTGCAACTCCCTGACCTCCTCGCAGGCACGAACACAACGGTCCACCGGTACGGCGGCGATCAACGCAGACAGAAAAGAGGTCTTCCCCGCCCCAGGCGGCCCGCTCACAACGATCGACGCCGAGGCGTGCATGGCTGCGGATAGAAAGGAAGCCGCTCCACCGGTCAGGGATCCGAGCTCCACGAGGGACGTCAGGGTCTCGCGTCGCAAGGCATAACGACGGATCGTGGCTGACAGGCGATCGGCGACAGGCGGTATGACAGCAGTCAGACGCGCCGAGCCATCGAGGATCCGTGCCTGAGACACCGGGTTGGAGGCATCCAGGCGACGGTCCGTGCCGGCTATCAGCCGCTCGATCGCCTGCCGATTCTCCTGTTCGGAGCTGGGTGTCTCCAAACCACGGAGCAGACCCCCGGCCTCGAGGTACGTGACGCGGTCGCCCTCGATGAAGATCTCTTCGACATCGTCTCGATCGAGTAGCTCGCCGAGGGGCCCGAACGAGGAGACCGACTGGAGCAGTCTCCTCAAGGTGGCTTCGGGGTCGGCGAGCGACCGCCCGTCGCCCATATGAGCACTTCGCTGGTAGTCATCGACGGTGGAACGAAGCAGCTCGACCAGCCGGTCTCCGTCTCGCTCGGGATCTACGCCGGAACCGTCGATGCGCTCCAGGGCCTGCCTTCTGATTTCCTGGTAGGCGTCGACACTCATGACGTTGCACTCTCGATCAGCGCTGCGATGCGCTCCACGGATCGGGCAAACGGCCCCCGACGGACCCGGACCCCATCCCAGGCTGCCCGGTCCAGCCTTCGATCCTCGGGAAGGATGACAACGGGCACGTCAGGCACCAGCTGCGCCATCTCGGACCGGATCTCCGATCTGCGCCGGCCGGACCCGGCCCTGTTCACGACAGCGACAAGGTCAGAGGCACCTGCCCTCGATGCGACGGCCTGGACGGTGCGAACGAGCCGTAACAACCCGACCGGGCTCCCGACTCCAACCGCGATCAGCGCGTTGAACCGAATCGAATCCAAACGATCGAAACTCGGCGCGCCAAGATCCGCCACGATCATCTCGTATCCAAAGGCAGCCAACGCATCCAGCAGTGCCTCTAGCTCAACCGGCGGGATGTCCTGACCATTCGGGTGGGCTAGCCCCCCGACGACCGCCAGTTGATCGCAGTCGATGAGCGACTCCTCGACCTGGCCGGAGTGATGCGCTTTGTCGATCGCGGTCAGCAGATTGGGATGAAGAGGAAGGTCCAGACGATGGGCAAGTGACGGGCTTTGCGTGTCGAGATCGATGAGCACCGTGGGTCGGAAGCGGGAAACACCAAAGGCGACCCCAATTGCGACTTCAGTGACGCCTACACCGCCCAGCTGGCCGAACACCCCGACCCGGAACGCGCCTTGCCCTCTCGATACTTCCATCAGGATCGGCCGTCGATGCAGCAAGGTTCCAGTCCCGACCGCCAGGAACTCCTCGGCGGACGCATCAGACTCGATCACGTCGGTGATGCCACACTCGAGAAGGTGTCGTTTGGCGTCCGGTCCATCTGCTGGGCTGTAGACACCCACGATCTCTCGGTTCAGATCTCGGAGACTTCGTATGAGGCGCGGAGTCAGGAACGAGCAGACATCATCGATGAATAGGACTTCGTATTGGTCCGAAAGTGCTTGTTCAGGACCCATCACTCGCGAACGGACCCTCCCTCCACCGTGATCCAGCAGGAACCGATGGACGCGGTCCGGCCAATCCCTGGCCGAAGCCGCAAGAGCGATCTCGGGTCCCGGGCTCAACCCGTGTCTCCCGGGATCGAACCCGCACCAGTGGAACGGAGCACCTCGATCGATCCCTGGTCGATGGCCATAGCAAGGGCAAGCGCCTGCTCGGCCGAGACGCCAACAACGACGTGGTACGGGCCTACGCCGGAGATCCCGCCCTCACTTGCCGCGGCAATGCTGACCACCTCGAGGTCGGTGGCAACGAACTTGGGGACGTTCTCAACCAGCGAGATGACGTCCACGCGGTCGCCGACAACCAGAGTGGCGCCGGCGGCGTGTTCGATGCCGACAGGGATGCTCATGGTTCGCAAACCATCGCCGGCACCCGGGCGGATGAGCATGGCGCGACTCACCAACTCCCCGTCGGTGACAGACCTGCCCACGATCCAACCGATGAATCCGGCAAGGTCGTCCTCGGCGATCAAATGCGAGATGCCCTCGAAGTCCGAAGGGAGGGCTGCCAATCGGATCATCTCGGCAGAGAAAGGTGAGCCTTCGGCAATCGCTCCGTCGGCGATCGCCACGAGGGTGGTGTTGTCCTTGCTTTGCAGGGCGAGGTAGTTCAGCCCGAAGGCGAGAACAGCGGCCGTCCCGATCATGAGGTGCGAAAAGGACGGTCGTCGCCGAACCGACCTTGCGGTCGATCCCGAGGTGCCCGCTTCCCTCGCCAGGACGGAGGGAGTCGTCGCCAAGCCGGAGAACCTATCGTCGGAGTCGCATTGGATGTCGAGAGCGCGAAAAGGGAGGAACCACGTGTCTGACCGGGAGATCGAGGAGCAACTCCGCCAGGGTGCCGGCAGGGAGTGGATCGAGGAGGCTGCCGAAGACGAGCAGCTCACCGAGCTGCTTCGACGTCGCAGACTGAACCTCTCCGAACGTGCCCTCGAACTGGTCCATCGCGGGGAGCGGGTCCGCGCCGAGACCGGATCTCAGACCTTCACGGGCAGGGTGATCTACGCCGGGTCCGACTTCGCCACTGTTGACCGGGGCGACGACCACGTCGATGTCGTCCTCGACGCCGCGACCTGGGTCGTCGAGCCGAGCACCAGCGGTGGCCTCGAGCAGGGCGGCGAACCGCTCAGCTTCAGGGGGCGTCTTGCCGAGACTGCGTCGGGCCCTGGGGCTGTGCGGATGATCGTGGCCGACGGCCGGGCCCTGATCGGGTCGATCGAGGTGGTCGCCACCGACCACATCGAGATGACCCAGGATGGGAACAAGCTGGTCGTGCCCATCCGTCAGATCGTCGCCGTGATCCGCCCTACCGCTCGCTTCTGACATCGTCGTTCTCCGCGGCAACCGGGTGGGAGCGGACGAACTCGTAGATCTCGTCCCGAAAGAACTTGAAGGTCCGGCCACCGGGGAGCTTGTAGGCGGGTAATCGCCCCTCCCTGGCGTAGCGCCGAACCATCTGCACGTTCATGCCCAACAGTTCCGCTACTTGTGCCGCGTCGAGGATCGGGGGGTAGTCCTCAGCCAAATGTCGCCCTCATCGTTACTCGAGAAGCGTATTGCATTCTCCGATCGGTTTGAACCAGTCCGCCATGGCGTCTGATCCCACCGATGAGCGCTACTGGTACATCGCGGTGGCCATGGCACTTGACGGTGGGTGCGCCATTGCTGACCGGAGCCGCCGGCTCGTTGCTCAGCTTCCTCGCCTTCCCGGGCACCGGGCACCCCATAGAGCTCAGCTTGGCGCGATCGCGGTCCGCCAGATCGCCCAATCATCCGCGCGTGCCGGGGCATGCCGCCTGGAAAACTGCCCGAAACGACGGCTGATGACCCCAACGCGGGCAGGCTCGAATCCGACTCTGGCGCAGCCGCGGAGCGAGGGCACATTGTCTCGATCGACGGTGGTCAAGGCCTGATCGAACCCATCGTCTCGTGCCCTGGTCAGGACCTGGCGCATGCCCTCGGCCATCACTCCCAATCCCCGAAAGCTCGTGAAGGTGTAGGCGCCCTCGAGCAAAACCTGGCGCTCTTCCAGTTTCGGGAATAGCTCCCGCCGGAACGCGGCCTGCATCGCCTCCTGCTGTTCCGGCGTGATCACGAACTGTGCGTAGACCGGCTCTCGGGATGGAGAGAAGCTGACGTAGAAGCGATCGATCCCTGCCGACCGCATCTTCTCCCGATCATCCAGCGCCCCCCGGTCCGAGCCGGTGACCAACTCGAGCTCATCGATGAAGCCAGTGAAGTCAGCGACGTCCACGGGCTCCATCGCGACCTCGGTTCTGGTTGGGAGTGGGTCCGGCAGTTGCCCGAGGTCGGTACGGAGGACGAACCAGTTCGTCTCCGTCGACCAGAGGGGCTGGGTCACCTTGCCGATGGCGGAGCCCGCGCCTTCGTCACGCAACGCCCACATCAGACGTTCCAGACGAGTGCCCTTCGTGCTCTGTCCGCCCGAAGAACGATGAATGCTCAATCTTGGCCCCCCTCACTTGTTGGCGCGTATGCCCAGATGGACCTGTCGAGTGTATGGCGGGGAGATGCGGTGTAAATGGGCCTGCCAGCCCATGTGGACGGCCAGTCGCCCTCGGTTCTTGAGCCGCGGACCGACCCTGCCGATATCCAACCCATGCTCGAGTACTTCCTCGGCTTCACGATGGGACAGCAATCGGCCACAAGAGCCGCCTCGCTGGCGCGCAGTGCCGCGGTGGCCGACGGGACGCATCACACCAACCGGATCGAGGACCTCAACGAGCGGGTCGACAAGCTGCTCATGATCGTGCGTGCCATGTGGGCATTGATGGAAGAGCAGGGCATGACCCCCGAGCAGCTGATGGCCAAGATCGATGAGCTCGACCTTCAGGACGGCGTCGACGACGACCAGGTGCGCTCGCAGATCGTCGAGTGCCCATCCTGTCAGTCCAAGGTCGCCCCCAACTTGAGGGCATGCCAGCTCTGCGGCACCGAGGCGGTATGTGTCGGGCTATCTCTACGCCGCAGACCAGACGGTGGCTATGGCTCCCGAGGAGCCCGAGTTGAGCGTGCAGACCCACGCCTGGGTCGAAGTGTTCGTTCCCTGGCATGGATGGTGGGGCCTCGATCCCACCAACTCCTCACTGGTGGGTGAGCTTCACGTGAAGATCGGGCATGGCCGGGATTATGAGGACGTGATGCCGCTGCGGGGGGTCTATCACGGTGGCTCCGGTCACGACCTGGGCGTCCACGTGAAGATCACCCGGGAGCGACTGTCCGAGCAGATCGTCGATCAGTAGCCGACCTCGGAAGTCCTCGGCACCAGCGCCAGGTAGATCCGGCCCTGGGGCAGCCCGAAGGCATTGCCGTCGGCGTCGAAGAACCGGTAGCCATCTTCGTGGGCGCCACGGAGCCAGGTCCCCTCGACGACCTCACCTTGATTGAAGACGAGCAGGTCTCCTAGTCCGATGACGTCGAAGGTGGTCACCGGGACGTCGTTGCCGTCGGTGTATCCGGCTGACCTCTCGGCCACGAACAGGACCACCACCGTGTCGTGGGTGAGGGGCACAGAGTTCCCCCCGATGGCGTCGAGCACCTCATATCTGCTGGCGCCGTCATAACGGACATACGCATCGTCTTCGTACCTGAAGTTGAGCGACTCGAAGGGAAGGGTCACCTCGGTCGCCGCCGTACCACCTGGAAATGCCCCGGCAGGCAGGCCCTCACCCATGGGCGGCGTGTCGCCGACAGTCTGGAACAGCACGTCGAGGAGAAGGAACAGGTTGTGCAGGGGCTCGGGGTTGTCACCGATGGTGAACATCTCGAACAGCTGCGGGTCGATCATGTTGATCCCGGTGGCGGTCACGTCCTGGAGCACAAAAGGCTCTCCCCCAGTCGACACCACATAGGGCGCCAGTTGCGGGAGCAGGTCGGCGTCCACCGATCGCAGTGAACGGACCGGGCCGAGCTCGCCGGCGACGTCGCGGTTGACCACGGCTGCGAACCTGGTGATCCCACCTTCCACCGGATACTCGACCAGCAACGGGACACCGGCGAGCCCTACCTGTGGCCGTGCTGCGGGCGCGTTGTCGATCTTGACCGAGACGTACGCTGAGCCGAGACCCTCGGTGGGGGCATTGGGGTCGACGGGGAGTGAGCCCTCCGGGTCGGTCGGGATCGTGGTCTGACCAGGCTCGAGGGTTGCGGTGGTGGTGGCCGATCCGGAGGCGGTCCCTCCGGGCTCCGAGTCCTGGGCGACCAACAAGACGGTGACTGCGGCAAGCAACCCCGCGCCCAGGAGGAGAGCGACGAAACGCCACGGGTTCGACGTGATCCATTGCTTGAGGGAGGCGAGCACGGCGGCAGCTTACGACGCGCTGCCGCGAAGAGAGGTGAGATCCCTTGACCCCGCCTCTCTTCTTGCTGCGTATCTGGTCAGTCTGAGGACGGGCCGCGCTCGGGCGCGGACTGAACTCCTGTTGTGCCGCCGGCGGTGGCGAGCGACGTCCGCAGATGTCGCCTTCGATTCGGCAATCAGGCTGTCGCCCACGTTCAATGGGGGGTCCGCTCTAGACCTACAAGACAGAGACTCAGGTTGTGATCCCTGAATGGACCCGCACGACCGCCGGAAAGCGGAATCAGTCACCAGTGGAGTCCGAACCAAGCCTCGACTTTCGTACCAGCGCCAGCATCAGACCCACACCGAGAGCGGCGCCTATCGCATTTGCCACCAGGTCGAGGGCGTTGTTGCCGTAGTCGCCCACGTTCACCTGAACGCTGCCTGCGATCGAGCCTATGTACTCGGCGATCTCGACCACTGCTCCCCCGCCCAGGGTCGCCAGGAACGCGAGCAGGACGAGGCCTCCAAAATGCGGACGGTCGCCGGCAAAGCGCTCCGTGGCTGCCCAGGCCACGAAGAACATGACAAAAGAGGCGGTGGCGTGGAAGAACTTGTCGTATCTCATCGAGCCGATGAATGGGGCCACATAGAGCGGCTGTCCATCGACCAGGAGCACGCCACCGAGCATGTTGCCCAGCCCGACAAGGGAGATCCCCCACAGCACCGGCACGGAGAATCTCGCCCAACGGTGGATCAAACCGAACACGACGAGGAGCAGGATGTTGATCCCCGTGTAGATGCCGGTCAGCGGGCTCTCCACCGCCGTCCCGTAGGCGAACAGAGCCACCGTGTAGGCCGCGGTGAAGAGGAGGACCCAGCGCACGACATCCAGGCTGGCAGCAGCCGGCGCCACGAGGCAAGCACTATTCCCCAAGGCTGCAAATATGCTGCCTCCGCTTTATCACCGCTTTAGGGGTGATCGGAAATCGTTGGAGCGCTTGTGCCCAAACCCGAAAGGAGACTGATCAGCGTGGCCTCGAAGAAGTATCTGGCTGCCGCGGTGGCCGTTCTGGCCACTTTGGCGCTCGCACCTGTCGCTTTGGCCCAGACCGACGAGGCGACGACGGTCCCGGTCGCGAATCTCACCGTCACCACCCCGTATCCGTCGGTGGCCGTCGAGCCTGGCGACCAGGTGACGTTCGATCTCACCATCGCCGCACCCACGCAGACGCAGGTGACACTCACATCCGACGGTGTCCCGGACGGATGGACCGGGGCGTTCCGGGGAGGCGGCTTCGAAGTCGATTCCGTCACAGCCGGGCCCGGGCTGGAGCCGGACGTCACCTTCAACGTCTCGGTGCCACCCTCCGCCACCGAGGGCTCCTACGACCTGACCATCACTGCCGCCGGGGGCGGGGACACGGTCACGATCCCGCTCCAGATCCGAATCTCCGCGGACGCGGGCGGCGAGGTCACACTCACCCCGAACTTCCCTGGTCTGCGCACTCCGGCAGGGCAGGCAGTCACCTTCGACGTCGAGATCAACAACGGCACCCCTGCCGATCTCGAGTTCGAGGTGTCCGCCGCCGGACCGGCCGGTTGGGCCGTGACCGCCGAACTGTCGGGACAGGCCGCGGCATCGACCATCCTGGTCGAGGCCGGAGGCACCGAGACGGTGAACGTTGAAGTCACCCCGCCCTCGACCGCAGAAGCGGCCCAGTACCCGATCACGATGCAGGCCACCGCCGCAAACACCCAGGTGGAGACCGAGATGATCGTGGAGGTCACCGGTTCCTACAGCCTGGAGCTGACGACGTCGGATGAGAGGCTCAACGCCGAGGTCACCGTGGGCAGCTCCAACGATCTCCAGCTGCTTCTCACCAACTCGGGCACCGCACCGCTCGACGAGGTGATCGTCGGCGTGACCCCGCCGAGCGGATGGGAGGTGGCGTTCGACAATCAGACGGTGGCCATCGGTCCCGGTGAGACTGTCCCCGTCCTCGCCAGCATCACCCCGTCCGAGGATGCTGTGGCCGGGGACTACGTCATCACCTTCACTGCCACCCACGAACAGGCAACCGACCAGATCGAGGTGCGCACCACGGTGAATCCATCCGCCATCTGGGGATTCGTCGGGATCGCCGTGATCGCGCTCACACTCGCCGGGCTCGCCTGGGTGTTCCGCCGCTTCGGCCGACGCTGACATGGCCACCACCATCCACGCCAAGGCCCTGACCAAGACATACGGCGATCACACCGTGGTCAACAGGCTCAACCTCGACATCGAGGCGGGAGAGGTGTTCGGTCTGCTCGGCCCGAACGGGGCGGGCAAGACCACCACCATCCTCATGCTGTTGGGACTGGTCGAGCCGACCAAGGGGTCGATCGAGGTGCTGGGGTTGGATCCGCGATGGAACCCCCTCGAGGTGAAGCGGCGGGTGGGCTATCTGCCCGATGCCGTCGGCTTCTACGACGGCATGACCGGACGGCAGAACCTGAGGTTCACTGCCCGGCTCAACGGGCTGGACGACTACGAGCCGCTCATCGACTCGCTCCTCGAGACGGTCGGCCTGTCCGACGCAGGAGATCAGCGCGCCGGTGAGTACTCGCGAGGCATGAAGCAGCGCCTCGGTGTCGCCGACGCACTGGTCAAGGGCCCGTCCGTGCTCATCCTCGACGAGCCGACCACCGCAATCGACCCGGAAGGGGTCGTCGAGATGCTCGACTTGATCCAGAAGCTGGCCAAGGAGGAAGGCGTGACCGTCCTCCTCGCCAGCCATCTGCTCCACCAGGTTCAGACGGTGTGCGACCGGGTGGCGATCTTCGTCAAGGGCAAGGTGGTCGCCCAGGGGACGCCGTACGAGCTGGCTGCCGTTGAACAAGGCGGCCGAATCCACGTCGAGTTCCGCGTGGCGGGAGACCCGGCGGCGGCGCGGGCCAACCTCGAGACGTTGGGCACGGTCTCCGGAATCGCCCCGGGCCGGGCACCCGGGTCGTGGGTGGCCGAGCTCGATGCCAAGGACTTGGCGCCGACAGTGAGCGGGCTCGTATCGAAAGGCTCCCAGGTGATCGGGGTGCATCGCCTCGACGAGGACCTGGAGTCGATATACCGGCGCTACTTCGAGTCGAGAGAGGAGGTGCCGGCATGACGGCCGAAGTGGCCGAGAGAGAGAAGGCCGAGTTCTCGACACCGGGCGGGTGGCGGGTAGTCGCATCCAAGGAAATCGCCGACCACCTCCTCTCCGGCCGGTTCGTGGTCCTCATGGGCGTGCTCGGCATCGCCACGGCGGCAGCGGTCTTCGCCGCCTCAGGTGGCATCCGGGACGTTGCCCCCAACGCCCAGGGCATCACCGCCCTGTTCCTCAAACTGTTCACGGTCACGGTCGATCCTGTGCCGTTCCCTCTGATCGTGTTCGTCGGGTTCCTGGCGCCGCTGCTCGGGATCATGTTCGGATTCGACGCGGTGAGCGGGGAGCGGTCGCAGGGCACCCTGCCCCGGCTGATGTCCCAGCCGATCCATCGTGACGAGGTGATCCTGGGCAAGTTCGTGGCCGGCCTGACGGTCGTGGCGATCATGCTCACCTCTCTGGTGCTGTTCGTGTCAGGGATCGGGATCTTCCGTCTCGGCGTGGTGCCACAACCGAGCGAGATCTCCAGGTTGGCGGTCTGGCTCGTCTTCACGATCATCTATGTGGGGTTCTGGCAGGCTCTGGCCACACTGTCATCGGTCATGGCCAAACGCGCCTCGACGTCGGCGATGATTCCGATCGGGGTTTGGCTGGTCCTCACCCTGTTCGGCTCGTTCCTCTTCGGCGCTGCTGCCGGGATCATCTCTCCCCAGGACGGGTCGCCCGCCGCGGAGGAGGCGTACCTGCGGACCTCACAGACGATCTCACAGCTCTCCCCGGTGACCCTGTTCCAACAGGGATCCCGGGTCCTGCTCGATCCGGAGGTACGCACGGTCGGCCTGGTGACGGTGGAGCAGGTCGACCGCGCCATCGTGTCCGAGTTGAACCTCGCGCAGAGCCTGGCGGTGGTGTGGCCCCAGATCGCCATCCTCTTGGCGATGACCTCGGTGATGTTCGCCCTCGCCTACATCGCCTTCATGCGTGACGAGGTGCGGGCCTAGCCGGCAACAAACCGCTCGGCGCGAAGATCCCCACCTGGAGATGGGACCTCCGCGCCGGAGCAGGTTCCTGCCCGCATCTAGGCTGAGATCATGGAAGAGCCAGCAGTGAAGCCGGATGCAGTGGAACAAGATCAGGGGAAAGAGGAGCCGGACGAGTTGTCCGTGTCCGAGCCCACCAAACTCATCCGCATCGCCTCGATGACCCGGGCAATGCTCGACGAGGTGCGGCAGGCGCCACTGGACGAAGGAGGCCGGCGACGGCTCGCCGATGTGCACTCCCGCTCACTGGCCGAGTTGCGTGAGGTCCTCTCCACCGACCTGCTCGAAGAGTTCAACGAAGTCATGGTGCCCCTGAACGACGCCGAGGTCACCGAAGCCGAGCTCAGAATCGCCCAGGCACAATTGATCGGATGGCTGGAGGGGCTGTTCCACGGGATCCAGGCCTCATTGTGGAGTCAGCAACTGGCGGCCCAGGCCCAGCTGGCCGAGATGCAGAGAAGAGCGTTGGGGCCTTCGACTCCCCCGACACCGGGGGAGGACCAGACCGGTCTCTATCTCTAGGCCCTAACCGACCTTCCGCTCTCGCTGTGACCGCTCCCGGCGTACCCGACGCCGTTCCCGTTCGCTGAGACCACCCCAGATGCCGAACTTCTCACCCATGTCCACGGCATAGTCGAGACACTCGACCCGCACTTCGCAGGCCGCGCAGATCGCCTTGGCCTTCCGGGTGGAGGCCCCCCGCTCGGGGAAGAAGAGATCGGCGTCGGCGCCACGGCAGTTGGCGTAGTCCTGCCAGGACAGCTCACCTATGGCAAGGGCTTGGATGAGCTTGCTCTGCATCAGGGACTCCTCACAACCGTGTAATTACACGTTTGACATTAAGGGGCGGCGCGCGCGGCGTCAACCCGGATCGGCAATTTCTGCCTTGTGGCGCTTTGCGATCTGCACCAAGGGTCTCGAGGAGCGGTCACCACCTCGCGACTTGCCATAATGGGAGCGCGGTGTCAGCGACGATCGAAAAGAGAAGGGCCCCCTGGCCGGTCAGCTTCTACCGGTCGGCGGTTGGCAAGAAGTGGGTGATGGCGCTCACCGGCATCGTCATCATCGGGTTCGTCGTTGCCCACATGATCGGCAACTGGAAGATCTTCCTCCCCGACGTCGACGGCGTGCCCGACATCGACGTGTATGCCGAGGCGCTGCGTCAGTTGTTCGTCCCGTTCATCCCCGAGCACGTGACGCTCTGGATCCTCAGGACCGGGCTGATCGTGGCCTTCCTCCTCCATGTCCACGCCGCCTACACGCTCACCATCATGAACCGGCGGGCCAGACCGGTGGATTACCACTCCCCCCGCCACTACGTCGCCGCCACCTATGCCAGCCGGACCATGCGTTGGAGCGGGGTCATCTTCGCCGCCTTCCTCCTCTTCCATCTCGCCGACCTGACCTGGGGCATCACTCCGGCCGCCCCGGCGACATGGGAGCGGGGCGAGGTGTACGCGAACTTCGTGGCCACCTTCTCGAGGGCACCGGTGGCGATCTTCTACGTGATCACCATGGTCCTGCTGGGCATCCATCTCTATCACGGGGTCTGGTCGAAGTTCCAGAGCCTCGGAATCAACCACCCCCGCTTCAACACGGCCCGTAGCTACTT
>Ga0105100_10000360_pt1 | contig 26879 bp, 19 predicted proteins | sample PPLLak12cMay2015_2_FD_87033 | JGI IMG/M metagenome (GOLD analysis project Ga0105100, IMG submission 87033) | Freshwater sediment microbial communities from Prairie Pothole Lake near Jamestown, North Dakota, USA - PPLs Lake P8 Core (1) Depth... | ecosystem: Environmental > Aquatic > Freshwater >... | reverse complement strand
CGGCCGGGTCGTGACGATCTTCAGCGACACGACGTGGGGTGACGGGATGGGTGGGGGTATCGCGATCCAGGCCAACGGGAAGATCGTGGCCGCCGGTTCGACCGCACGGCACGCGTCCCGATTTATGCTCGTCCGGTACCGGACGGACGGTCGACCGGACGCGACGTTCGGGGACGACGGGCAGGTACGGACCTCCTTCGGGAAGGACCCACGGTGCGGCCGGGGCGGCTGGGGCGGCCTGGCGATCCAGGCGGACCGGAAGATCGTCGCGTCGGGCGGCGGCGGATGCCTGCGGGCCTTCGTCATGGCTCGGTTCCTGCCGTCTTGAACCTTGTCCGTCTTGGCTGGATTACACGAGGCGCCGACCTCGTGGTCGATGCCGACCAGGACCCGTACCCGCGGGCGGTGCGCGTCGGGATGCTGCGGGAGGGGAACAGCTCCTAGGAGCCGAACCAGTCGAGGAACTCGTTCAATACGCGCTCGACGTAGCCCTCGGCCGCGGCGAGAGCGACGAAGCTGAGCGTGGGCACCAGTACCGTGCGGAGGATCCGTCCCACGGGAAGTCGCAGCGAGTCGAGCGGTCCCGGACCGGGACCCGGTTGGCCGCACGTGTAGGCAGACAAGTGCACGGGGCCGAGGGCCGAGTCCCGATGCCCGGAAGCCAGCATGAGCAGGTTCGACCCGCTACCGTCGGAGGAGGAGGGTCGGCCATCTTGGCCGGCGGGCGCCGGATGAGCGGGGAGGGCCTGGCAAGCACGAGCGCCCTGACGCGAACGACCGTGCTTGGCGCCGAGGACGCGCTCGCGTTCCTGCGGACAACCCGAGAAGGCCTCTCCCTCGAGGAAGCCACCGCGCGGCTGGCGGCCGGCCGCAACGAGCTCCCAGAGCAACACGGGCCGAGCCTGCCGCGGCAGCTTCTGGATCAGATGGTCCACTTCTTCGCGCTGATGCTGTGGGTGGCAGCAGTCCTCGCGTTCATCGGGGAGCTGCCGCAGCTCGGCATCGCGATCATCGTCGTCATCCTGGTAAACGGCGTGTTCAGCTTCGCGCAGGAGTACCGCGCGGAGCGAGCCGTCCGCGCCCTCTCGGCCCTCCTGCCCGAGACCGCCGTCGTCCGCCGCGCCGGCCGCAAGCGCACGATCCCCGCGGGCGAGCTCGTTCCCGGCGACGTCGTCATGCTCAAGGAGGGCGACCGGATCTCGGCCGATGCGCGCGTGATCCGCTCCTCCGAGCTAAAGGTCGACATGTCCACCTTGACCGGGGAGTCCGAGCCGGTCCTGCGCACGTCGGAGCCGATCGCTGAGCTTCCTGGAGATCCGCTCGAAGCTCAGAACGTGGTGTTCGCGGGCACCTTCGTGGCGTCTGGGTCCGCGACGGCGGCGGTCGCCTCGACCGGGGGCGCGACGCGGCTCGGAGGCATCTCGACGCTGACCGGACAGATCGTCCGGCGACCGACCCCGCTCCACCTCCAGATGAACCGAGCGGTCAAGGTGATCGCGATCTTCGCCGTCACCACCGGGGTGGCGTTCTTCGGCATCGCCCTGGCGCGCGGGATGCCGGCGCGCGACGGGTTCCTCTTCTCGGTCGGCGTGATCGTGGCCCTGGTGCCCGAGGGGCTCCTGCCGACCCTGTCGCTTTCGCTGGCGATGAGCGCCACCCGGATGGCGAACCGCGGCGCCCTGGTCCGACGGCTCGAGTCCGTCGAGACGCTCGGCTCGACGACCGTAATCTGCACCGACAAGACGGGAACGGTCACCACGAACCAGATGACCGCCAGGGCAATCGTGCTTCCCGGCGGTCGGTACTCGGCGACCGGTTCGGGCTACGACCCGAGCGGCACGATCCTCACGGATGTCAGCAGGCCGCTTTCGGAGCAGGAACAGGCGGACGTGCAGCGGCTCCTGGAGGCGGCGGCGCTGTGTGGCGACGCGCGAGTCGAGCAGCAGGATGGACGGTGGCGCTGCACCGGCGACCCGACGGAGGGCGCGCTCCTGGTCCTCGCCCGCAAGGGCGGGTTGGAGCGCGAGAGCGCGGAGCGCTCGGCGCCAAGAGTCCGGGAGTTCCCGTTCGAGTCAGCTCGGCAGCGGATGAGCACCGTCCATCAGCTGCACACCGGCGCGTTCGAGATCCTCGCGAAGGGCTCGCCCGAGGCCATCGTCCCGCTCTGCACGAGCATCCGGATGAACGCGGTCGCCCCGCCACTCGGCGAAGGCGAGCAGCGGAAGATCCTGGCCGACGTGGACTCCCTCGCAGTGAAGGGTCTCAGGGTGCTCGCCTTCGCCCGGCGCGAGCTCCACGGCGGTGCGCCGGAGATCGCGCGCGAGGCCGAGGTCAACATGGAGTTCCTCGGACTCGTGGGGATGGCGGATCCGGTCCGCCCCGAAGTCCCAGCGGCCGTCGGCTCGGCGCGGGCAGCAGGAATCAAGATCGTGATGATCACGGGCGACCACCCGGCGACCGCGATGTCGGTCGCCCGTGACGCCGGCATCCCGGCACACACGGTCATGCTCGGGTCCGAGCTGCCGGTCGGCGACGATGCGCTGGGTGAGCTCCTGCGCACCCATACGCCCGTCCTCGCCCGCGTGGCCCCGGAGGACAAGCTGCGGATCGCTCGAGCCCTCCAGGAGCGTGGTGAGGTGGTCGCGATGACCGGCGACGGCGTCAACGACGCGCCGGCGCTCCGACAGGCCGACATCGGCATCGCGATGGGCAAGACCGGGACGGACGTGGCGCGCGAGGCGGCGGACCTCGTCCTGCTGGACGACAACTTCGCGCACATCGTCGAGGCCGTCGAGGAGGGGCGGGCCGCGTTCGACAACATCAAGCGGTTCCTCACCTACCACCTGACCGACAACGTCGCCGAGCTGGCTCCATTCGTGGTCTGGGCGCTGTCGGCGGGAGCGATCCCACTGATGATCTCGGTGCTGCAGGTGCTCGCGCTCGATATCGGGACCGACCTGCTGCCCGCGCTGGCGCTCGGGGCCGAGCGGCCGGAGCCGGGGATCATGCAGCGTCTGCCCCGTGCGCGATCCGCGCGCCTGCTCGACCGGGGCGTCCTCGGCCGGGCATTCGGGTTCCTCGGCCCAGTCGAAGCGGCTCTGTCGATTGCCATGCTCCCCCTCGGCGCCTGGTTGTTCTTCGGCTGGCCCGGCCAGCCGCTCCCGTCGTCGGGCTCGGACAAGGAGGTGCTATCGACGATGGTGTTCGCGGCGATCGTCGCGATGCAGATGGCCAACGCGTTCGAGTGCCGCTCGAACCCCGCCTCGCTGTTCTCGATCGGACCGCTGTCGAATCGGCTCCTCGTGGGCGCGGCGGGAATCGAGGCGCTCACACTGCTGGCGTTCGTCTACGTGCCGCCCATCAGGCACCTGCTCGGGCAGCAGCCACTCGACCTGCTTCAGTGGATCCCGATCCTCGTCACGCCCTGGCTGTTCATCGCCGCGGAGGAGGCCCGCAAAGCCGCCGTCCGACGCCGTTCATAAGTCCGGCTCGGTCCGCGGACGCCCAGATCGGACCCTCGCGGCCTGCACCTCAGTAGCACGACTCCCGCAGCATCCGGAGAGCACCGCCCGCAGGTGCTGGTGTCGTGGGCATCGAGCCGTAGCTCGGACAACGCAGGGCCGGTGATGGGCATCACCCTCGCTCGGTGCGCGGCGACACCGACCCGCGGGAGCACGCTGCCTACGCTCAGGCCGCGTATCCAGAGGAAGGGAGGGAACGATGGGCGCGAACAGCGAGGTGCTGAAGGCACGTCGTCCGGTCCGGCTTCCGGCATGGGTCGTCATCGGCGTGGCGCTGGCGCTCACGGGAGCCCTCGCCGTCGTCTCGGTCTCCGAGCGCGACACGGTGACCCGACCCCGATCCGAGCCCGCCGCGAGCGCCAACGAGGGTTCCGCCGGCGGGAGCAGCGTCGCCGAGATGGCCGAGCTGAAGGCTGCGTTGGGGCAGCGGCTCTGGGCCGAGCAGCACAGGATCGAGACCATCCATCCCGGGTTGGCCTCCATCCAGGCGGGTCCCCGGAGACGCGCCCCCGTCGAGGAGTCCAGCGTTCAAGGGTCCTCGAACGCTCCGCAGATCTCGTACACGGACAACGGCGCTCCCGTCACGATCGACGGTGAGCTGTGTGGTCAGTGCCGGTGATCCGACCTCCTGCCGGTACGACGAGACCCGGTCCGCACCCGACCGGGTCTCGTTACGTCCGGGCCCGAGGCTCGGGAGGCTAAGGCGAACCGCCTCCATCGGCCGTCCACGGTGCGCCGGATAGGCATCAGGGCGGTTCTGGAGGCGCTGCGCCTGCGTCTCGACGATGTCGGCTGCCCTTGCGGCGGCCTCGCTGATGCGCGAGCGCTCGTACGCCGCCTCCTCGATCTCGTGCGCGTCTCGGCTGAGCGTGCTCCCGGGGATCGACAGGAGACCCGGATGCGGGGTGATCATGCATACGTATCCGTGCCGCCGGGCGACATCGCCGAACCGTGCCATCGCGCCGATCGGATCGCGCTGCTCCTCGGCGGGCGTGTGCCGCCATCGTTCCGGGTCGTACATCACCACGGACGTCTGCACCGATCGCCCCGGAGTCCGTGTCCGCCTCGAACCGGGCGCAACTCGCCCACGACGCACCCACGATGGCGCGGGCCGGCCGCCGAGCGCGATCGCGTGCTCAGAGAGGAACGCCGCTGCGGCGATTTCGGGATCGACCGCCGCGATCGCGTCCATCGTCCCCGCGCTCGTCACCCACAACGGCGGGGTCGGCACCGCGTAGGCACCGCCCCGTCTTACGACACCTTGCACGGCCGCATCTTGGGACGCGGGTGGCTAGGCAGGCAATATGGCATACGGCCACCGAATCCACCAGGCACGGACAGTCATCGTCGCGGATGGTCTTTCGGCCCTGGAGAGGCTCTCAAAGGTGCCCGCATGATTGGCCTTGGAAGGTGCCGAGCGAAGGATCTCCCGGTGGTCAAGGGACGCACGCTCCTGCTCGTGATCGGCCTAGTGGTGCTGGCCGTCGTCCCGTTGTCGTTCAGCGTGAGTTGGAAGCGCGCGCTAGCCGGGGCCGCCGTCTTCCTTCTGGCGATCGGCCTGGTCCTTATCTGGTGGGCGATGCAGGAGCCCCGACGTCGATTCCCCCGCGTGGCGGTCGTCCTCGGCGTTCTCGGTGGGCTCGTCCTCGGAGGGTTGGGCGCCGGACTCTACTGCCAGATGACGGACTGCTCGGCGGGGTTCGATGCGTTGGTTCTGCTCCCGGCCGGAGCACTGCTCGGCGCCTTCGTCGGAGGGGGGATCGGGTACATGGTTGCCTCTCGGGAGCGCGGGTCATACCAAGGGGACCCCGACGCGACAAGTCCTCGCAAGAATGCACCCGGCCGGCCGTGAGCTCGTCTTCGCGAGAGAGGTACCACCCACGAGGGCCTCCCTTACCAGGAAGGGGTCATCGCAAACACTGGCGGCACAACACACGACCTGATCACGTGTCGTGGTCGATAAACCCGGTCTGCCGACCGCGGTCTGGGTGCCAACCACGGTCTGACATACGGCTGCTACGACCGCGTTTCGGGGTGCTGGGCTCCCTTGGTGGGCCCCCACACGGCGAACGTCGCCGCTCGCTACCGGACCTCGGACGTGTTCGGGGGCTGCCCATCGATACCTCGGTCTGTAGCTTCAGTTGCCAGCCCGACCGCCTCGTCCAAGAACATGGCACGGCCGTCCGTTCGTAGACGTTGCAGCTCAACTTCGCCGAGAGCGTTACGTAGCACCTCATTCACTCTTCGTAGAGTCTCCGCTCTCGGTCCTTGCGGATGCATTCCCACCTTTTCCTGCATAGCTGCCGCCGCACCGAGCAATAGAGCGGCGCGTTCGTTCTCACCCTTGTAGGCCAGCATGCGTGCAACTCCGACCAGGCCGAATGTCGTCTCCCACTCCGATCCCTGGGAGTGGGCGGCGGTAACCCCGTTCCGAAATTCGCGTAGGGCGCCCGCGTAGTCCTTCTCGGCCTCATCAAGATGGCTAGCGAGGATGTACTTGCCCAAGACTTCCGCTTCTGAGGTCCCCTCTTCCTTCACGATCACCAAAGCCTCGTCGACCGCTCGCTTTGCTCCTTCGAGATCTCCCTCCAGCCTCCGTCGATAAGCCAGTTGCCGAAGCCACACGATCTGCATCATCCGATTCCCGGTCTGTCGCAGCACTCCGATCATCTCTTCGAGCGCCGGGCCGGCATCGACGTCTTCGCTGACCTGCGATAGCCCCACCAAGACATTCAGAGCCATCCACCGCTCTCCAACCTGCTGAGAAAGATGCAGCGCTTCGGAGTAGAGCTCGCGCGCTCGCTCGTTGTCGCCCAGACGCACATGCAAACGGCCCAGCGCATAGAGAAGGTAGATCTGAGAGACGGCATCTTCTGCCATGCGCGCCACCTCCAGGCCCTCCTCGTATCGAGCGCGGGCTTCATCTCGATCGTCATCCACCAACAGCCGACCGAGGACTTGCAGGGCGAAGGCTAGGTCGGCAGCTTCACCGTCAGATCGACTCAGCTCAACCGCCTTCCTAGCGGAGTCGATCGCGGCCGCAAGATTCCCGATGCGCTGCTCGATCACCGCTTCGAATCGAAGTCCACGCGCCTCGGTTGCCTTGTCTTGTGCGCGGACGGCCGCGGCAAGCCCTCCTGTCACCATCGAACGCGCCGACTCGAGCTGACCGCGATAGAAGGCGAGGAATGACGCCGCGACCAGCGCGCGTCCGCGAAGTCCGTCCTCCGCGTCGGGTGCCGCAGCAAGCGCGTCTTCGAGCCAACCCAACCCTTCAGACCAATGTCCCCGGACTTCCCAGAATCTCGAAAGCGCGGCACCGAGTCTGAGCCCGAGCACGGCATCCCCGTCGCCCAGGCTCCAAGCCAGAGCAGTTCGAAGGTTGTCGAGCTCCGATTCGATGCGGTCGAGCCAGCGCATCTGATCCGGCCCCCCGAGGATCGACTCAGCTCCGGTCTCGGCAAGGTCCGTGAACCACTCGGAGTGCTTGCTCCGAAACCTCTTCGCCTCAGAAGATGAGACGAGCTTGTCCAGCGCGTACTGGCGCGACGTCTCCAGCAACCGATACGCCGCGCGGTCACCCGCGCGTTCTCTCATCACCCAGGATGTCGCCACCAACCTTCGAAGGAGAGTCACCACGTCGGTGCGATCGATGCCGTCGCCGACGCAGACCGCCTCCACATCCTCCAGTGAGAAGGACCCCGACATCACCGACAGCCTGCGCAACAGAACGCGCTCGGGTTCGGACAACAGATCGTGACTCCAGTCGACCGTTGCCAGGAGAGTCTGCTGCCGTCCGAGGTTACGCCCGCCTCCGCCCGTCAATAGACGAAACCGGTCGTCGAGCCGGGAGAGGATCTCTCCAACGCTCAGCGTCCCGACCAAGGCAGCGGCCATCTCGATCGCCAAAGGGATCCCATCGAGCCGGATGGTCAAGTGAGCGATCGCGGCGAGGTCCTCTTCGCCGCTTTCGAACTCTGGCTCGTGACTTCTCGCCCGTTCGATGAAGAGCTGGACCGCTTCAGAGGATCCATCAGTATCGTTGTCCGAAGGGACTTGCAGACCTCCCACCCGGCGGATCACTTCGCCCGCCACACCGATCGGTTCCCGCGCAGTCACGAGGATGGTGAGCCCCGGGCAAGCCGAGAGCCACTTCTCGCTCAGCTCTGCGCAGGTCGAGATCAGGTGCTCGCAGTTGTCCAAGATCACCAGAGGTCTGCCAGGCGACAGGAAGTCGATCAAGGCGGAGTCGGCTGAGGCGGCCCAGCTCTCTTGAACCCCCATCGCTTTCGCCGCAACCGAAAGAACGAGCTCCCGATCGGAAACGGGCGCAAGATCGAGGAACCAGATCCCGTCCGGTCGCACGGGAAGGGAGGCGGAAGCTGCTTCGATAGCAAGGCGCGTCTTCCCGCAACCTCCCGGCCCGGTCAAAGTGACGAGCCGGGCAGTTTCCAAGAGCTCGGCGAGCTCCGCCACGTCGCCGTCCCGGCCGATGAAACTGGAGATCGCCTTCGGCAGGTTGTGTCTTGCGCCGGAGGAGGCGCGCGGAGCTGGGAAGTCGTCTGGAAGGTCGGGATGATGCAACTGGAACAAGTCTTGGGGTTCCGGGAAGTCCTTGAGCCGGAAACGTCCGATCGACTTCAGTGACACTCCGGGAAGTACCCACTGTTCAGCCTGGGTTTGCGTAGCCTTTGAGGTCAGGACTTGGCCCCCGTGCGCGGCGGCCGAGATACGCGCGGCCTGATGCACGGCAAGACCGACGTAGCCATCGTCTTCATCGATGGTCACTTCGCCGACGTGGATCCCCATCCGAACGCGCACGTGCGAGTCGGCGGGCCACTTGGCTTTGGCCAACGCCACTTGTCCATCTATCGCACCGAGTATCGCCGAGGAGGGATCGGCGAACGTCACAAACAGAGCGTCACCTTCGCTCTGCAGGACTGTGCCGTCGTGAGCAGCGAATGCATCGCGAAGCACACGCCGGTGCTCGGCAAGGAGCGTCCGGTAATCGGCGCCCAGAGATCTCAGAAGATTCGTCGAACCTTCGATGTCGGTGAAGAGCAGAGCAAGACTTTCGATTCGCTCTGCCACCGGCGCTCCTACAGGGTTCGGACGAAGCGGCGGACCACGTCGATCAGACCTTCAAGCTCGGGCGCGGTCGGTGGCAGCTCGTAGGAAAGATGATGGCAGGCTCGCGACAACGCCCACCATGCGAGGCTCACCTCATGCGCGGTCTCCGCGTCCTCGAGGTAGGACTGAAGACAGAGCAGCTGCACGCGAACCGGCGCGTTCTGTATCCCGAGGATCTTTCCCGAGAGCGCCTCGTGCAGACCGACCTCGAGAGCCTGTCGCGCCAGGACCGCGGTCGCACGCGGCCACAGTCCGGCAGTCTCCGCGGTCGGATGATTCAGCAGATCGGTGGCCCGCTCGAGGATCTCTGCCGGCGTCATTTCGCTTGATCGACTCATCTCCATCAGGGAAGTTGCACCAGTCCGCGGGCGAGCCTCTCGCTCTCCTTGACCAATGTCAGCAGGGCCTCCTGGCTCACCGGCTTGTGCGCCGCCTCCTGTACCCGCCGATAGGCGGCGACCGCCCACTTTCCGATCCCTCTGTCGAGCCGTACGGTCAGGTCTTTGGTCCTGGCGATGTCGTCGAACAAAGCCAGTGCCATCAGTTCAGCGAGGCCCTTCACCGAATCGAGGAGAGCCTCGATCGACTCGTAGTCCTCGCCGTTGGCCAGCCTTCGCCGCGTCACCGCCTCCGTGCATGCGGCCTCCATCGCCAGACGGCAGAACACCCCCACGATACGAGCCTTCACGGCGGGATCCAGGTCCTCGCTCTTCGCCACCGCCCACGCGTCGTTGCAGTAGCGGCTGACCGGATCCTGACCCGAGCGTAGCTCGACCACCGAATCGGGCCTTCGAGTCACCTCGACGATCTTGGCGTCGATCCCCAACAGGCGGCACGACCGTGCCAGGCGCTCGTCGTGAGTGAAGACGATGACCTGGCGGGCCTGCGCGGTCTCCTCGAGCATGCGCGCCAGTCCATCCACCCGCGCCGGATCCATCGACTGGACCGGGTCGTCGATGACCACGAATCGAAACGGGCTCTCCGGAAGCGTCGCCCTCGGCATGAACAGACTCAGCGCGAGTGAGTTCAACTCACCCTGACTCATGACCCCGAGAGCGGCACCCTCCATCCCGTCGACGCTCACGTCGAGGACGACCTTTCGCGCCGATCCGGCACCGGTGAGAACGATCTTCTTCAGCTGTACGCTGCTTTGCATCCGTAGCATGTCCCAAACGCCCTGAGCCTGATCGGCGATGGGAGCGAAACGCTCGTTGCGTATGTCGTTGGAGGCGGCACGGATCCACTTCTCGGCGGCACTCAAGTCCTTCAGCACGTCCTCCCCGCTACGGGCTCGCTTCGCCGTGTCGAGCCATCCCGCGAGATCGGTTGCTATGGGACGCCAGATGTCTTCCCTTCGCTGAAGCTCTCTTGAAGCCATCGCCTTCAGCTTCTCCACGCCCTCGACGACCGATGGAAGGGATGCGAGCAGATGCCGCGCGAGAGCCTCGGACTCCTCGATCGACGCGCCGGCCGACCACGCCTTCCACGCGCCGATCACGCCTTCGACCTCCAGCCCGATCTCGGAGGCGCTCGAGAGCACCGCGGGCACCGGCAACAGATTCGCTCGGGCGCTCTTCATCGACTCTTCCATCAACCGGTGGGCCAGGTCGACCTGCTCCGCCTGCTGACGAAGGCGACCGATCTCCTCCTCGGTCGCCGTGCGCCACTCGGTGTTGAGTGCTCCTTGTCCGCACACCGGGCAGTCCTGATCGCCGTGACGTTCGTGGAACGTGAGCGCGGCCCCCAACAGCTCTGCGGTCTGGCGCGCCTTGGCGGCCTCGGTGCCTCCCATCTCGCGAAGGGCGGACGCGGCGGCCTGGAGTCCATCGACAGCAGTCTTCACCTCATCGGCATCGGGGGCTTCCAAGACCGCAAGCTGTCGAAGCACCGCAAGCTGGCTCTCCTCTCGGTCGGCCTCCTCGGTTCCGATGACGGCTTTCTCCACCGCGTCGAGATCCCAGGTCTTGGCCGAAAGCGCCTCGATGCACATGCTCGCCCTGTCGTCTTCGACCGTGGCGAGTCGTTCGAGGATCGGCGGCAAAGCCAGCTTCGCCTCGTCGGAGAGCTTCTTCCTCTGTTTGCTCGCTTCCTTGAGTCGCGCCTCGGCCTCGATCAGATCCTCGAGCCCCAGGATCGCGGAGAGGGCGTCATATAGGGCGGAGGGCCCGGCATCGAGCATCGATCCGAGCTCGCTATATGAGAGGAACGGGCGGTACATCTCGACCGCGCCCGCCCAACCCATCGTCTCGAGATCCGACTTCTTCGAACCCTGAGCTGAGACGACCGTATCGGCCTCCTCCAGCTTAGCGTCCGGCATCCACTCCCTCGATACCACCGTCGTTCCCTTCGCCCCCTCGACGACGAACTCGGCATCGATGCGGGCGTCGGACTGGTGAAGGTTGCGCCATCCTTCTTTCCAGATGGCCGAGCGGGTGCTCCAACGGCTGTTGTCACCGGTGAGCAGAAGCTCCAGTGCCTCGGCGAAACTCGACTTCCCGCTTCCGTTTCGCCCGACGACGAGCGTGAGGCCGGGACCGGTGGTGATCGGGAGCGACGCCGGTGGGCCGACGCCGCGGAAACCCTGCACCTCGATCGATTGGATGTAGGCGGGATTTCGGGCAGAGGGCGCCTTGGCATCAGCCTTCTTTGAGGGCTTGGGGGCCTTACCCTCCAGCGTCGCGTCGAGGGCCTCGGCGCCATGGCACGCCCCGATGACTAAGGCGCGGGTTCGCTCCGCCAGCTTGTCGTCGGCGTCCAGCCGCCCGAGGATGATGCTCTCGAGTACGTCGTCCACTGCTTAAGGAGGGTATTTCAAATCCCGGCTATCGGCGAGACCGACCGGAATCCGCTGTTCGGCACCGAACGGAAGCGCTCGATTGGACGATCGGTTCCTGTTGATAGGTTGACGCGGTGACTGGCGTGCGACGGGCATGCCCATGTCGTGAGCGAAGGGCCGGAGCGCGACCGCGCCATCGAGTTTCCTGGCCGCGAAGTACCTGCATTACCGAGACGAGCCTCCATCTGTCCAGCCATCATCGTGAACATCCGACCGATGGCGATGCTGTCCGTCTGATCGATGACCCGCGGCCCGGCCCGACAGGTCAGGAACTCCGATGATGGGCGGCTCCGCGTGTCGTCCTAAAGGGTCACGAATGGGCGGTGGTCCTCGCACGAATCTCGTCTGCAATTACTGTCGGGGCCCAGATCGCGCGTCCCTCGTTACTAGATGGCCAGGCAGATCGCGAAGGTCGTGACGGTCGGCAACGGGTCTCCCTCGACGTAGTCGGGGTTGACCGCAGACACGGGCCAACTGTTCATCATGTTCGGTGGCCCCGAGCCGATGATGTGCCAGTCTTCGCTGCCTTCGCCACTGAAGTTGATCCCCCCGGAGATGGCGTAGCCATAGAAGGGCCTGTCATCGCTAGGGTCAGGCGTCCCACATGCAGCCATCTGCTGGATGAAGGGGATGCTTTCGGGGGCAGTCAGGTCAAACTCGTAGGGCTCCTCCCTGACCACCGTCTTCGGATCCGTCAGGGCCAGACGGCTACGCAGCTCGTTCACGCGGGCGTTCACCGTGTTCAGACGCCCGTACAGGTCGTTCATGTGGCTGTTGGCGCAAGACCACCCGTTGCACGATGCGGGCCAGTTCACTGCTGCCACGGCGGCGGTCGCTCCGATCACGAGCATTGCGGCTGCCAGGGCTATGACGGGCAAATGACGCTTCACTGCGGGCTCCTTCGGTCTAAGCGATGGTCCGTGTTTAGGGATCACACCTCCCCTGGGAGGCCCCCCCCCGACTAGCCGGGACCCTTCGAGGGTCGCCGAGGCACTCCTCTCCTTTGCAGGGAACAACCCCTCCAGGGCGCGGACCAGCGGGCAGTCGCCCAGTCTGAAACCCCTCCCGCCAATCTCCGGCACGCCATCTATACGCGCCCCTCCGTTAGACCCATTAGGGGACATAGGCCCCTGGGGAACGGGACGCGCCTTTCGAACTAGTCCCTTTGCGTTCGCAGGGTCACCCCGGCACGGTCGGCCTATCTGCTGGCGGCGCAGTCAGCCGGGAGACTCTCGCGGCCACCCCGGGGCCCTGGAAGGCGCAAAAGTCAGCCTGGGGCCATCTCAGAGGTGAGAATGGCCATGTTCCACCACGTCACACACGATGAATCGAACCGCGTGTCACTCCGGGAGGGTTGCAAACCCTCGACGTAGACCGCGTGTCGCTGGCGCCCCGACATTGCGATTGCAGTGAACCGTGTGTCGGGGGGTCGGCCTTCGGGTCGCAGAAAGTGGTCTACGTGGAGCCCTATCCGCGGATCGGGGAGGGTGCGTTAGCGTCGACGCAGGGAATCGAAGCCAGCCCTACGATTGGCCTTACGGGACGTCCTCGAGCGTGAAGGTCACTACGTAGAAGTCTGCAGACGGGTCCTGCTCGTTCCTGTCGGACTAACCCCCGGGCTCGATCACAAGGCCGACGTCCTGTAGGACCTCGTAGATCGGGTGGTCCGGTTGGTACCCGACAGGGACCCGGGTCGCGTTCCGCACCGGTCGGCGATCGGGTCCGAGCTCAGTCGACCAACTCGTCCCGGCGCGGATATCGGGACGAGGAGGGACGCGAGACGAGGGTCGAGCCAACCCGCGTGGCGAAGGACACGGCGGCGGGGAGCGGGCGCCCCTCGAGCAGCGCGGCGATGAGCCCCGCGTCGAACGCATCGCCCGCTCCCGTCGCATCCAGCGCCTCGACGCGGGGGGCCGCCGCCTCGTGCACGGCCCCGTCACGGTCCACCGCCAGGCAGCCGTCGATACCGAGCTTCACCACGACGCGTCCGCCGGACCTGGCGGCGATCGCCTCGGCTGCCGAGCGGGCATCGGCCAGGCCCGTCAGCCCGCTCGCCTCGTCGGCGTTCGGGAGGAACGCGTCGACGTCCGGCAACAGCGATCCGATCTCGGCCCGGGTTTCCGGCGGCCATCCCTCCGGGTCCCACCCCGTATCGAGCAACGTCGTCGCCCCCCGCTCCTTCGCCTCCCGCAGGATCCTGCGCGTCGGAGCGCCTCGCAGCCGGGGAGCGAGGAAGTAGCCGCCGACGAACACGATGTCCGCTCCCAGCGCCTCGTCCGGGACGAGCGCTCCGTCGAATCGTGCGAGGCTCCCGAGGCTGGTGACGAACGACCGGTCGCGGCCCGGCGCCTCGAACGCGATCGAGACGCCGGAGCCCGTTCCCGAGACGACTCGGACGTCGGCGATGCTCAGGCCGGCGTCCTCGAGCTCTTCGAGGAGGAAACGGCCGAAACGATCGTCCCCGACACAGCCGACGATCCGGGGCACCGCGCCGAGCCGCGCGAGCGTCAGGCCGGCGATCGCGGCGGCGCCACCAGCGCGGATCTCGATCGCGTCGATCGCCTGCTCGGACCCCGGAGGCGGCAGCGACGAGATCGGCCGCACGATCAGATCGACGTTGACGTTGCCGATCAGCGTGACGGCGTCCACGCGGTCACCACGGGTCGACGAGGAGACCCCGTGGGAGCATCAGCACCTCGTCGAGCACCACGTTCGGCGGGAGCGTCGCGAGGAACAGCGCGACGAGCGCCACGTCCTCCGCACGGAGCATGCGCTCGCGCGGCGCCTCTTCGTCCGTTGGATACCACTCGGTGTCGACGCATCCGGGCTCGATCACGTGGACCGACACGCCCGCGCTCACGAGCTCCTGCGAGAGCGACAGGGCCAGGCCGACAGCGCCGAACTTCGAGGCCACGTACCCACTGCCTCCCGCCTCGGCCCGCCGGCCGTTGTCGGACGCGACCACGATCAGCCGGCCCGAACCACGCTCGCGCATGCCCGGCACGACGGCACGAGCGACGTTCGCGACGCCCTCCACGTTCGTCGACAGGGCGTCATGCAGCATCTCCGGGGCCAGATCCCCGAGATCGGCCCAGGCGTTCGTGCCGGCGTTCGCGACCGCGATGGCCACCGGGCCGAGGTCCTCGGCGGCACCTGCGACGGCCGCCTCGACGGCCGCCGGATTGCGCACGTCGCATGGGAGGACCGTCGTCCTCCGGCCGACGGCGCGGACGGCCTCGGCGGTGGTCTGCAGCGGCGTCGTGCGGCGGCCGAGCAGCGCGACATCGGCGCCCGCGCGCGCGAGCGCGACGGCACATGCGCGTCCGATGCCGGTCCCGGCTCCGGTGACGAGCGCGGTGACCCCTGTCAACGATCCTGCGTAGCGGTCGATCGACTCCGAGGCGTCCATGCCGCTCCTTCCGCTCGAGCCCGGCACTAGGATACGGAGCGAACCCGAGCGCTGCGGGCGTGCAAGCCGCCCGCGCGGGGAGCCGAGGCATTGACGACGCTGCGCTTGGACGGCTGGGAACGTGCACCCCGCCTGGGCGTCGTCGTTCCCCGCGACGGCGCTCCCGGCTGGATGGATGCTGCGCTCTGGTGCGCCGTGCTGGAGGCCTGGGGGTTCCCGTTCGACCGGCTCGCGCCGGACGAGGTGCGCGGCGCCGGATCCACGACCCTGGTCCTTCCGGGACCGGCCATCGACGACGTGCTCGTCCAGGACGCACGATCGACGCGGGCCGGCCTGATCGTGACCGGGGACGCGGGCGAGGCCGCGGCGCGGCTGGACGCGGTTCGCTTCGAACCCTCGGCCCCGGTTCTGGAGCAGGCCCGGACGGAGGACGTCGTGGACGCGATGGAGCCGGCCCTGTACGCCGCGGCGCCGTTCGGACTGATCGGGATCTGGCGGTGGCCGCACGCGAGGACTGCGGCCCTGGTCGTCGACGGGGACGTCGACCACCCGACGGGTGTCGACCCGGAGTGCTCGCGATACGTGTCCCCTGCGATCGCGACGGCCCGCGATGCCGGATACGGCGCGTACGGCATCTTCGCCGCGGCCGCCAACGTCGAGGCCGAGCCTGACTCCTTCCCGCCGGGGGTGGAGTACTACAACCACTCGTTCACGCATCCCTACTCGCATTGGAACCCGGATCCGTGGGAGTCGCTGGACGCGGATGCGATGGCGGCCGAGATCGTGCGCGCGGCGGAGACGTTCCACACGAGGCTCGGCGCGGATGACCGGAGCATCTTCCGCCTGCCGCACTTCCAGCTCGAGGCCTGGGATCGAACGGCGGATGTGCTCGAGCGGCTCGGCTACCGAGCCGACTCGTCGATCGGCGCCAACGTCTCTGTGACGGGTGGTTTGCCGTTCCAGCCGGCCCGCGAGCCGTGGAGCGGCCGCCCGGAGGACGCGGCCTACGCGCGGAGCCATCCGGATCCGGCGCGTCGGCGCCCCTTCCTCCAGGTGCCGATCAGCACCGATCCGACGGATCTCACGTTCCGGCACGGGTGCTGCTCGTACAACACGCTCGGGGAAGGCGTCCGCGCTCGTACCGCCGACCCGGGCGACTACGCCGCTGTGCTGAACGACGTCCTGGCAAGGGAGGTCGCGAGGGGCGGACTCGCCCACCTGTTCATCGACCCGCCCGACGCGGGGTACGGGCGGCTCCCGGGAGACCGCCGGGACTACGCCGCCGCCGTCGGACGCTTCCTCGCGGACGCGGTGCGACGGAGCGATCTCGCGATCATGACGACCGCCGGGCTCGTGGACTGGTGGCTCGAGCGCGCTGCGTCCGTGACGCGCCTGACGTGGAGGTGCGACGGCCCCGCCCTCGAGATCTCGCTGGACGCGGCACCGAGCGGGACGACGCTCGCGATCCTCTCACCCGACGGCCGCTGGTCCCTGCACGAGATCGAGGAGGAGCGGAGATGACGATCCCCGAGATACCCGTCCGCGCGGGCCGGCACTACCTCGAGCGCGACGGACGTCCGTTCGTGCCGATCGGTGCGCACGTCGTACCGGTGGAGGGCCCTGACTGGCCGTGGCGCGTCGACGCGAGCGCGTTCGACCGCGCCTTCGCGGCGATGGCCTCGCTCGGGCTCGACACCGCCAGGATCGATCTGCTGTGGGCGGCGGTGGAGCCGCGTCCGGGGCACCTCGACGAGGATCACCTGCGGGTCCTGGACGAGATCCTCGCGGCGGCGCGCCGGCACGGGATCCTGTTGCACCCGACGCTGTTCGTCGGTGGCGAGGTCGGGGACGCGTACTGGGACGTGCCGTGGCGCGAGGGGCGACATCCGCACGCGGACCCGGAGATGCGCCGGATCCAGGCCGAGCACGCCCGCGCGCTCGCGCGGCGGTGGCGTGGGGACCCCACGATCGTCGCGTGGGACCTCACGGACGAGCCGCCGTTCTGGATCTTCCAGGACACGGATGACGCCTCCGCGCGCGCGTGGACGCAGGAGCTCTGCGACGCGATGCGCGACGAGGACCCGGAGCACCTGGTGACGATCGGGACCTCGGGGCAGGAGATCGGATGGGGCCCGTTCCGGGCCGACGTGGTTGCGGACGGGCTCGACTTCGCGTGCGTGCACCCCTACCCGATCTACCAGGAGCACCTGTATCCGGACGCGATCCTGTCCCCGCGCATGACGCATGCCGCGGCGTTCGAGGTGGCGCTCGCGAGCGGTGCGGGACGACCGGTCGCCGTGCACGAATACGGCGCGTCCTCGGCCCAATTCGATCCGGAGTCGATCGCCGCGTACGACCGTCTGCTCGCGTGGTCGTCGTTCGGCCGCGGCGCGATCGGGTTCTGGGCGTGGTGCTGGACCGACGCCGAGCCTCCGGCGTCGGGGCGAGCGCCGTACGTCCGCCAGCCCCACGAGATGCAGTTCGGCGTCACGGACCACGCCGGTGGGCTCCGGCCTCGAGGGCGGGTGCTCGCCGAGCTCGCCTCGGCGATCGGGGGCCTGGACCTCGGCGCCCGTGCGTCCGACGGCCCCGCGCCGGCACCGGCGGCGATCGTCGTCCCGCACGAGTACGTGCATCCGTACGACCCGGCTGCCTACGGACTGAGCGATGCTCCCGCAGGACCCTACGTTCCGGCGGAGACCGCCTGGTCGCCCGAGCGCGACGTCCGCCCACTCGTCCGGGCCTGGCTGAACGCCTTCGTCATGGCGTCCCGAGCCGGTGTCACGGTGTCGTTCCCGCGCGAGACGCTCGACGACACATGGCCGGAGGTGGCCGTGCTGCTGCTCCCGGCGCCGCTCGCCTCGACGAGCTCGTCCCTGCTGCACGTGCGGACGAGCTTCTGGGGGGGCGCGGCCGCCTTCTTCGCCCGGGGCGGCACGCTGTACCTTTCGTGCTCCGCCGATGTCGCGATCCCCGAGATGGACGACCTCGCCGGCTGCCGGATCGCCGACCGGGCCCCGGCGGATGAGCCGGCGACGCTCCGATTCGTCCGGGACTGGGGCTCGTTCCGCGAGGGCGACGAGCTCGTCCTCCCGGATGCGCCGCCCGGACCGACGCACGACCTCCACCTGCGCGGTGTTCGACTCGAGCTCTCGGACGCCCGGCCGGTGGCGGTGGACGACGGCGGTCGCCCAGCGCTCGTCGTCGCCGAGCGCGGGGCCGGACGGACCGTCACCCTCGCGTACCCGGTGGAGCTCCTGCTGGCCGCACGCCCGGACGCGCACGGACCGTCCGACCGTTCGCACGGTCTCTACGACGGACTCCTCCAGGCGGCGGGGATCGCCCCAGCCGTGGCGCACCCGGACGTGACGACGGGGACCCTGCTCGGACCGGAAGGGGGATTCGTCGTGTGCACGAACCACGGTCCGAAGGCGCTCACATCCGACGTCCACCTCCCGAACGGCGCCACGACCGCCGTCGAGCTCTCCGCGTACGGGAGCGCCGTTGTCCCCTTCGACCTCACCCCTTGAGCGAGCCCGCCGTCAGGCCCTCGATGAACCGACGCTGGAGGATCAGGAACATGAGGATCATCGGCCCCGCGAGGAACGTCGTGCCGGCCATCGTCTGACCCCAGTTCACGGTGTTCCTGCGTGCGAGCAGGGCGAGCCCGACCGGCAGGGTTCGGGTCTCGTCGGAGTTCGTCACGAGCAGCGGCCACAGGAAGTCGTTCCACGCGCCGAGGAACGTGAAGATCGCGAGCGTGGCGATGCCGGGAGCCGCGAGCGGTATGACGACCTTCCACAGGATCTTGAACTCCGAGGCGCCGTCGACCCTGGCCGACTCGAGGATCTCGTCCGGGATCGATCGCATGAATTGGCGCATCAGGAAGATGCCGAAGACCTGGATCATGCTCGGCATGATCATGGCCGAATAGGTGCCGACGCCGAGGAGCGGGCTGATGTCGTGGAGCCGGACCATGATGCGATACAGCGGGATCAGGTTGACCTGGAAGGGCACCATCAGCGTGATCAGCAGGAGGAAGAACAGGACGTCCCGGCCGGGGAACCGCAGCTTCGCGAAGGCGTAGGCGGCCGCGGTGTCGAAGACGATGTTCAGCCCGACGATCGCCGAGGTCACGATCACGCTGTTCAGGAAGTAGCGAGGGAACGGCAGCAAGGTGAAGACGTCGCGGTAGTTCTCGAGCGTCCACGGGTCGGGGATCCATTTCGGCGGCGACGCGAAGATGTCGGCGCTGGGCTTGAACGAGGTCGAGAGCGCCCAGTAGAAGGGCCCGATCATCAGCAACGACGTGCCGATGAGCGCCGCGTACAGCAGGGTCCGGCGGACCCGCCTGCCACCCGTCGCCGTCATCCCCTCTCCCGCTCGAAGACGAAGATCTGCACGTACGAGAGGAAGGCGAGGATCGCGAGCAGCACGTAGGCGACCGCCGACGCCTCGCCCAACTCCAGCTGCTGGAACCGGTCGACCAGGTCGAACACGAGGGTGCGCGTGGAGTTGATCGGGCCGCCCTCGGTCATCACGAAGACCTGGTCGTAGACCTGGAAGCTCCCGATGATCCCGATGATGTAGACGAACATGATCGTCGGGCGCATGGCCGGCAGGGTGATGTGACGCACCTGTTGCCAATAGCTCGCGCCGTCGACCCGCGCGGCGTCGTACAGCTCGCGCGGGATCCCCTGGAGCGCCGCGAGGAACACCACCGTCTCGAACCCGAACCCCTGCCAGATGCTGGTGGCCACCACCGCGGGCAGCGCTGTGGAGGGATCGCTCAACCAGGCGTGGCCGGGGAGCCCGAAGAACGACAGGGCCTGGTTGATCACGCCCTGCTGCTGCAGCAGGATCTTCCAGATCGTCGCGACGACGACGAGCGAGGTCATCACCGGCACGAAGTACGCTGCGCGGAAGAAGCCGCGGAAGCGCACCGTGCTGTTCAGCAGGAGCGCGGATAGGAACCCGAGCACGGGTCCGATCCCCATCCCGATCAGCACGAACAGGAACGTGTTGAGCAGGGCCTTCAGGAACAGGTCGTTGCCGAACAGCTCGATGTAGTTCGTGAGGCCGACCCATTCGGGCTCCCCGAGCCCGCTGTACTCCGTCAGGCTCCAGTAGCCGGAGAGGACGATCGGCACGAAGAGGAACAGGCCGGCCGCCAGCAGCGCCGGGGCGATCAGCACGTATCCCGCGACGTACCGCCGCCAGCGGCCCTTGAGGGGCCGCCGGCGGACGGTCTTGGTCGGGATGGCGCTAGCCCGCAAGCTCCTCGTTCACCTTCGCTGCGGCGTCAGTGAGTGCTTCCTGCGGAGCGCTCTCGCCGAGCATCACGGACTCGACCATGGTCCCGATGATCGTGTCGATCGGGTCCCATTGCTCGACGTACGGGAAGTGGGTCGCGATCGCCATCGTGTCGGCGAAGATCGGGAACGGCGCCTGCCCACCGAAGTACTCCTCCTCCTGGGTGAGCTCCGGACTCCCGAGCGCGGCCTCGGTCGCCGGCGCCGCACCGGCGAGCGTGTACACGCCGATCTGCTGCTCCAGTCGGAGCATGTACTGCACGAACAGCCACGCCTCTTCGGGGTTCGGCGCGTTCACCGGGATCGACAGGCCGGTCCCCCCGAGATAGCTGCCCGGCTCGACCGAATACGGGGCAGGAGCGACCTTCCACATCCCCGACTGGTCCGGGGCTCCGTCCTTCAGCAAGCCCATGTAGTAGGGGCCGTCGAGGAACATGCCGATCCGCTCGTCCTTGATCCCTCGGATCGGCTCACCCTCGGCATCGCCCCAGTACACGCCCGACCCGTTGTCGAGGAAGCTCTTGTGGTACTCGAGCGCCGTCAGCCCGGCCTCGGAGTCGAACGCCGCGGCCGTGTGCTCCTCGTTCAGGATCGAGCCCCCCGCCTGGAACAGGAACTGGCACCAGTGGAAGCAGTCGTTCCCATAGACCTCGAACATGTACTTGTCGTTCTTACCGTCGCCGTTCGTGTCCTCGGCCAGCTGCTCGGCAGCCGCGGAGAGCTCGTCCCAATTCGTCGGGACGTCGATCCCCTTGTCCTCGAACTGATCGGCCCGGTAGTACAGGGCGTACGCGTCGAAGTCGAACATCATCGTGACGTAGTGATCGTCGAAGGTCATCGCCTCCACCGCGCCCTCCGAGTACTCATCGGTGATAGGCGCACCGTTCAGCTCTCCCCCGGAGAGCTCGCTCAGGTCGGCGAAGATCGCCTCGGAGGCGAACGTAGGGATCCACGTCATATCCATCGTCGCGACGTCGGGGGAGTCACCGGACGTCACGCGGACGGTGAACTTCTCGCGCATCGAGTCCCAGTCGCCCGCCTCGTACTTCACGGTGATCCACGGGTACTCGCCCTCGAACGCGGCGATCACCTCCTCGGAGATCGGCGTGGCCTCCCCGTAGTAGTCCACGACCGTGATCGTCACGGGCTCCGGGGAGGCTCCCGGCGACGTCGTCCCGCCGTTGCCCTCCTCGTCTCCGGTGCACGATGTCGCGACGAGCGCGAGGCTCGCGATGACCACGAACCAGCGAACCGAAAACCTCATCTCCTCGCTCCTTCCCGCCCGGACGCCCCGGGCAGCGATCGGCGTCGCGCGCCGATACCGGCGGGCTCACGAACGCATCAGACCGGCACCACTCCTCTCGGCGTCCCGCTCGAGGCCTCGACGCGGGGTGCGACCTCCTGCGCCTTCCCGGCCCCTCGCCTGTCGGCGACCGTCGGTCCGTGCCGCGAGTAGAGGCGATCGCGAGCCGCCGACAGGGCCATCGCGACGGCGCCCGTCACGGTTGCGTCGTCCCCGAGCGACGACACCTCCAGCCGCGGGAGGAACGGCGAGATGCTCCGCAGCTCGCGGCGGACGGGCTCCACCAGGAGATCGCCGTTCCGACCGATCCCTCCTCCGAGGATCACGAGCTCGGGATCGAGGATCGGCACGACGGCGGCGATCGCGAGCGCGATGCCCTCCGCGACCATCGACACGACCTGGCCGGCGCGCTCGTCCCCTCGCCGCGCCGCGGCGAACACCCTCTTCGGCGTCAGCGGCGGCTCCATCGCCAGCTCTCGAGCCCGGGCGACCACGCCGGCCGCGCCGATCCCGGATTCGAGCACCCCATGCCGACGACTCGCCCGGTCGTGCGGGTCCACCAGGCCGAGGGGAAGGTACGCGATCTCCCCGGCTGCTCCGGTCCGCCCTCGGTAGAGCTCGCCGCGCAGCACCAGTCCCATCCCGACGCCGGTCCCGACGTGGAGGTACGCGAAGTCATCGACCTCCCGACCGAGGCCCTTCCAACGTTCGCCGACGGCGGCGAGGTTCACGTCGTTCTCGAACGCCAGGTTCGTCCCGAGTTCCCGCTCGAGCGCGTTCGCCAGCCCGTGCCGACCCCAGCCGGGAAGGTTGTGTGCCAGCGTGACCTGGCCGCGGGAGGGCTCGAACACCCCGGGGCTGCCCACGACGGCGAACGTGACCTGTCGCCATCGCAGTCCCGCCTCGCCCGCGAGCCCGTGCGCGATCTCGCCGATCTGCTCGATCAGCGCCGCCGAGCTCCGGACGTGAGCCCGCTCGTCACGACGCGCCACCACCTCGCCCATGACGTCGGCGATCGCGGCGCGGACGTACCTGCGACCGACGTCGATCCCCACCACCCAGCCGGCGTTCGGGTTCAGCTCGTACAGCGCCGCCGTCGGCCCCTTCCCGCCCGACGTTCGGCCGGCAGGCCGGACGAGTCGAGCGCGTTCGAGCGAGAGCAGCGCCTGCGATACCGTCGGCTTCGACAGTCCGCTCCCCCGAGCGATCTGCGCCCTCGAGACGGGCGCGTGCGCGCGGATGATTTCGAGAACGGTCCGCTCGTTGATCGCCCTGAGCAGGCTCGGCGTGCCCGTGTGGAAGGTCTCGTCGACGGCCGTCCGCGCCCCTCCCGTTAGCAGGAAACTTTCCTAACTAAACCACTCGATGCTACGCTCCACGTCCGCAGGCGGACAAGGCAACCGGACGTACGGGCGGGTCCACGTTCCCGGGTGTTCGAACGCCATCCCGCTGTTATCCGTGCGCGAAGAACCTGGGTAGGTGGGCTCGGCTCCCCTCGAGGAGCGCGGCGAGGAGTTCCGGTGCGCGGTCGGCGCTCGGCCCGAGCGGGTTCGTGAGGAGCGCCCGGAGCGCGATCGTTCGGTCGCCGCTCGTCGCGGCGTCCACGGCCAGGCGCTCGTACGCCTTCGCGTGTTGCACGAGCCCCAGCATCTCGGGCCTGAGCGGTTCGAGCGCCAGCGGGTGGGCACCGTCGCGGTCGATGCGCGCGGGAAGCTCGACGACGTCGTCGTCCGCGAGGTTCGGGATCGATCCCGCGTTGCGGACGTTCACGACCTGCACGTCGCCCGTCCCCTCGTGGAGCGACGCCACCAACTGCGCCGCCGCCTCGCTGTAGAACGCGCCGCCTCGCTCTTCCAGCAGGCGCGGCTTCACGTCGAGCGTGGGATCGCGGTAGAGCTCGAGCAGACCGGCCTCGATCTCCATGACCTCCTCCGCTCGCGTACGCTCACCCGACCGCTGACGCTCCAGGATCCGGTCCGTCAGGTAGTAGTAGCGCAGGTAGTAGCTCGGCACGGCCCCGAGGGCGCGGACGATGTCGGCGGGGGTCCCGGTCTCGTCGGCGATCTCCTCGATCGAGGTCTCCAGGATCTCGGGGAGCCGGTCCACCCCGTCGACCCTCACCGCTCGCTCCCACGACAGATGGTTGAGGCCGACGTGCTCCAGTTCGACGCGCTCGGGCTCGACACCGAAGTGCGCGGCGAAACGGCGCTGGAACCCGATCGCGACGTTGCACAGGCCGAGCGCCCGATGGCCCGCGTCCAGCAGCGCCTGCGTCACCAGGCCGGTCGGGTTCGTGAAGTCCACGAACCACGCGCCGGGTGCGGCACGGCGCTCGGCCTGCTCGGCGAGCTCGAGGACCACCGGGACGGTCCGCAGGGCCTTCGCGAACCCGCCCGGACCCGTCGTCTCCTGCCCGATGCAGCCGAACCGCGGTGGGATCGTCTCGTCCAGGTAGCGAGCCTGCTGCCCTCCCACACGCAGCTGCACGATCACGAGATCCGCGCCGTCGAGGGCCGCATCCCGGTCATCGGTCCGCTCGAGCCGGCCCGTCCAGTCGACCTTGCGCAGCATGCGCTCGGCGAGGGCGCCGACGATCTCGAGCCGATCCCGGTCGATGTCGAGGAGCGCGAGGGCGTCGATCGGGAACCGGTCGGCGCGGCGGGCGAAGCCCTCGACGAGTTCCGGCGTGTAGGTGCTCCCGGCGCCGACGACCGCGACTTTCACACCCATCCGCCCGAAGCGTACACTCGCAGCGATGCAATCGTTAGGAAACTTTCCTGACCCATTCCTCGCCGAGATCGTCGCTCAACCCGAAGCGATCCGACGCGCCGCCACCGCCATGGCCGAGCAGCGGGACGTGGTCGATCGCGTGCGGGACGCGGCGTCCGGCCGCACGTTGGTCTTCACCGGGATGGGGAGCTCCTACGACGCCTGCTACCCGATTGTGACCGACCTGGCCAGGCACGGGGTCCTGTCACTGCTCGCGGACTCGGCCGAGCTCCTCCACTTCCGGCGACCGATCCTGACGGCGGCGACGCTCGTGGTGATCGTCAGCCAGTCCGGGGAGAGCGCCGAGATCGTCCGCCTCGCGACCGAGCTCTCGACGCTGTCCGCGCCGGCGCCGATCGTCTCGATCACCAACGGCCTCGACAATGGCCTCGCGCGACGCGCCGGTCTCCGCCTGGACACCCGCGCGGGCGTCGAGATCGGCCCGTCCACGAAGACGTTCGTGGCCTCCCTGACGATGCTCGGGGGACTCGCCCGGGTCCTCGAGGGCGACGACGTGGAAACCGCGGCGGAAGGTCTCAGCGCCGACGCGGCGGAAGCGGCCCGCGCCGCCGAGCGCCTGCTCGCCGACCCCGTGACGCTCGCCGACCGGCTCGCGGCACACCTCCGCGGTCGAGACGTGATCTTCCTCCTCGGGCGGGGGGCGGCACGCGCCGCCACGGAGATGGGTGCGCTCACGATGAAGGAAACCGGCGTGATGGCCGAGTCGCTCGAGTCGGCCATGTTCCGTCACGGGCCCCTCGAGCTCGCCGGTCCCGGGATGTCCGCGATCGTCGTCGCCACCGAGCCCGAGACCCGTGCGCTGGATCTGTCGCTCGCGGCCGAGCTCGTGGAGGCCGGCGCCGCCGTCCTGGTCGTATCGCCCGACGGCGAGCGACCCGACCGTGCCCACGGGGTCGCGACGGGCTTCGACGATCGCACGCTCGCGTCCGCCGTGTCGGTGCTGCCGATCCAACTGCTCGCCTGGAAGCTCTCGAGCGAAGCGGGCAGGACGCCCGGCTCGTTCACGCGGGCCTCGAAGGTGACGACGCGTGAATAGGGTCGGGACCGTCGACGACCTGGAGGGCCTCCGGTGAGCCGGTCGGCGCTCCTGGCGGTGGACGGCGGAGGCTCGAAGGTCGATGCGGCGCTCCTCTCGCGCACGGGCGACGTGCTCGGCGCGGCGCGGGTGCCCGACCCGAAGTGGGAGGACACCGGCGACGAACTCCACATGGAGTCGATCGGCGCGGCGCTCGAGGCGGCGGCGCTCGACGCGGGGCTCGATCCCGCCGCGCGCCCGATCGCGGACATGGGCGTCTACTGCCTCGCCGGCGCCGATCTGCCCGCCGACGACCGCAGGATCCTGCGGGGTCTGCACCGTCGCGGCTTCACCGGCGTGAACGTGCTGCGCAATGACACGTTCGCGGTGCTCCGCGCCGGGACGGAGCGCGACTGGGGTGTCGGGGTGGTCTGCGGGTTCGGCACGAACTGCTCGGGCGTCGCGCCGAACGGCCGGCAGTACCGGCTCCCCGCGATCGGGCGGATCTCGGGCGATTGGGGGGGCGCGGTCGAGATCGGCGAGACGGCGCTCTGGCACGCGATCCGCGCTCGTGACGGGCGGGGACCGGCCACGACGCTCGCGACGAGCGTGCCGAAGGCGCTCGGGCTACGCACGCCGCGCCAGGTGATGGAGGCCCTGTACCTCCGGCGTATGGACGAGGCGCGTCTGGCCGAGCTGGCTCCGATCATCTTCCGGGCCGCGGCCGAGGGCGATCGGGTCGCGCGTGACCTCGTGGACAGGCAGGCGGACGAGATCGTGCTCATGGCGGGGGCGGCGATCCGCCGCCTCGGCATGCGCGCGCTCGACGTCGAGGTGGTCCTCGGTGGGGGGATCTTCCGGAACCGCTACCCCCCGTTCTTCGAACGGATCGAGGCCGGACTGCGGACGGTCGCCGAACGAGCGAGGATCGTCGTCCTCGGCGCGCCGCCGGTCGTCGGGGCTGCCATGCTCGCGCTGGACCGGGTCGGCGCGTCCGGTCGGGCGAAGGTGCGCGTGCGGGCGACCTTGACGCACGAACGCCTGTCGGCGGACCCTCGACCGACGGAGGGATGACGGTGGCGAAGATCGTACTCGAGGGCGTCACGAAGATCTTCGACGGTGACGTCGTTGCGGTCTCGGATCTGTCCCTCGAGATCGCCGACGGCGAGTTCATGGTCCTCGTCGGTCCGTCCGGATGCGGCAAGTCGACGATCCTGCGCATCATCGCCGGACTGGAGGAGGTCACGGCCGGCGAGATCACGATCGGGGAGCGCCAGGTCACGGACCTGCCGCCGAAGGATCGCGACGTCGCGATGGTCTTCCAGAACTACGCGCTGTACCCACACATGACGGTAGAGGAGAACCTCGGGTTCGGGCTCCGGCTCCGGAAGTTCCCCAAGTCGGAGACGCGTGAGCGCGTGACGACGACCGCCCGGATCCTCGGTCTGGACGCGCTCCTGGATCGGAAGCCCGCGGCTCTGTCGGGCGGACAGCGTCAGCGGGTCGCGATGGGCCGAGCGATGGTGCGGGAGCCTGTCGCCTTCCTGATGGACGAGCCCCTGT
>Ga0105100_10000357_pt1 | contig 27036 bp, 15 predicted proteins | sample PPLLak12cMay2015_2_FD_87033 | JGI IMG/M metagenome (GOLD analysis project Ga0105100, IMG submission 87033) | Freshwater sediment microbial communities from Prairie Pothole Lake near Jamestown, North Dakota, USA - PPLs Lake P8 Core (1) Depth... | ecosystem: Environmental > Aquatic > Freshwater >... | reverse complement strand
CTATTGCTTTTGATCCCCTGACTAAAGTCAGGGGCAATAGATGGTGCTTTGAGCGGATCTATTGCTTTTGATCCAATACTATTTTTCCTCTGACTAAAATAATAGGCAATAGATGTGTGCTGTGAGACTTCTATTGCCCCTGACTTTAGTCAGGGGTAAGATATCCACAACACTATATCCCCCTCTGCCGGCTTTTTTATTTTATAAGTCTTCCCTCCCTTCATTTTGTTTTCTGTTTTTATAATCTGACCGGTTACCGGGTCAATCCATGTTAATCTGAATTTATTTCCCGGACCGGGTAATTCAATATTCATTATGTCTCTTGCAGAACAATAAATGATCTTTTCTCCCTGCTCATTGGCCAATGTAAATATCCCTTTCCGGTTGTCTGCTGAAAAAGCGGGCTTCATCGTGGCGGCGACGGAATAAAAGGTTTTGTCTGACGGCCCGGGAATGTCGGCCATCGATCCGCCAGCCATAAAAACTGCCCATTGCAGGGGCCATTCCATGTGGCCGGAATAGATCACTGCTTTTCCGGGATATCTTGTCCTGTATTCCGACACAGCCCTGTAAACCGATCCAAAGGAAACATTTCCGGGTTTTATCAGTCTTGCATGCTGGCGCGGGGCGAGGTTCTTTCCTCCTTCCGGGGCATAAAGGGTGCTGTCATCACGGTAATGCCAGTAGCGGATATCGATTATTTCAATGGACCGGGAGCGCAATGGATCGGCCAGCAGAGCATCCTGCACATCTTTTGTTGCGCTGATCCCGACCAGGGCGTTGTTGCCGGTCTCCTGCTCCCAGCGGATTATCTCGTCCAGCCAGTATTCCACAAAATGCAGAGGTCCTGTGTATTCTGCACTGACAAGATGAACGACGTTGGAGTTTTCCTTAAAAACGGACAGGCATTGACGGATATATTGCCTGTGGATTTCCTTTCTGACCGGATTTGAAACATCATAGAACTGCCCGGCCATAAAAATGCGTTTGTCGCCTGCATAGGGTGGGGGTTCAGGAAAACCGGTGCTGTTTATGTTATTGGCTGTGCGCCATGGAAAGTCAGCCCAGTGGGCCCCGGCTTCGAGGATATTGTGCTGAAAATAATGCTGGTAGATCAGTATCAGTCCTTTTTCATCGGCCAGACCGGCAAATTGTTTTAACCGCATCCAATACCAAGGATTTGGTTTCGTGAGGTCATACAGGCTCAGTCCGTCCCACGCAATGCCCTGTCCCGACCGGGCAAAGGGCTGTTCATAAAATGGAGGCCAGACATCACCATCCATCCGCCGGATGCGCTCATGGTCATCTCTTCTTCTGTCATACCAAAGGCCATAATTATGATCCACCGCCAGTATGTTCTTCTCCAACATCCAATCTGTGACCTGTTCCAGGTCATCGGTATACCCTGTCCCTGTCCTGCCCGGCACAAACCGTGTGATGTGAGGGCCTGACTGCATAATATCCGCTGGCCTGATGGTACCCCGCCACCAACGAATGCCCATGGTCCTGCCCGTAACAACGGCACCGTCAGAGATTATCCACCCGTTATTCAGGTTTATTCTTTTCTGTTTTGCAGTATTGTCAACAGGATCTTTCCGGTTATCCGGCGCCAGGATTTTGGCATTGACGGCTTCTGCCGGTATAGGAGTTCGCAGACCTGCCTGTTCAATCCATTCCCTGAGCTGGATCTGGGGTTTTGCTGATCCTGCAGACATTGTATGAGCTTCTTCTGCCGAAGGGCTGCTGCTTGATTCAAATTCACGGGGAAGAAAGAATGCCCGTTTCAATGCAGCTTCGCCGATCCTTTCTGATAACTGGGCATAATATAAGCTCCGGGGTTTGACATGGCTGTTTGGCTCATGCCAGAATCCGTCTCCGGAAAACTGGCCCCATGCACCGAATGCCCAGTTGGTTGCCGTTGGGGGAGAACAGCATTCTATAAGGGATGCCGAACATTGCCAGATCATGCTGTTGGCAGCGGTCCACCCTGCACCCTGCCCATCCTGTCCACGGTTTTTAAGGGACAAGGCATTCCCGTCGATGGTCACCCCGTCGAACAATACCCCTGAAGCCCACCGGTCAATGGTACCGCTGAAACTAAAAGGTAAACGGGATTCGCATTGTACAAAAGCATTGGGGCCGGGGGCAAAATGGCCCACGGTAAAATCATGATAGCCGTTTTCAGCATAGCATCGCTGAAACAGTGTTTGCTGGCCGGAAGTAAAAAAGGTGATCCTTCTTTGTCCCCCGATCTCGGAGACCGGGTGAAAGGATATACAATCCTCTACCGTCACCTGCTTTGCCGTTTCATAAACTGCCACTGCGGATCCGGCAAAATGCTCAAAAACAACCTGCCGCACCCAACAGTCCCTCGCATTTTCAATGGTGACCGCCATCCAGGCATGATCTTCGTCCTTTTGATTTTCCTCATCGAAGGAGGACCGGCAACAGATGTTTTCTATGCCGATATCGGATATTCTTCCATCCCAGGAGTATGTCGAAACGAAACCACCTCCAAAGGCTGAGTCAAGGGCTGTGGTGAGGGGTGCATCCAGCGTTACGGAGAACTCATCTGTCGCTGTAACCGTCCTGTCCCATACGATATCATTATTCCCTGCCTTCCATCCGAGCCAGCCGGTTTCGCCCCCGAAGCTTTCCATGCCAAGCTCATGGATCCAATGTGTTGTGGTGGGCCGCCGGACCCATACCTTATCCCCGGATTTAAAGGGGTGATTGCTGCCGACCTTTAGCCTGGTGGCGTTCACCGGAACATAAATGTCAGCTATTTTGAATTCAGCCCCTTTTTCTTTGTTATCCATGCCGGTGATCCGTATCAGGGTCTCCTTGTCCTTTCCCCCGGCGACCAGCACCGTTCCGCCACTGCCATTTCCGCTGCCCCGCAAAACCACCCCCGAAGCGCTGATCAAAAGACGGCCTTCAACATTATAGGTTCCCTTTTCGAGCAGGACCGCACCCCTGAATCCATGTTCATCCGGCGGCAACGCAGAAACATAATCAATGGCATCCTGCAGAGCGCCGGTGGCATCATCTTTTTGAACGGGAACAATGACTTTCACGGGAACAAATGGTATATCTTTTTCTCCCGCCTTATATCCGCAGCAGGAATAATCGGGGACCCGGTTGCCAAGTGAATCAGTCGTGTATTCAAGATTCCCTGCCGGATTGAGGTAAACCGGGAGGGGGCGGGAAGGTTGAGCAAATAGTACTTCAGGATTAAGAATCAGAATAAGAATGGGAATGAGAATGAGAATGATGAAAGGAGCCGGGAGGAAAGAAGTTCGATATGGATGGATTAGTTGCTGCATGGCAGTATTTATCGGAGAATTAAATTTACCTATTTTATCAGATCCTCAGCCTCCAGGGTGTTTTTATTGTTTTTCAGATCGGTGAAGTCAACCTTACCGGCCGGATCAATCCCGTTAATGAACTTCTCGATGTTGGTATAACCATCACCGTTCATGTCTTTTGTGGCATCGGAGCTATCGAGCGGATCTAATCCGGCCTTCTTCTCCCAGGCATCGGGCATGCCGTCATTATCGGAATCCCTGCGCGGCTCCCCCTTGTATTCCGGATATCCCCCCACCTGTGCAATGTCGGTGATAATACCCAGTTTATAAGAATCCTTGTCCAGGCGGCGGTGCACAAACTGATAAAGGGTGTCGATAACGGTGTATTCTGAAAGGTCAACCTGGTTTGTCCTCACCTGATGAATGATACGGACATCAACCGGATCACGCCGGGGAAGGGTTGCCCCCGCGTTTTCAAGCACATGTTCATAGGCATCACCGGCTGACATAAGCGTGACCGGCGCCATTGGGAAGGGCTTGTTCCACTTAAGATTTACACAGAATCTGTTACAGTCGGAAAAACTTTCCACCTGCACACCCCCGGACCAGTTATTCTTTGTTATGGATTCATTTCCCTCAAGGATGTTCCCGTTTACATAAGCACGGCCAAAAACAGGATATCCAAGATTACTCCGTCCGGATTCGGGTTTCAGTAACCTGTATCCGACGGGCATATCGCGAGGCGTTGCAGGTCCGGGTTTATAATAGTTGTTGATAATATTGTAAAGCGCTGTATAATCACCACCGTCCACCGACCTGTGCACCCAGTTATGGATAACATTATTCACCAGGTTAAAAACGCCGTTCCAGCCGATGGATGGATTTCTTCCTGCATTGTTGGCCCACAGGTTGCGGGCGAAAGTGCAGTTCTCACCACCCAGGGTGCTGCCGAAAGAATGATTGTAAGTATCGAGCGCCTCGCTGAAGATACTGTTCTGTATGGTGATATTCACGGTCGGCATCTTTTTGGGAGGATTCCCGTCACCGGGATCGAACATATGCCTGTACATGGACATATTCTCATCCAGCCCCCAGCTTGCCGAAACATGGTCGATCATGATATTGCCCACCGGGTTGCCGCCAAGGGCGTCATCGCGGCGTCCGACCCAGGTCTCGCCCCGGCGGAATCGCATATGCCGGATGATGACATCATGGGTGTTGATCCACACCGATTCACCGGCTATGCAGATCCCGTCTCCGGGTGCTGTCTGGCCCGCTATGGTCAGATAGGGAGCCCGTATGATAAGCGGTGACCTGAGCCTGATAATGCCGGCAACATTAAATACGATGATACGGGCACCACCGGTCTCGCAGGCTTCGCGAAAGGTGCCCGGGCCGCTGTCAGCCAGACTGGTGACCACAAGGACCTTCCCGCCGCGTCCCCCGAAGGTGTGCATTCCCCCGCCTTCGGCACCCGGAAATGCCGGTATGGATGCCTGCGGCAGGTCGGTGGGACGACCAGCCCAGGGAATGTATGGCCGGCCCTGCCTGGCTTCTTCCTCAATGACGGGCAGGGCTTTTTGCCAGGCACTGTCGGAATGCGCCATAGCTTTCTGCATGTATTCACCTGCGGCTTTCTCAACCTCATCGGTGATTTTGGGATATTGTGCTTTAAGGGTCATTCCCAAACCCAGGATGAACATACAATTAAGCAACGTGACAACTTTTTTTTTCATTTCAGCGGGATATTTTTTGTAAGATTTTCTGCCCTGAATCATTCTCAGCCTTGATTATATAGACCCCTTTTTGAAGGTCCGATAATGAGACCCCGTATGTATGTTTTTGTTGCAATACCGGAATTCCGGCAATATTATAGATCGTAACAATCACGGCCTCCGAAAAAGAGATCATGTCATCCCTGAGGTGAATTAAAAATGAGGGCCGGATATCATTCATTTTTCGCACTGCGCTGGTCGCAACAACAAACTCCTCTGATGGCATGCTCAGGTTGCCATAGGTGGCCACCGATTTTACCTTATAGATACTGGTCCTCAAAAAATCAACCGTTGAATCATTAAAGAAAGTCGTATCAGAAAAACCGATGACCGAATCATTCCGGATGACCACAAATCCTGTTCCTTCCGGTACATCAGCCTGCCAGACCAGCTGGTTTCCGTCAAAAGACAGGTTGGAAGGTGCATTAAAAGCGATGGTTTTCGGAACCGGGTCCCATTCAAAATCCTGTTTTCTGAAAAAATATCGCAATGCATAATATGCGGTATCTTCCGTTATGATCTGATGGCTCCAGGCAACGCGTGAAATCGTGTCGATAAGTTCACCGCCTTCACTACGGCTTTGAAATTCGCCATAGAAACCGCTCAGGTGATTGTCGGTGCCGCTCCATACAGACCATCCTGCCGGCCTGATATGGTCGTCAAGGATGCAACTGATATAAACAGCGGAAGCATTGGGCTGCCATGGACGTCCAAGATAATAGCCGGCTGCAGAAACATCATCGTTGCAGGTGATCCATGACCTTCTGAACTGCAGGCCATGGTAAAAAGTGGTACCGTCTGTTTTCACGGAGGTGAGCTTGGTATCCGACGGGGCCGTGATATACTGGCCGCCCTTGACGCAGTTGATGGTGCAGCTGTCGAAAACAGCCGTGGCATCACCAAAGATAAAATCGGTTGCTCCTTCAACATGGCAATTCAGGTTGTATTGCCTGTTTTTATGAGCATAATAGGTATCCTGGAATCCGATAAACCTGCAATTCCTGAAAACCTGGCGATCTCCTGTAGTGCGGATTGCCACCGCCTGTGCAATGTTTCCGGCTGAATTCTGAAAGGTTATGTTCTCGGCATACAGATCAGCACCCTCAGCCAGGAAGGTATAACTGGTTGCCGTGGTAACGCCGTCTTTCCCGCTGTAATCATTGTAGGTAATGATAACTCCGTCAGCGCTTTCGCCTATCAGGCATACATTGGTCTTTGACGCCGGCAGCTGGACCTTTTCGTTATAGATGCCGTTGGTAATGAATACCCTGTAAGGCTCTGTGCTGTAATCAGGAATATGATTTATGGCTGACTGAAGCGAAGTATAGGCATCAGGGTAGTATGCTGACACCACCATATCGAAAACCTGTGCTTTACAAAGGACAGACGTAAAAGAAACAATCATCAGCGTAATCCGGTTCATCTGCAATCCCATAATTCCCTATAATTTCATTATTTTATGGTATGAAACGCCACCGTCGTTCATCACAATTTTAAGCAAATAGGTCCCCCTGTTAAGGATGCCGATATTAATGGCATCTCCATCCGGATGATCAGACAGAACGAGCTTTCCTGAAATATCATAAATTTTAATGCTGTTCCATATTCGCTCAGTGGTCAGTGTAAGGAAGCCGGAAGAAGGATTCGGGTATATCAATAAGCGGTTTTGCAGGCTTTCAGCCCATCCCGATGGAACATAGGGTATATAGGGAATATCGGAGTTAAGATAATGTTCCAGATTGGAATATCCGTCAGTGTTGATGATTTTCCCGTCCTCCGGGTCAGCGGTGTTAAGGCCGTGGCTGTTTTCCCAGTCATCGGGCATGCCGTCATGGTCGTTATCGGCCGGAATGTCGTTGTCAGCAGGAGTATGATAAGCCGGCCAGCCCCCGACTTCTGACTGGCTGTCAATTAATCCGGATTCAGCCCCCAGGGCGCCTCCTCCGGTTATGTCAATCTCCCCTTTGGCTTCTCCGATAATCCGCAGGTCGACGCTGTCTCTCACGGGCCTGACAGCTCCTGCATAAGCCAGCACGGAATCGAAAGCTTCATAGGCATTATAAGTGGTTATGGCGGACACCTCAAATTCGGTATCACTTTTAATATTGGAAGTATCGCCAACGGCATCCGTTCTTACGCCCAGCCAGTTATTGTCATTCATTCCCCCGGTTACTCCTTCCATGTAATTTCCGGAAAGGTACCACTGCCCATAGCCGTAGGCTGTATTTCCTTCCGTGACATAGGTCGGGCGGCAAAATCTCAGATCACTGTCAGTTCCGGGCCCCGGTTTGTAATAATTGTTGATCATGTTGGTATGGCAAAGGGCTGCAGGAGCATCAATTTCCATCTCGCCGCCATAAATGGCCCCGGAATTTCCCCAGTTGAATATTACGTTGTTGCGGAAGTCAACCAGGGCAACGGTATCATGCGCGCGGCTGCCGTTGATGCGGGGTGAACGGCTTTGGTTATGGGCGATCAGGTTGTGATGGTAGGAGGCATATTGGCCTCCCCACTGACCGGCATATCCGCGCGGCCCTTTGGAATGGTAAGAATCATACAGCGATTCACTTAGTATGCACCACTGAACGGTTGTGTATTTGTTGTCATAGAATGTGGCATTTTCCTCAATAGCCCAACTGAAGGAACAATGATCGACGATGACATTTTTTGCATTTTCTATGTTCAGTCCTGAAACCTGAAGTTTAAGTTCATCGCCGGGGCGAAAACGCAGGTAGCGGATGATCAGGTTATTTCCCGAAAGCTTTATGGAAGCATCTTTAATGCAGATCCCGTCACCGGGTGCTGTCTGGCCGGCTATGGTCATGTTGGAGCGGCCGGATTTTAGCTCCGATACCAGCCCGATAATACCGGATACGCGGAATATGATGGTAATGGGATCAACTCCTGCAGTATTCAATGCTTCACGCAATGTACCCGGGTAAACACTGCCATACCTGTCCATATCCTTCAGGCTTGTTACTTCAATAACCCTTCCTCCGCGACCTCCGGAAGCATTTTTACCGAATCCCTCGGCCCCGGGAAAGGCAGGCTGTTGACCCTGTACCAGGTATCCGGAACCCATAAGGAAACAAGATACAAACAGCATTATTGCCTTTCCTTTTCTCATCTGATGAATATTTTTTGCGATACCCCGCTGGGTAATAATACAAAATATATGCCTGATGACGGCACGTTTATCATTTTTCCTGTCCCAATGGTTTGCCCCAGGCTGTTGAATATCCTAACCGGATAATCCGAAACAACAGTTCTTTCGTTAATGCGCAGGTTACCATTGTTTACCCCGTAACGGCTTTCATCTATGGCGGTATAAAGATCTGCCATAAGGGATAAATAGTGGACTTTGACATACCATCCTTTGTTAGGATAATCGAGCTTTACATCGTTGGTCGAGATCCGGATGGTAATCGGGCCTGTTTTCGATGCATTTACCATTTCTTCAAATTCCAGGTGGCTTTCGCCGGAATAGGTTACCCGGTAACCGCCTTGTGCAGTAAGGTGGTCCTGAATGAATGAGGCTTCCCATGTCAATTCGTTATCTTTCGAGTATTCAATATTGTAAATTATAGGCCTCCAGTCCTGTATGCTTACATCCGATGAGGTTTCCAACAGCAAATGCTGAAGGTTCATTACCGGAGGGGTCAGAATAGCGCCTATGACGGCACTGTCGGTACCCAGATTACTGGAAGGTGCCAGCTGAATATAGCCCAGGTGAACGGGAGGTTCAATAGGTTCATTCTTATGCGTGCACGTGGGCATGATCATACAATTCATATACCTGAAATTCTGCTGAGCGCCTGATTCATGATGGTTATCCTGCGGACGGCCCGGATTTTCGTAGCCCTCCAAGCATCCGTTGTATAATTCCATGATTTCATCGCCATTCAGGTCAAGATTTACGCCTGCAACATAATATCCTTCCTGGTGAGGAATAAGGTCAGCAGGACTGAAGACTATTTCGCCCTGTGCCAGCAGGCTTATCACGGGTAAACCCATAACCAGTGCAGGGATGAGAATATATTTATTAATTGATTTCATGGTTGTGTCAATTGGTTTGATCAGTTTTATTGAAAGGAAAGGGAGGAAACCCTCCCTTTCCTGGTTTCAGGCAGTCACTGACTGACCTACAGGTTTATTCCTTGACCAGCCTGAACATCTTATCCTGATTGCCCGATTTGACATTCACAATATACAAACCGGCTTTCAGATGAGAGACTTGAATAGCAACGTTAGGATCAACTTCAGTAATAAGCACCACAGCACCGGTAATATTGCTGATGGTTACCTGTGCCCGCTGCGGTGATTTTATCATAATGAAGTCCTGAGCAGGATTTGGAACCATTTGAACAGCATCGGCCGAAACATCATTTACCCCATCTCCCTGATTTGAAACAGTGATGGTTGCGGTACCTGATTTGTAGCTTCCGTCGTTTGCCCTTGCGGTTACCGTCACGGTCCCGTTTGTAAGAGCCGTCAGCAAGCCGGTGGCAGATATCGTTGCAATTTCAGGTTTGTCAACACTCCAGGTTACTTCCTTCACACAGGCAGTATCGGGAGTAACGGTGGCTATCATCTGCAGGGTCCCGGCATTGACCGCAATAGCGGTAGCTCCGCCCGTCCCTGCAACAGCAACGGCGGTAACCGGTGTCTGGCCGCTTATCGGGATCGTAAGTTCGCCCATTATACCAGAGCCATCGTTAGCCGTAGCCCTGACAATGACATCACCGCATTGGACTGCTACGAGTTCAGCCGTGGTGGGTGTCTTAGCGGTAATAGTCGCTTTCCCGTCACCGGCGAGGCTCCATGTAATGGATCTGTCATCGGCGTTTCCGGGGACAATGGTGGCCGCTATGTTCAGAAATCCTCCCTTATTGGTGATCTCGGTGGCAGGATTGCCCTGCGCATTGGTTGCCGCAAGTGTTATTGCGGTCACCGCTATTTTGGGCTCTATGGTTACGATAAGGGTGTCGCTAAAAGCACTGTTATAGTTCGATGCTGCTTTGACCTTTACCTTACCCGCTGCTGTAGGACTGAGTAGACCGGTTGCTGCATCAATGGTTGCAGTTCCTGTGGTTCCGCCATAAGCATTTTCGACTGACCATGTAACCGTCTTATCCAATGAACCTTCCAGCGTTAGAACAGCTTCAAGCTGTACGTCAACACCTTCAACCACCCTGGTTAAAACGGCGTTGATGGCAACAACATCAATGGATGCATTCGGAGCCCAGCGTGGATCACCGATTGGACCGCCTGAAGAACTGGCTCCCAATAACGGGGAAGTTAAAGGAAGGGTGAAATCAAATTTACCCGTATCCTTGAATTCAGGATAATATTCATAGAGGTTTTCTACCGACACATTGTCATACAGTTTGACACTGTCGAGATTGAATTTCATCTTGGCCAGTGCTGTAGCCTCAAAACTGTCAACCAGGTTGTAATTGAGGGTAAAACTGCCGGCCAGTTTATTGATATTGAAAGGTCTGCAATTGGCCGGATCAAATAATCTGTATACGATATTATTGGTGAAGGTCAGTGTTATCGATTGATCAGCGGCGTCATTCATTTGAATTATTCCACCGTTGCCACCGCCCACTTTATAAAATGTATTATGGTCAATGACAAATTTCTTTGGAATAATTGTATCCCAGGCCGGATCTACCTTGTAATAATCAGGATTTTTGATAAATCCCAACGCCATTTTGTAGAATGTTGAATTGGTGACTTTGACATATTTCGAAAAATTGATATTTGGGTCAATGGCAAAATCAGCCGAAAAATCCGACCACAGGCAATTGTTTACGATTATCGTATCGTAATAGCAATGTTTTGCGTTGTCAAGATCTATGCCCCCCCTGAAACCCCAGGCTTCCACATTATCTATTACCGTGTTGTAATAGGTCATGTACATTTTATTTTTCCTGTACTGCAACAGGAACGGCGCCCGGTTTGTAGAATCAACATTATACCCGGAGCATCTGAGGTCCTTAATGGTTACGCTAATCATACTGTCAAGCACCTGGAAGCCATTGCTGTAAAAATGAACTTCGGGGCGTGTCAGTAAGTTGGGATCACCCATAACCGTTATGGTCCTGTGAACATCAATTACGTTGTTTACAATATAAGGGCCGGCATCGGTCAACATGATCGTATCACCGGAATTCCATAGTGCAAGGTTTTCAATGAAGTGCTCAAGGGTATCTGCACTGGTATTGGGAATTAAATGGCAATTCGGACCCGGCACAAATGGTTCTTCAGCCAGGGCCCAACGGGGATCACCAATCGGACCTCCGGAAGAACTGGCTTTCATGAGCGGGGAATTAAAGGGAAGGGTGAAATTAAATTTACCGGTATCCTTGAATTCCGGATAATATTCATACAGATTCTCAACCGTGACATTATCATACAGCTTAACGCTATCCAGATTAAACTTCATTTTTGTAGGTGCTGTAGCCTCAAAACTGTCAACAAGGTTATAATTGAGCGTGAAACTGCCGGCCAGCTTATTGATATTGAATGGCCGGCTATTGGCCGGATCAAATAATCTGTAAACGATATTATTGGTAAAGGTCAATGTTATTGTTTGATCAGCGGCGTCATTCATTTGAATTATTCCACCGTTGCCACCACCCACTTTATAAAATGTATTATGGTCAATGACGAATTTCTTTGGAATAATAGTATCCCAGGCCGGATCTACCTTATAATAGTCAGGATTTTTTATAAATCCCAATCCCATTTTATAGAATGTTGAATTGGTGACCCTGACATATTTCGAGAAATTGATGTTCGGGTCTATGGCAAAATCAGCCGAAAAATCCGACCACAGGCAATTATTTACGATTATGGTATCGTAGTAACAATGTTTTGCATTGTCAAGATCTATGCCCCCCCTGAACCCCCAGGCTTCAACGTTATCAATAACCGTATTGTAATACGTCATATAGGCTTTATTCTTTCTGTACTGTAACAGGAATGGTGCCCTGTTAGTGGAATCAGCATTATACCCTGAGCATCTGAGGTCCTTTATGGTCACACTCACCATACTGTCCAGTACCTGGAAACCATTATTGTAAAAATGAACCTCGGGACGTTTTGGTAAACCGGGATCACCCAGAACAGTAATGGTTTTATGAATATCAACAACACCGTTTACAATATAGGGACCGGCATCGGTCAGCATAATCGTATCGCCTGCATTCCATAATGCAGTGTTCTCGATAAAGTGTTCGAGGGTGTCGGCATTGCCGTTTGGAATATTCCATACGGTTGCATTGGCTGAAAAACCAATGGCCAAAGCAGTGAGCAATATTGCCCATAGCTTTGTTTTCCAGTTTGGGTAATTGTTTTTCATGATTAGACTTGTTTTTTAAAGGTTTGTGTATTATGTGAGTTATTTTTTTATTCCACCCATATTTTTTGCATGGTTCCGGAAGGATATTTTACCAGGTATATTCCATCAGGCACCTGGATTGATTTGCCTGAGCCTATGAGCTGCCCCACCATATTGTATACTTCAATGGTGTTATTTTCCGAATATATGGTATTATTGAAGACTCTCACCATGGGATTATCGGGGGTAACAGGCCTGATGGCGCTGATTTTGTCTGCAACGATCTTCACATAATGGATCTTAACCCGCTGGGGGCCCGGAGGGGTTGCCTGGGGCGTTGAAAGAATGCGGAGCACGATAGGCCCTTCTTTTGAAGCGTTCACCATTTCCTCAAATTCGAGATAAACTGAGGCGTCGTATGTATGTGCATCGCCTGCTTTACTGATTGTCTCATCCTGAATGTATGATTCTTCCCATGTTGTTCCGCCGTCCTTTGAATATTCTATCCAGTAGTAGATGTGCCGTGAATCGTTGGAGGATACATCGGGGGAGGCTTCGAGGTAAAGACTGACCAGGTTGATAACCGGGGGAGAAATGATATACCCCAGTTGTGCGCTGTCGGTTCCCGGATATTTCGATTTGGTCAGTTCAATATATCCCTCGGCATGTTCAATGGCTGCCAGGGAATGATCATCCACTGCGTCCTTCGGCCAGCAGGTAGGCATGATCATACAGCGGTTGTAGGTGAATCCCTGCTGAACGCCGGATTCGTTGTGACTGGCATCGCCGTATTCATCAACGCAGCCGTTGTAGAATTCAGGGATCCCGTCCTGATTCTTGTCTTTGGTTACTCCGCCGATATAATAACCTGTATCAGCGGGTATGAGGTCCTTCGGACTTAAGATAATATCTTCCTGGGCGAAGAGACCCATCCCCATAAAAGCCAGCAAGGCTGTCATGGTTTGCTTAAGCAATTTCTGTTTTTTCATAATTTTTATCATTTAATGGTTGGTTAATGCTGTTTATGTAATCGTTTACATTTTAATTATGCAAAGGCCTGTTCTCATTTTCATAATTTTTATTCCGACAGCGGATCAAAAGGATTTACCTCTGTCCAGTAAATGGTTTGCTGCATGTTGATATTCTTTTCCATCTCACTTACCGGTATATAATAAAAGTTGTATTTCGGCTGCAGGAAATTGACCTCTATTTCATCCAGCTCAACATTGTATGTCGTATTGAAAAATGCATCGTAATATTCCTCCAGGTCAAGGGTATCCATGATCACTTTTTCGAAGTGCGTGAATACGGAATCCTTTTTGGACCTCACACCGGGATCCAGTGAGTGGACATAGGCCGTGTCGAGCACAACCGATATGCCGTGCCTTTTGGTGCCATTGATCTTCGGTGTCTGGTTCAGGTCGTTGATGAACATATTTCTGCGGCGAAGGTCCCAATGGCGTTTGTTTTCAAAGGACAGTTCTATTTTGCGCTCCAGCATTACGGCTTCCAGCATTTCATCCTTATTGGAAGCCACTATCCCATAGGAACCATCTCCTGCCTCAATGCCTGCCCGTTCCCGGATGAGGATCAGCAGGCTCTTTGCTTCATCGATCAGGTTCAGTTCAGCTGCGCATTCTGCGAGGTTCAGGTAAACCTCGGCAAGCCGGATCTCGATCCAGTCGGTCGGACCAAAAGGTGTTTCCGTAGGCAATATCGAAGTATTGATGTTTTTCTTCAGGTAGAACCCTGTTGGCGTAGCGCCGCGCGCTGTTGTGGTTGGCTCGGTAATGTTCCCCTGGTGGCACCAGAGGTACTTGTTTTCAGAACCTTCAAATTCCCATTCCATTCCGTTGTATGCGATGGTTGCATAAAACCGGGGATCCCTGTTTTTCCAGAAATAAATGCTGTCATAGTTTGGATGATCCTTTACCGGCCTGCCGTCGGACATGGGATATGACTGAACAAAATCCCAGTTTGGAGCACTGCTCACCGCATCTTTCTGGTTGCTAACACTTCGGGGGCGAACACTGTTCTCATAGCCGTTATATATACTCACCGCATCATAGACTCTGATGAAGATGGCTTCCGCTGAATTATCTTCATCCAGGAATATCCTTTCATAATTATTATATAAGACATGGCCGTCTTCTTCAGAGATCGTTCTGGCTTCCGTGTTGGCATCATAGGCATCCTGCCACCGCTGCGCAAGGTTGCCGGGATTGAACTGGGGACTGGCATAATACAATAATACACGGCCTTTCAATGCGGCAGCTGCTGCCCTGGTAACACGGCCACGCTCTCCCGGCCAGTCCGGTGGCAGGAGTCCGATGGCCTGATCAAGGTCTTTAATGATCTGTGCAATGCATTCATGGGCGCTGTTGCGGCCAACCAGATATTCATCAATCTGGACTGGATCAAACACTTCGAGAATGATTGGAACGCCTCCGTAATATTTCACCATTTCCCAGTAGGTCCATGCCCTTAAGAAATAGGCCTGGCCCAGCAGCAAGTCCTTGTCCTCTGCCTGCATGGATCCCTCCGGAACGCCATCCAGCAGCAGGTTCAATTCCCTGATGATGTACCATTTGTTGGAGTTGAAATTTCCATAATCACCATCCTTTGTTAACATACCATACATCATATAGCCTGTTCCTGAACCCATGGACTCATCAGAAATATTGGTATTGTCCGTACCTCCAAATACCGGCAAGGCAGATCCATATACATTATTAAGGTATAAATTGGCCAGCGATGCATCGTTCCATATATCCTGCCCGTCGATTGCATTGAGTTCCCTCTTATCCAGCACGTCCTCACAACCGACCAGCAACATCAGCGTATACGACAATAAGATAATTCTTTTCATCTTTTTGCTTTTTAAAGGGTGATGTTAATACCAAAATTGAACGTCCTCATCAGGGGATAATCATAGCCCCTGGAAATACTGGGATCCTTATGGTCAAAAGGATTGATAATGGTCCAAAGGTTCCTGGAGGAGAAATATAACCTTAATTCAGGAACGCCTATTTTCCTGCTTAATGACTGAGGTAGATTATAGGAAATGTTCAGCGTTGACAGTTGCAGGGTATGGCCGTTGCGCATCCAGAAGGTTGAATTTTCACCGGCCAGTCCATATTCATAGGGTCGGGGAAAGGCCGCATCTGTATTCTCCTCTGTCCAGTAATCCCTCCAGAAGCTGAATACGTTGTTGATTTCCTCCTTGGAAGGATCCGGGGTCGTCTGCTCATCCTTGCTGATGAACACTTTATGACCGAAGGCGCCGGTGAAAACACCGCTGGCTCTTAAGCCTTTCCAGGTGAAGCCCAGCGTAAAGCCATAGGTATAGGGGGCGCTTGTATATTTTGCGATGATGGTGACATCATCGCCGGTGATTGTACCGTCCGGGGGAAGGTAAGCGATTTTTCCCGTTACCGAGTCGATATATTCCTCGCCCCTGACGTCTTTATAATAGATCATGCCCAGCTGAAGGGGTTCCCCGTCAACCGTATAATCAGGATATTTTGACATCCATTCGTCCAGTTGTTCCTGTGTGCGCATAATGCCCAGGGCAATATATCCTGGCTGATTGCTGGGATCATTGTACCGGTCATCTTTCCAACTGCCTTCTACGGCAGGATTCTGGAACAACTTTAATTCCCGGGACTTATCCCATGAGAAAAGGCCTTCAAAACTGTAGCCAAAACTGCCTGCTTTGCCATCGTATCCCAGTTCAAATTCCAGGCCCTCTGCGCTGGCTTCCCCGTAATTTTCTTCCGGGGGCCGTTGTTCTGAGGAAAGTCCTACGATAGCAGGAATGTTTGTGCGCCTGTTAAAAACGCCATAGGTGTGCCTGTAATAATAGTCTATGGATATACTGAAACGGCTTTCCCATATTCTCATATCCATACCGATGTTGTATGAATTAGTCTCCTGCCAGCGGATGGAGGGTATATAAACCAGCCCGTTCCTGGCCTCAATGGCATTGGTAAGCTGGTCGCCAAAGATGGGCCCGGTTGCGTCACCGGTAAAAGTGGGGGTCCAGGTAAAAGCATTGGGCAAGTTATCATTGCCGACAATACCGAAAGAACCCCTGAATTTTAAAAAGTTGATAAAAGAAATGTTATCCCTGAAGAAGTGTTCTTCCGATGTTACCCATCCGGCTGATACGGCCGGAAAGAAACCCCAGCGGTTGTCGGGATGGAACCGCTGTGATGCCTCATAGCGGAAGGTGGCCTCTGCCAGATATTTTTCTGCGTATCCGTAATTGAAGCGACCTATAAAACCCAGATTCCCGGATTCATAGGCGCCATTACCGTTTTGCCAGTTATCGTCAATCGAGTAGGCCCACATGTAGTCATATCCGTCAATGGCAGCGGATTGCCTGATGCTGGTCCAGAATCTATTGGACTGGTTTTCACTTTGCTCATACACCAGCAGGCCTGAAAGATCATGGGCCCCGAGCTCCTTATTATACCTTATTGAGGCATTCAGCTGGTAGTTCCTGGCATAATCGGTACTTTCATACAGCCCTTCCTCATTGCCGTGGACTTCAAAGGGGTTGACGGAAGAGGGTTGGTTTGTGACAATATGCCGGTGCGTGCCCGTGGTCTGAAAATTATAGCAGGCATAGTCCTGCGCATATTCTTTACCCCTGGAGTTCTTCTCATCACGGCTAAACTGAAAACCGGCTTCCAGTCCTTTAATATAGGGAACCCGGTACCGGAGTTCCGTCCTGATGCCAACATTGTTTCCGTAACTGTTCTTATAGCTCCCCGATTCAAACAAAGCCAGCGGGTTATTGGAAATGAAATTGTTAACCGGTTTTCCGTCGATGGATACCGGTACCCATGGGGCCGCCGTCAATGCCTGTTTGTATATCTCCCGGAGTCTCCCTGAATTATCGGTTGAGAAATTGGGCTCGAGCTTATCGTGATATGCATAATTCAGGCCGATGCTGGCAGTAAGGTTTTTGGTGACGTTGGCTTCAACATTTGTGCGAAGGGAATAACGCGCATACTCCAGCATATCGGTCATGCCGTTTTCCTTGTAATAGGAGCCGCCGATAAAGTAATTCACCCGCTCACCGCCTCCGGAAACATTTAAGGTATGCTTTGCTGTCGTTGCAGGCTTGATCAATTCCTCGATCCAGTTGTAACCGGGTATGGAATCAAAATAGGCGATCTCATCCTCTGCGAAATAATCTCCCGGGCTGACCCTGTTGCCATATAATTTATAAATATCCAGTATTTCATTATACATGGTGGCCAGCTCTTCGCCTGAAAGCATTTCAGGGAATTTTGTGGCCTGGGCGATTCCGTATGAACCGCTGTACTGGAATTTGGGCTTTCCTTCCATTCCTCTTTTTGTTTTGACCAAAACAACGCCACCTGCCGACCTGGCACCATAAACAGCTGCAGCCGCATCTTTTAGTATGGAAATACTTTCAACCTCGGTAGCATCCAGTAAATTGAACGCACTGGCATCGCTGATCACCCCATCGATCACGTACAGCGCTTCTTCGGTGACCCTGCCAAAGGTAGATTCCGTGCGGATAGTTAATACCGATGCTTCGCCCGGTTTGCCGGTGAAAGAGCTAATCTTGACCCCGGCCATTTTTCCGTCCAGGGCAGATGAAAGGTCTCCGACCGGAATATCCTCCAGTTCTGCTGCCTTGATATCAACGACAGCTCCGGTGAGGTTCGCGCGTTTCACGTCTCCATATCCGACGATGACCACTTCATCGAGTTGTTTGGTGTCGGGCGATAATGAAACGTTAATCTGCGTCTGATCACCCACTATAATTTCCTGTGTTACCATTCCAATAAAGGAAATGACAAGGACGTCATCCTTTGAGACGTTATTGACGGTAAAATTGCCATCCATGTCGGTTATGAATCCCTGCTGTGTACCCTTTACAATAATCGTGGCGCCGGGAAGGACTTCGTTGTTGTTGTCAACAACCCGCCCCTTAACCGTAATCTGGGCAAGAACCGGCCCGGTGGCCAGCAAGATCAAGGTTGCAATGATGAATAGTCTTTTCATAGGTAATGAGGTTATTATCGTGTCAGTTTTGAATTTTGAATGTTTCCTTTCTTTTTCCCATCAGCCAGCCTTTATAGGTAAGATTCTCGATATTTTCAGCCGGCTTAAAGAAATAACTCGCTAAAAGCCCCACAATAAACAGTACAAGATGACTGTATACACCCAGCATGTATTTGTGGTGGGTAAAATTAACAGGGCTGAAATCCAGTATCAGGTGTTTGTTTTCGCCCGTCCCTATGGATGTGGAGGTCAGCACAGCCCAGGCGGTAAAAGCAATGCAGGCGGCTATCCCGATATACACCCCTTGCTTATTTGCCCTGGTGCTGAATATCCCCAGGAGAAACATCCCGGCAATGCCTCCTGAAAAAATCGAGTACAACATGAATACAATTCCCAGTACCCCTTCGCCTCCTATCCTGGTATAGTAGCTCGCAATGATCACCGAGGCCAGTCCGGCAGCAATGATTATTGCCTTGCTTACCCTGACCTGATGTTTTTCAGATACACCCGGCCTGAAGCGCAGATAATAATCTTTGAGGAAAATGGCTGAAAGGCAGTTCAGGTCGGAATCCAGGCTTGAGATGGCAGCTGCAAGCAAAGCTGAAAGTATTAATCCTATTACACCCACCGGCAGCTTTGTCATGATGAAATGAGGAAATACAGCATCGGCGCGAATGCCTTCCGGCAGTAAATCCCCGCTTAACATATAGTAGGAGAACAGGGCCGTTCCCAGCAACATGAACAATGCCCATACCGGGACAGTGGAAAATACGCCGATCAGTGAGGCCTTAATAGCCTGCCGGTTTGATTTGGCAGTGAGGTATCGCTGGACGATGGTCTGGTCGGTACCATATTTCTGAATGGCATAAAAAATGCCATTTAACGCCATCACTATAAAGGTAAGATTGACGAAATCAAGGTCAAAAGGACCAAAACCGAGATGGTTGTTTTCTCCGGCGACCTTCCAGATGGCCTGAAAACCTCCCGGAGTGGAGAAAATAATGATCAGCAATGCAGTAATTCCTCCCGCAACCAGCAAAAAGCCCTGGATGACATCAAGCCAGATAACCGCCTCAATGCCGCCCAATAAGGTTATGAATATGACCATCAATCCCAGGATCCATATTACCTGAACGGTATTAAAACCGGTCATTTTCGAAAATGCGAGGGCCACCAGGAAAAATACCGTTCCCATTTTGGAGAAATGGGCGAGAAAGAAAGCCAGCGAACTGTATATCCTGGCGAGAAAACCGAAACGCTGTTCGAAGTATTCATAGGCGCTGAGCTGTATTACATTTCTGTATAAGGGAACAAGAAAATTAATGAAAAGGATCAGGGTAACCGGTACCATGAGCCCCTGCACAAGCAATATCCAGTTAGAAGAGAATCCTTCACCGGGATAGGCCAGGAATGTAATGCTGCTTACCAGCGTTGCCATAATGGAAATACCAACAGCCCAGGCAGGAATTTTTCCGCCTGCTTTGAAGAATGTATTAAGGTTATTCTGCTTTTTGGCAAAAAACAAAGTGATAAAAAGGGGAATTAGCAATGATGCTATTACGATTAAATAGTCGATGATATGCAATGAATTTCCACTCATTTCAGATGCCCGTATTATTCAAGTTAAACTGTTCAATTACGTCGGGAAGCCACACATTTTCCGGCCACAAATAACTCCCGGGCTTTGTGGTGATGCACAAACCGGGAATGCCGTCCACCTTCATCCGGATCACACCGGTATCAAGTTCCTGAAAGGGGACGAGCTTTTTGATGTGCATATGTTTCAGTATTTCGGATGTTGTACTGCCTCCTTCAATAAAGATCTCATTCAGGCCGATCCTGTCAGCCACGCTTTTCACCAGTTCACCCATCACCTGCTTTATCCTGAAGGACAGGCCGTTTTCGGTGCTGCTGCTATGCATGGAGGCCACGATGACTTTATGATGCTGTTCAATACCGGATACGATTTCATTGATCCAGTTCTCCATGTGAACCGGGGAATGTTCTTTCTGATTGTAGATCTCGAAAGGCATATTGGAAAGCATATGGTTATGCTGTTCTATCTGAGATAATAATAGAGCATCTTTCGGATAGGAACTGCCCAGCACAAACAATGCATTTTTACCAAAAGGAACAGGTTTGGCTTTTAAGACCCCGTTTTTAAACCGGAATGCCAGCAGGAGTGAATCAAAAATGCCTGAAGCACCTGCAAACAAAGTTTTGTCATTGAATTTTACAGCCCATTTTCTCAGGTCGTCCATATTTTCAACATCGCCCACAACAAGACCTTTTTCAGGCAGAAGGTCGTCAGGCTTCAGGTTGACAACCGGATAATTATCAACCTTTTTCAGGATGGAAAGTACATTGGCACTTTGGATCGGATATTGTGAATCACTGGAGAAGCATGTCTGATCGAGCGGAATGCCATCGATAAAATACCGGCCGTCCTTAATGATCCTTTTAAATACCGGATTTGCAGCAATGATAACGGACCGGTTCAGCTGCATAACTTTCATCTGGGCAACCAGTTCTTCCGCAATATTCCCCCGCAGTACCGAATCGATCTTTTTAAAAATGAAGTCCGGGCGAAAGTCCATCAGCTGTTTGGTTATACGGGCAATGTATGGCTCTGCCTCCCTTTTATCCATCGAACGGGTATCCGTGGCTATAATCAGCAAATCAGCCTCGCTGTTATCCATGGGTTCCGTTTCAATGACCACGTTGAGCCCATGCCGGAGACCGATCCCTCCAATCTCTGCAGCACCTGTAAAATCATCAGCGATGACGGCTATTTTCTTTCTGTGACTCATTTATGAATAATTAATTCAATAGTTTAATGGCATAATCTATTGCCTGCACCAAGGCATCAGGACTTGCCAGTCCTTTGCCTGCAATTTCAAGGGCTGTGCCATGATCGACAGAAGTGCGGACAATGGGCAGTCCCAGGGTTATATTGACGCCCCTGACGCTGTGCATGGCCTTCTTCCCCTTATCCCAGCTGAATCCAAGCAACTTAAAGGGTATATGCCCCTGATCGTGGTACATGGCCACACACCCGTCGTATTTTCCTCCACTGGCCATGGCGAACAAAGTATCGGCCGGTATGGGACCACTGGCATCGATACCCATCTTTGCAGCTTCTTCTATGGCAGGTTTAATCTCCTCAATCTCTTCCATCCCAAACAAGCCACCATCGCCGGAATGCGGATTCAGCGCGGCCACCCCGATTCGGGGATTGCTGATCCCCAGTTTCTTCAGGCCTTCATCCGTCAGTTGAATTACCTCCAGGATGCGTTCTTTCCTGACCAGGTCGCATGCCTTGCGCAATGAAACGTGGGTAGTGGCATGAATGATCCTGAGGTCATCATCCGCCAGCATCATGGCATATTTCGTTGCATGGGTGAAGTATGCCAGTATTTCCGTGTGTCCTGAGAAATGATGCCCTGCCATGTTAATGGCTTCCTTGTTTATGGGACCGGTGACGATGCCATCCACCATTCCCTGCATGGCCAGTTCAGCAGCCATCTTTACCGCCCGAAATGCGAGTTCGCCGGCTTCAGCCGATACCTTGCCCGGAGCCACGGGGTGGGCAACATCATTCCCGATTTCAAGGATATCCATGGTCCCGGGTTGAAAGCGGGCTTTATCAGGTGTTGCCGGCAGGTTGATCTCAGTTTTTAATCCCAATGCCTTAATGGCCTTTTGCAGAGTCGGTGTATGTCCTATCAGCACCGGCCGGCAGACTTCATATATCGTTTTCCGTGCAAATGCCCTTGCGGCTATCTCCGGCCCGATGCCGGAAGGATCACCCATGGTGACGGCCAATACAGGAATATGTTTGTTGTTGCGCTTCATGAACCTTTTGTTAAGCCATCTTTTAAGATATTCCGGATCTCCTTCCTGAGTTTTTGCTGATCTGACGGGTCTGCCTCATACATCGGAGGCAAAACATAGGTTTCGCATAAGCCATATTCGGCCATGATAACCTTCAGTGCGGGAATGGACTCGCTGATATTCCGGTCTCTGGTATACACGGCTGTGATCATATCAGCCTGCTGCTGAAGCTTTTCTGCCTTTTCACTGTGGCCAGCGACAGCTTCAGTATATAGTTCCTGGTAAAGCCGGGGTGTCAGGTTGGCAGTACTGGGGACAATGCCGTCGCAACCCTTGCTCAGTGCATAGGCCGACTGGGATGACCATCCCAGCAGAAAAGAAAAATCCTCACGGGCGCTCCACAGCTGCAATGACCTGTCAAGCCGCTCTATTCCTCTTTCCGAATCTTTGACCCCGGCGATATTGGGATGGAAACTTAGTTTTTCAATGACGTCAACGGGAATTGACCATTTGACGGTAAGAGGATTATTATAGAGGATCAAAGGGCAGGGGATGCTGTCAGCAATTTTTTCAAAGTAACGGATCATATTGTTGTCATTCATCGGAAAATAAAAGGGCAGATGAGCCACTACGGCATCGGCCCCGAGCGAGCTGTAAAGAATGGCACAACGGATGGATTCTTCAAGGCAGTTGCCTGCAATTCCGGCATATACCTTGATCATATGATCAGCCTGCTCGATGGCTGTGCCTACCAGCAAGGTCTTGTCTTTTTCTGAAACCGATGTTGATTCCCCTGTCGTCCCCAGCACAAACACTGATGTATTGGTTTTTGTAAACGTTTTCATAAGCAAAGCAACAGCATACCTGTCGATGGTATGGTCAGAACCCAGCGGGGTTATCATGGGGACTATCACCCCGCTATGTCTTTTTATGACTTTATTGCTCATGGTTAAAATGCACGTTGGTAAATTTCAATAGCATCTTTTAAGGTAACTTCCTTTATATTGTTATTCAAAAGGCGTTGCACTTCCATGGCTCTCATCGCCATGTTTTCTATGGAACTGAAATTGATCCCCGCATCCAGCAGGTTTCCGGGCAAGCCGCAGTCTGTGATCAGCTTTTTGATCAATCCGATTCCCTTGACGGCCAGAACCCGTTGCGTAAAATTACTGGTCACTCCAGCGGCAATGGCTATATTGGCGTATTTTTCCTCTGCAGCTTCGAGGTTAAACTCCATAACAGCAGGTAATAACAAGGCATTTGACAGGCCATGGGGCATGTTGTATTCGCCTGCCAGGGGGTAAGCAAGGGCATGGACAGCGGCAGTATTCACCGGACCAAGGCAGATGCCTCCATACAGGCTCCCCAGTGAAAGGCTGAACCGTGGCTGAAGTTCATCAACGTTTTCGATCGCTTTCAGGAGGTTCCTGCTGATGAGCGAGACCCCTTTAAGGGCATAGGTATCCGTAAGCGGATGTGCATTCCTGTTTACATAGGCTTCGATGCAATGCGTCAGTGCATCCACACCGGTGTAGGCCGTAATGGCAGGGGATAATCCGACGGTGAGCGAAGGGTCGATATAAGCTGCATCGGGGATCAGAAAGGGACTGATAATGCCCTTTTTTACATGGTCCGATTCGTCCATAATGATGCAATTTGGCGATACCTCGCTCCCGGTCCCGGAAGTTGTCGGGACGCATATTAAATTCGTGTTGCGCTCCGTCAGACTGCCTGATCCGATATGGTCCCTGACCGGTTCATTAAAAGTAATGAAGACCGCAATCAGCTTGGCCAGGTCCATTACACTTCCTCCTCCGATACCGGCCACGGTATCAGGCATAAAATCCCGTGCTTCGGCCAATACCCTTTCCACGTCGGTGAAAGCAGGCTCTGACTGCACAGAAAGGTTTGTTTGAACGACAATGCCGCTGTCGGTCAAAGCACTTAACTGTGCCTTAATTTTAGTGATTACAGGTTCCAGGGTAATGATAAAGATCCGTTTTCCGCCTGTGGCTATATAATCCTTTACCATCTGGTCAAGGCAACCCGGACCAAATGTCACATTGCTGGGATTATGCAGGCTTATTATACGCATGACGGTTAAGTCAGTTTATCAGCAGGAATTTCTTATCATCAATTCGGTTTTGAGGATCATGACCGAGGTAGGCCTGTCAGGATTGTTGATCCTTGATATCAGCTGCTCAGCAGCACATTTCCCTATTTCATAGGCGGGCTGCCGGACAGCAGTCAGAGGCGGATTCAGGGAGATCGACCAGTACATGTCATCAAAACCTATGATGGCAATGTCATGGGGAATTTTTAATCCTTTTTTGTGAATGGTCTCCAGTGCCCCAAGGGTAATCAGGTTATTGCCGGTGAATATGGCATCAGGTGGTTCGGGCAGATCAAGCAGTTCAGCACAGAGTTTAACACCGCTTTCATGCCGTGAATCACCAAACCTTATCAGGTCGTTGTTAAATGACAGTTTGTTGGCTTCCAGTGCATCACGGTATCCCAGCTCACGGTCACGGCTCGAGGGAAGCTTGGGTATACCGGAAATATAGGCAATGCGCCTGTATCCTTTTTTGGCCAGATAATCGACAGCTGTATAAGCGCCCCGGCGGTTCTCGACCAGCACCACATCCACATCCACATCCACCAGGCCCCGGTCGACACAAACGATGGGTAGTCCCGTTCTTACCACGCTTATCACTTTCTGGTCATGCTCATGGGTGGGAGCGGCAATAAGGCCATCAACCGATTCCGACTGCAGGATATCCAGGTAAAGCTTTTCCTTGGTCTCGTCCTGCGAGAAATTGCAGACAATCAGCGCATACTTTTTCTTGTAGGCCACATCCTCAATTCCTCTTAAAACTTCCACATAGAAAGGATTTTGTATATCCGGGATCAATACGCCGAGCAAGTTACCTGATGCACTCCGGTTGCGTAACCTCTTGGCAACCCGGTTGGGGGAATACTTTAATTCCTTGATGATCTTTTCTATCCGGATCCGGGTTTCAGGGTTCACATTCGGACTGTTGTTGATAACCCTGGAAACCGTAGCAATAGAGACCCCGGCTTTTTCAGCAACTTTTTTGAGACTTATTTTAATGTAAACGTTTTCAGTTGTCATTTACCATAATATTAGGTAGTTATATTATAAGTAATTAAAATATTTATGTAAACGTTTTTATTGCAATATTAATTTTATTCACATAGATTTGCAAATATTTTCAATGGAAAATCAGAAGCATATAAAAAAATGAAGCTATTATCCCTCCATTTTCTGATGCCTGCATTGCTTTTTATGGCCGGCTTTCATATCTATGCCCAGCAAACCTTTGTTGCATATCTGTCAGGGACCGGAACTGATAAAACGGTTGACTGGGAGTTTTACTGCACGGAAGGAAGAAATGCAGGTAAATGGACCACCATTCCTGTTCCCTCGAACTGGGAACAATGCGGATTCGGGACCTACAACTATGGTCAGGTAAAAGACTCCGTCAGGAGCAGGGAAAAGGGATTGTACAAGCACAGATTCCCGGTTCCTGATGACTGGAAAGGAAAATTCATCAGCATAGTATTTGAGGGATCGATGACCGATACTGAGGTAAAGATCAATGGCAAGCTTGCAGGCCCGGTCCATCGTGGCGCTTTTTACCGGTTTACTTATGATATTACTGATCTGCTCCGATTCGGCCATCAGAACCTGCTGGAAGTAACAGTATCCAAACACTCATCCAATGAATCGGTTAACAGGGCAGAGCGCCATGGCGATTTTTGGATCTTTGGCGGTATCTTCCGTCCGGTTTACCTTGAGATAAAACCATCTCAGCATATTGAAAATATAACCATCCAGGCAACGGCAAACGGAATATTTAAGGCTGAGGTATCCCTGAGTCCTGTCATTAAAGCAGAAACCCTTGTCGGACAGATCAAAACGGCTGACGGGCAAAATGTTGGCCGGCCTTTTTCATCTGAGGTTAATACCCATGGTTCAGCGGTGATGCTGACAACGGTTGTTGATTCGCCCATGCTTTGGTCAGCCGAATTTCCCGATCTTTACCAGGTTGAAATCAGCCTGATGGATCAAGGGATCCCGGTTCACACCGTTATGGAAAGATTCGGATTCCGCACGGTTGAATTGCGCCAGCGGGACGGACTCTATCTGAACGGACAAAAAATAAAGTTCAGGGGCGTCAACCGGCATTCATTCCGGCCTGAAACCGGCAGGGCATTGAACAAAGCGCAATGCATCGAGGACGTCCTGCTGATCAGGGATATGAATATGAATGCCGTAAGGAATTCCCATTATCCTCCCGATGAATATTTCCTGGATGCCTGTGATTCGCTTGGACTCTATGTAATTGATGAACTGACCGGGTGGCATAATGCCTACGACACGGAAACCGGAAAAGAGCTGGTAAGGGAAATGCTGGAAAGCAACCGGAATCATCCCAGTATTGTCCTGTGGGCCAACGGAAACGAAGGCGGCCATAACAGAGATCTGGACGGTGTTTTTGATAGGTTGGATATCCAGGGCAGGCCAGTATGCCATCCGTGGGAAAATTTCAGGGGTATGGATACCCAGCATTATATCAATTATGATTACGGCAATGGCGTCCATTTTCACGGCCATGATGTTGTATTCCCTACCGAGTTTTTGCACGGCCTGTATGATGGCGGTCATGGTGCCGGTTTGTATGATTTCTGGGAATTGATGTGG
>Ga0105100_10000356_pt1 | contig 27079 bp, 20 predicted proteins | sample PPLLak12cMay2015_2_FD_87033 | JGI IMG/M metagenome (GOLD analysis project Ga0105100, IMG submission 87033) | Freshwater sediment microbial communities from Prairie Pothole Lake near Jamestown, North Dakota, USA - PPLs Lake P8 Core (1) Depth... | ecosystem: Environmental > Aquatic > Freshwater >... | reverse complement strand
ACGGTTAAATTCGCTGTGTAAGGTGTTAGTCCTTTATAAGAGCCATCTATATAAAGAGAGGCGCTTGAAGGAACTGTATACACATACAGAATTCCTGTTCCTGTTGTATTAGCTGGTGTTAAAGTTACATTTAGATAGTTGCTTCCTACATTTATTGTCCTTGTGGATGAGTAAGGAAGATATCCTGACTTAGAAACTGAAACAGAATGCGATCCCGGACTCAATCCATATACTGTGGAAGGTGTTGTTCCTCTGCTTACTCCGTCTACAGAAACAGAAGAACCCGCTGGGATAGAAACTACATTCAAGCTTCCGAACCAGCTTTTTATATTAGAAATCTGGGTGTTGATGCTAGAAATCTGAGAGTTTAGAGTATTTATCTTGGCGTCTATCTCTGATTTGGTGTAAACATCTGTTCCTGCAACAACAGGTGTAACTCTTATAATATTCCCAGTTATATTCGCAGTTATAACTGAGCTTAAAATAGAAGCTATAACTGCAACAGCAATAATTATCACTAATTGTCCTTTTTCCATTTTACCTCCTTTTTATGAGTAAGTTGATTAAATACATAACTGTAAAGGAATTTTTAAACGTTTGCAATTAGGTCTTTTCACAAAAATAGCATACTTCATTAATACCCCATTTAGAATAGAACTCGCTGCTATCTAAAATATTAAATTTAGCATATTTCAGAATTGATTCTGTCAGGTTTTTTCCATGATCCAACTCACCGTCTTCTATTCCTTCTATTAGAACTACTTGGCCACGGCTTCTTAATACTCTATGCATTTGTTCTATACGGTTACGCATTGCAAAACCATAGTAGAGATCTGCATCTTCCATGCGCATCTCTCCAGGGGTCACTAAGCTGTTAATACAGATGACCCTATCGAAACTACCATCAGGAAAATCCAACTTGCTTCTGTCTCCTAATAAGAATTCTACATTCGCCTGATTTCTTCTTGCCTTTCTTTCTTTTGCCACTCTAATCATCTTTGCAGAAGGATCAATTCCAGTGACCCTTCTTGCCAAGGTAGCCAGGAAACAAGCTTCTAGCCCTGATGCACATCCAATATCCAACACTTCTGCGTCTCTTAAATCTCCCCTAGCAATCCTTTCGTACTCCCACTGCAAAAACTGCGGCTCGCGGGCTTTCAGCATGTCATAAACCACCATCCCATCAAATTGTTCAGATACCGCATCCATGAACTCCTCCTCTCCTTCTGTTCCGTAGTACCCTTTTGTTAATGCACTAATTGCCCGGCCCGCCCTGATTTCGTCATTAGCGCGCATAATTCCGGCTATTTCTTCATCTGTTCTCTCAACTAGCCTTTCCTGATGAAAATAGTCTGTTATTTGTTCCTGAAGAATCATGTTCAAAATTAGGGGTTTATTTTCTTGTCAAATTCCAAATTAAGAAACTGAAAAAAGAGACAACAAAACAGAAAACTCCAAAATTATCTTCTCTTGGCCAGGAAGCATAGTGAGTCAACTGCAATCTCAAGGTTTCTGGGTGAAACCAGCCGTTTCCAACTATGTACAATCCTCCTAAAAGGCTGAAAAAGAAAATTGTTAAAAATATTCTTTCAATTATTCTTCTAGTTTTGTCTTGCATAAATAGAATCAGAAGTTAGCATATTTAAATTTTTGTTATTTTTTTCTAGCCAGGATAAGTTGGAGAAAGTCACCTGAAAAAAGTAGTAAATAAGGTTTATATAGAAAAAAAGACTGTTTATAGCTATGAAAAGGGGGATTTTTATTGGGGCGCTAGTTTCATTTTTATTTTTAGTATTCTCTGTGAATGCCTTACAAATAACAACACATTCTCCAATTAACAACTCTATTTTTTCCATGAATACCTCTGACTCTGGATTGACAATTCCTGTAAATGTAACAACCGATGAAGAGGCTAATTGCAGCGCCTTGCCTGGATTTTGCAACGACAGCGGAATGACTATTTGCCTTTATTTTTTACCAATAAATTTATCAAATGGATTAAATCATTATGCAGATTTATGGATAGTTAACAACCATCTCACTAACTATCTTTTAGATATTAGCTGTTTAAATTCCAGCGATGATGAAGCCAATGAAAGATTATTTTTCTCTATAAATTATTCCTGCACTCCTAATATCACCAATACTTCATGGGGCGATTGGGAAAATAATTTTTCATGTAACATTAACAACAAAGTCAACCAGACAAGGCATAAAACTCAGTACGATTCCAACGATTGTGGAATGGCAAATCAAACCTTTTATGAGCACAGAGAAACTTTCTGTGATTATTGCTCTCAGAACATAACAGGCCCATTTTATAACAACTGGTCAGAATGCAACGATTATGGAATGAAAAATAGAAAAGGATACTATGTTGATTTAAATTTTGATTCTTGTTGCGAGGTTACAAATCTGCCAGAAGACTGCGAGATACTAAATGAATACAGGAATTTCAGTGAAGAAGAAGACTGCAATCTTACTCTTAACATTTTTGTAAAAGAGCCTTCTAAAGCTCTTTACGAATCAAGAAGAATAGATTTTGATGTTAACTCAACTCTTAAATTAGAGATTTTAGAGCTTATAGACTATTTTGGAGACAACGAATGGGAGGGTTTATGCGAGGACTGCAATCGCTATAAAGGAAGTCGTATCTTCAACGATGGAGAGCATAATCTAACACTAAGAGGCAGAACCGATGGAAAAGAGGCATTTGCTTTTGTTTCATTCTTAGTAGATACAAAATATCCAGTTATACATTCCATGAATCCAAGAGGAAACAGATTTACAAATGGCTCAGAATTTTTTGTCAAGTATACAGAAGAAAACTGCAAATCAGTTCTGTTAGAAGTATTTGGATTTGGAGGCACAGGAAACAAAACTGAAAGCAAAGTTTGTCAATCTGGAAGAAACAAAAATGAGAGTTTCTCCTTGAATCTTACCAAGTTTGACAATCAGGAAGTATCTTATCAATTTACTGTTTATGATTTATCTGAAAAGAAAACTCGCTCTAAATTCATTAAAGTTAAAGTGGACACAACTTCTCCAAAAATCAACAATCCCGATAGTATGTTAAACAAAACCGAGAGAATCTATGCTTACCTTTTGATAAATGTAACAGAAGTCAATTTAGACAAAATCCAGTATTACGATAATAACGATGAAAGGGCAAGGTGGAGAAATTTATGCACAAGATTAAGAAATGGTATTTGCGAGAAGAAAATAAGATTCCAAGGATATTCCCCAAACCTTAGGATAAGGGTTCTGGATGAAGCAGGGAACAGCGTTGAAAAAGAAATTTAAAAAGTGAGAAAAAAAATTAAATTTGAAAGTAATTCTATCACTCTAAGAAGTTATATTATGCACAGTAATTCTTTTTAGCCTTATCCGCTCTCCAGAATGATCCAGTTCTATGATAAATTTGTCAAAAAATCCATCTCTTCCGATTATTGGAGGGGAATCTGTTTTATCTAAAATAACTTGGACTGGAATTTCAAAACTGTACGACTCATGTACATTTTTAACCTCGATTAGCATTTTTGAATTTTTTACCCTAACTTTTCCGCCTATTCCCTTAGAGAACTCTTCCTTACCTGAAAGGTCCAGATTTAGTAGCTCTGCTAAATCAAGCGAGATTACAGAAACATCTGCTCCAGAATCCAATAAAGCCATTACCTGGATCCATGAAGCTTCCCCTTTAATATAAACTGGGATATATGGAAGTTTTCTTTCAATTCCATCTCCCCTCTTTATCTTTTTATATTTAAAAGAAATGGCCATTTTAATATATCATAGTTTGTTCTTCTGGGACCTTAGCAATTAAAATCTTTTTGTTAGGGCACTTTTTTTCAGCATCTTTATATGTTTCTTTTGCATTTTCCCCTACAGAAACAATACTTTCTTCGCAAATAGCAACCCATTTACCTTTATATTTCCCAAAATCGGTTTTGATAAAAACTTCGTAATTAGAATCTTCTGACATGTTAGATTAAGTGAACTCTAATTTATAAACTTGCCTATTATAGCTACTTTTGTTTTTATCCTCTTTTTTATTATATTTATCATATATATTCTAACATACATAATAAACTCTATTAATTCTTAAAAACAATATTCTGTTGGATTATTAATAAAAGAGACATGAAAAGAGGTCGAGTGCTTTTAGTTAAGTAACTTAACTTATGCATAAGACTGAAAGTACGAGAAAAGATGATAAAAGAGATGAAAAAAGGTGAGAATCTAAGAGGGCTCCTAGACATAAGTTTAAGCGGGGTTTTAATAGCAGGATTTATAGTAGCCGGATTTATTTGCGCTTTTGCATATTGTTTCGGAAAAGTGTTCTTTAAGAGATAAAATACCTGGACAAAAAATAACAAAATAAAAACTTAAATAAAAATCTGAATCAAGAATTAAATGAAAAGAGGTGAAAATGAAAAGAGGTGAAAATGAAAAGAGGCATAGAATACAGACCTATAGAAACCAGAAGAAGAAAAATAGCCTTAATTAGCTTTTCAGGTTTGCTCATCATCTCATTTGCCATACTTGCTTTAAACAACAGTATAAATCCTAAAAGCCTGCCTTTAACAGGCCATGCCATCTTAATGCAGGCAGATTCCACAACACAAATAGATGTTGATTTCTCCAAGGAAATTGGGGCAATCAGGGAGGATTTTTATGGGGTTAATTTAAATAATCAACTTTGGTTCAGAGAGAATGATGATAAATTAATCGGGGTTTATGACAATTCTACTAAGGATGTTTATTCAAATTCTACTTGGCATAAAGATACATATTTAGATTCAAATATGGGTTCTATATTGGTTTGGGATTCTGTCACTCATTCAGTTGGAGATGGTTATCCCTATTATTATACAAGTATCCTGGGGGGAGATGCAGAGAATTGGGTTGTAGGAACAACTTATAATGCAACATCTGGAATGTCTGTATCTTGTAGTATTCCTGTAGGATTGGGATGTACAGGATACAAACTTAATTCAAGTACTTTTGCAACATTTTCACAATCAACCGATGCACATTTTGGCGGTTATAGTGTTAACATTACGACATTTGATACTAATAAAACTAAAGAAGCGTGGTCTTATTATGAGATACAATTACCATTTAATCATTATTATAATTTTAGTGTTTGGTTTAAAAGTAAAAATGATACATGGTTGAGAATAGTTAATGAGGATACAGATTTAATTAATTGTTCTGATACTAATGATATGTCTGGAGATTGGAAACAGTATTCATGTGCTATAAATTATACTGCTTCTAAAGGATATGTTGAAGGAACTTATTGGAGAATTGATATTGGATGGTTACATGGTGGAGAAAGCGGGCTTTGGGATGATTTCCAAATAACCCAGGATGGAAATGTTATAAATTATTGGCATAACGATGAAGCATTTATTCCAGTTAGAGAAAATATAAAATTTGCTTATGAAAATAATAAAAAAGTTGTAATAAGAGTTGATAATATGCCTACTTTTTTAGCTAATGTTAGTAATTTATGTTCAACTTCAATTGAAACATGCCCCCCAAATAATTACACTATATGGGGAGATTTGCTAGTTGATTGGATCAATGTAAGCACAGAATATGGACTATATCTTTCAACTATAAGCGGAGTAGAAATAGGCAATGAATTTTATTTGCCAAATGAATGGTTGCATGATGATGTTATATATGATAGTGCAAATAAGTCTATAGAATATAATATATTATATAATGCTTCTTGGATGGCAATTAAACAAGCATTCCCAAATTTGGCAGTGGGAGGAGGATGTGCTTATTATGGTTATCCCAATATGATTACTAATTGGCTATCTAATTTTCCGCAACAAATGAACTTTGTTTCTTTTCATCCTTATATGTATAATTATGAATCAAACACAAATGGACTCTATAATAAGACTAAATGGCTCTTTGATCTATGTGAGAAGTATAATGCCAACTGTTCTAGAATCATAAATAGCGAGTGGAGTATTTCCAATATAGTCTTTAAAAATTCTTCTGAGAATTATGAAAGATTTGGCACAAATATTGCTCTTGCTTATTCAGACATACTCAATAATTGGCCAGAAAATGTTTCTATGATTAATTTTGAATGGGCATATCCTTACAAGTATTCTAACCAGGAAAATTTTAGGGAATATCCCCAAAGATGGAGCATGGTTTCTGAGCCTACACTGGATAATGAGTATTATCCAAGCTACAATGTTACCAAGAATTTTGCAACCCATCACTCTGCTGGAAGCATGGTTGTTAAATCTAACTCCAGTACAAGCGGAGTGAAAGTGGTTGCAAGCAAAAAAGGGAAGGAACAGCATATAACGGTTATCAATACAGGGGCTAATGCAAGCGCAAAGTTGAATGTAACTGGAAATATAAGTGGGGCGATAAAAGACCTTGAAACAGGAGATATTTATATGATAAAAAATGGAATGGCTGAAATTGGAAATATAAGTCAGTATCAAATTAGGTATTTTGTTAATTACAGCGCCCAAGAGACAGAAAACGAAACAAAAGAGGGAGATAACGAAAGTGTAAATGAAACTAACGAGGACTATGAAGAAGAATACTTTAATGAGGCTGGGGTAAATGGGGGAGAAGGCAATTCACAAGAAAATGCAGAAGAGATTAGAACAAATCCAGAAGAACCGAACTCAAATGAGGTCTATGGTGGTGGGACGCGCAATTCACTTAGCGAGCAAGAAGAAAACACGAAAATGAAAAGCGGAGTTTTAACTGGAAAGGCAATTTCAGAAAGTTGGGAAAGTGAAGGAAAGATGCCTGTTTTCTTGAAAGTTGGCTTGCTTTTATTCGCATTTGGCTTATTATTCTTAACAGTAGATATTCTTTATAATGTTTATTGGCCGCCTATCTAACAATTACTTTAAAGTAGTAACTAAAGAAAGGTTTAAAAATAGAGAAAGCGAATTAAACCTATGGTTTTTAGACTCAATTTAGAGAAAGGATTTAAGCAGTTTTTAATAAAAACTGCTATATTTGTAATGCTATTTATAGTTATTCAAATGTTTACTATGAAAATTGCTGCAGAAACAAGGCTGCCCAGTGAACTTAACCCTTTTTATCTTGTCGATATTGCAAAAGCGGGGCTATTTGTCATGGTATTATTCTTCTTAGTTTATAGAGAAAAACTATCTAAGATAGAAGAGAACAAATTTGAATTTAAAAGTGTGCTCTTTTTTGGAGTTATAACTATTCTAATAACTCTAGGATATTTTTGGTTAAAGGAGATTGTACTAGTTAATACAATCTTTTTTCTTAGTTACTCTACCTTATTTGCTTCTTTGCTTTATCTAATATTATTTTTAATGCTTTTTTCGCTTATTCTCTGCGTTTATGGTTATAAATTTTCTAAGATTTTCTACAAGCAGTTTAAGAAAGAAATCTGGATATTCATCGGGCTCTTTATTTTAATTTTCTTTTTAAGTAACGAGGTTCAAAAGGCATGGTTTATATTCAGTAGTATCGTAACAAAAATGGTCTATTTTCTTTTGAACCTGTCTTCTAATCCAACAATAAATCTTAATGGCAAAATTCCAATAATCGGCCTTAATGACTTCATAGTTGGAATAGATAAACCGTGTTCAGGAATTGAGTCAATATTCTTATTCAGTATCCTCTATATTTTTGCGGTGTGTTTTGATTGGAAAGTTTTAAATAAGAAAAAAGCAGTTTTATTGTTCCTCCCAGGGGTTATCAGCGTATTCTTCCTTAATGTTATTCGAGTCTATTCAATGATTTTAGTTGGCGCATATATCTCAAAAGATATTGCCTTGGGGATGTTTCATACAAATGTTGGCTGGATTCTTTTTTTAACTTATTTTACTCTCTTTTGGCTTTTGTTTTACAGATGGATGAAAGATGAAAAAAGAGAGTGGATGCCTAAAGACCCTCTTTACAGAAACTCGCTTTATTTAATGATGAGCATGTTAGTTATGTCTTTTTTTGGGTTTTTTTTCTGGATGCTCAATGCAAGAATGTTTACAGCGGAACAAGTTGGATTAGCCACAACAATTATCTCCATCTCTACATTAATAGTCAGCTTCAGCAGCCTTGGGCTTGGACAGGGAATTATAAGATATCTTCCAAAATCTAAAGAGCCTAACAAAAAAATAAATACCTGCTTTACCCTTATAACGATTGTTACAATAATAGTCACTTCTATTTTTCTCTTAAGTGTGAATGAAATTTCTCCAAGATTGATCTTTATTAAAGAAAATCTTATTCTAAGCTTTATTTTTATGATTTTTATGATTTTTTCCAGCTGGAACAGCTTAATAGAAAGTGTTTTTATCGCTTACAGGAACACAAAATATATTCTTTTAAAGAATTCTGTGTTTAGCGTATTAAAATTAGTATTTCCGTTTTTACTAGTGGGTCTTGGAGCCTATGGAATATTCAGCTCCTGGATGATTGCTCTAATCTCTGGATTTATTGTTGTTTTTTTGATGCTGGTTTATAGATTCAAATACAGGCCAAAGTTTGTTTTTCACGATAGCATAATAAGAAAAATAGGCAGATATTCTTTTGGAAATTATGTTGCTGGCTTTATCGGAGGTTTGCCTGCATTATTGTTGCCTTTAATTATTACTAACTCCCTTCATCCTGAAATAACTGCTTATTATTACATGGCTATGATGATAGCAAACCTGCTTTTTATAATTCCTAGTGCAACTTCCAGTTCATTGTTTGCAGAGGGAAGCCATAGCCAAAAAGAGCTAAAAAAGCATGTCAAGAAGTCAGTTAAATTAATTTCCTTGTTCGTAATTCCAGCAATAATCCTCATAATTTTCTTTGGAAAATATGTTCTTCTTCTATTTGGAAAAGCATATTCGGATGAAGGAGCTATGTTTTTGAACCTGTTGGCGATAAGCGGGATTTTTATAAGTATAAATGCTGTTTTTGGAACTCTATTTAGAGTCAAAAAGAGAATTAAAAGCTTAATTTTTATAAGCATGATTAATGCTTTTATTGTGCTTGGAGGGAGTTATTTGCTGCTAGATAAAGGATTATTAGGAATTGGATATTCTTGGGTGATTGGACAGGGAATTACTAGCTTAATTTATTTGGTGTGTTGGAATAAGAAGAGAATGTGATTATTTAACTTTAGAAATTGTGTATAAAAATTTCCCACTTTTTGAAGGCTCTATTTCCTTGACAAAATTCCAAGTTACCTTGCATTTTTTTCCAAAAACAAATTTGATTTTATGCTCTATTTCTTTCATATCTTGTTTTTTTTGTTCCCCATTTAAAACTATATTAAGAGTTATTTTTTCGTAATCTTCTTGTACAACTTGGAATTTTTCTATCCAGTTTTTACGAAAAAAAATCATATTAAAGTAACATCCATCGATTAATGCACCTGTTTTTGTTTTTAGGACACTTACAGTTCTCCCTACAATATTTTCAATTAGGGGCATTCCCCTCCCACAAGAACATTTTTTATTTTTTGAAGCAACAACTGCCCGGTCTTCCATCTTATACCTGATTAAAGGCATGGAATAATTATTTAATATTGTAACATAAACCTCTCCAGTTTGCCCCGGTTTGCATGGATTTAAGTTTTTGTCTAAAATTTCTATATAATGCGTGAAAATATTTAAATGAAGCTTATCATTTTCTCTGCATGAACAAGCTAACGCCGGGGCTTCTCTTGAACCGTATCTGTTAAACACTTTTGTTCTAAAGACTTCTTCAATTAATTTTCTCGTCTCGGGGTATAAAATTCCGGCAGAAGTAATAATCCCTTTTGGAGAATAAACTTCTAAATTATTTTTCTTGATAAATTTTGCAAGCTCATAGATTGATTGAACATATGCTTCTATTATATCTGGTTTGTATTTATTAATTTGATTAACATAATCTTTCATATTTTCTTTAGTCATCCTAAAAGAATTCAGAGTTTTAATTGAGTACAACCATTCGCTTAGTCTCCCTTTTATCTCCCATTTTTTAAAAATATCTCTTTCAGAGCCCCATAATTTGAGATGCTTACAGGGATAATCACAAACAAAAGAATTTTGTAGCCAAACAAATGCAAGATCCTCAAAGCCCATTCCTTTATCTTGAAGGATCGCGGTTGGTTCTCCAGTACTCCCTCCGGAAGCATTATCGCTAAATTCTATTTCATTAATTTTTTTACTTTTTAAATTTTCAAATTCTTTCCTAATAATTTCTTTTGTGAGAGCTGGAATTTTATTAAAATTTTTTAGATATATTTTTCTTTTTTTAACTACCTGGGCTTCTTCTAAGATCTTTTTGTAATAGGGAACATTTTCCCAAGAATAAAGTAAAATTTCTTTTAATCTTCCTTGTGAATATTTAAGGTTATTATTTAATGTACTATACTCTTTATCCTTAAAAAATTTATGTTTATTAAAAAAATTGTTTCTTTTTATTTTGAACAATATTTTTAATATGCCGATTTTAATTTTTGTTTTCATTTTTAACAACCTCCTTAAGGACTTTTAAATATTGTCTTGCTATTTTATCCCAAGAGTACCTTAAAGCTTTTTTTCTCGCATTTCTCTCTAATCCTTTTCTTTTCTTAGGATTTTCCATTAATTCTACAATTGCATCTTTAAGTGCTTTTTTGTCTTTGGCCGGAATAATCATTCCGTCTTTTCCATCCTCAATGTATTCTGAAAAACCAAGAGGAGTACAGATTAATGCCTTACCACAAGCCGTAACTTCTAGTCCTGCATTACTAAAACCTTCCCTATATGAGGGTAAAATACAGACGGTTGCCTGATTGTACAATCTTATAAGTTCTTCTTGATTTTTAAATCCTAAGTTTTTAGTATTTGATAGACTGATTAAATCCGCAAGAGGACCTTGTCCTGCAAACCAGAATTCGTATAGAGGCAGTTGTTTTGCAACTGAAAGGATCTCTCGAATCCCTTTTAATTCTATTAATCTTCCAACAAATAAAACAACATTTTTTCTTTGTTTTATACTTCTTAAAGGTTTGAAAACATTTGAGTCTACGCCGTTTGGGATAACTACTGTTTTTTTCTTGTATTCTTCTGGGAGGTTTTGGATTTGCCATTTATTTACAGAGAGAATTAAATCTGAATTATCCAGAGCTTTTTTAAAGAAAAACCTATTGAGAAATTTGCCATTAGAATAACTTCTTAATTCCTCGCCCCTTAGGGTTAAAATTGTCAGCCCTTTTTTCTGATAAAGGTTATAAGATGGAATTGTTGCGTCCATTAATACCAAAAGAATGACCTCTATACCTTTTTCTTTGAGAATCCTTTTTAGATTCTTTCTTATTTTATAAAATAGAATTGGCCAAGAGTATTTTTTCTTAGAATATAGAGAACCTAATTCATGTAAATTAAGTTTAGGCATTTTCTTATAATATCTGGCCATTTCGTTATTTAACAATAAATGGACTTCTATTTTGTTATTTATTAAATTCTTAGATAAATTATAAAAAGCATTTTCTGCCCCAGCCCAACAATTAGAAAGAATTAATATCCCCATTTTTAATTTTTTCATTTGAAAATTTCAGAACCCCCATTAGAATAAATTTTGTTTTTGTTATCGTTTATAAATTCTTTCGGAAAATTAAAAAACAGGTCTTTTCCCTTAAATGATTTTATGGCAACTTCATCATTTTTGTTATGATAACCCGAATAAATATAATTTCCTCTACCTCTTACTAATCCATAGACTATATTATTATAAGGCTTGATTTTAGAGTATGCGTAAAATTTTTTTGAAGATATGTCATCAGAAAAGATTTCTCGAATTTTTGAATTATTATTTATCCAAGCTAAAGAAACTAATTCACTTTGGTGAGTATACCCTCTCGAATAAGACATCCCAAAATTATTTAAATTTATATCCGGATTCCCCCCGAAAATCTGCCAAAAAAATCCTGAATTAGATAAAAAAATCAAAATAAAGAAAATTGAAGGTAATAATAACATATCTTTTGATCGTATTCTTCTTTGAATCCATATTAGGGGGATTATTGTGGCCATAGGAATTAAAATAAAAATTTGTTGGGACAGTCTTTCAAAATTGTAGTTTAATGAAATATAAGGGAGAAACAAGAAGAGTATTAACAGTATTAATGAAATAAATGCTAGCCCCTTATATTCTTTATTTATATTTTTATTTAATAGCATAATAATTACTCCGATAAAAATAAATATTTTCAATAGGGTAATCAAAATTTTAGTTATAAGAAGAATTAAAAAATATATTTTTGTAAATGGGGGGCTTATATATTTAAAATATTTTGTATGAATATCTGGAGTTTTATCCGGATAGTTTAAACTGCTATCTTCAGTATAAGAGGAGTTTACATATTCATTTAGTAATTGTGGATTCTCAACATTAGAATATAAGCTCAGTGAAAGGGTACTCGTTACAGCATAGGATTTTAATTCCTCAAGGAATAATCGATTTAGATTTTTACTGGTGTTTACTAAAGTAGTTGCCAGGTCTGAAGAGACCGAAGTTATTTGACCATACCACAAGAATCCAAAAATAAGCAGCAAAAGAATTAAAATTCCGGTTAAATAAAATTGCTCTCTTTGTTCTGGCTTTAGCTTTCCTCTTTTAATGTTTCTGTTTTCATATAGTTTGTAAAAAAATATTAAAATATAAGCAAACAGAAAAATAGCCAGGGCAATATAAGAAGTGGAATAATGGCTCACTATCATTGAAAAACCAAAAATTAAAAATAACACTTTTTTTAATGTCGGATTGATTTCTTTGTTGAATAAAACTAGTAATATTAAACCGAAGAAAAGAAAAGCTATCTCTTGTCTAGCCAATATAGGTAACCAAAAGATAAAAGTAAATTGAGAAACAAAAAATATAGCGGATAAGAAAGAATATTCATTGCTTACTTGCTTTTTTGAGAAGATATAAACTAAAATTGAAACAAATGAGAAACATAATGGAAATAAAAGTTTAAAGATAAATTCTCCTGAAATATCAATAAAATGCTCAAATATTATTGGCAATAAGACAATACTTAAACAAGAGTTATAAGAATTATCTTTTGATATTGAAAAATTCCAAATATAGTTCGTTTTAGCTTCTTGAAAAGTTTTAAACTCAAGGCTCATATCTGCTCCTCCGATATATTGCCCTCTTAAAGAAACCATCAACAACAAACTTAAACCAATCATCCACAAAGCCCAAGGATAAACATGTTCATTAAGCTTGTTTCTAAATAAAACAACGAGAAAAACATAAACGGCAATTCCTCCCAACATTATCATTGTGAGGACGTTTGGTCCATTGTTATTAAGAAGAAAAGCTCCTAAAACGCTTAAGACAGGGAAAAACATTGGAATAATTATAAAAATCCTGTCAAGCCATGAGAATTTTGGGAATTGAATCTTGAATTCGAGGTCTTTATTTCTAAAATATGCGAAAAAGGATAAGATTACTAGGAATATATCGAATTCAACTAGGATAGGAATTGTTGAAAGAGGTTTATCTGTTATGCCCAAAGCGGGCAATGTCCAGTTGGCATGAAGGCCCGCAAACATGATAAAAGCTACGCTTAAGCCAATGGTATAAACTAAATATTCCCAAAATCCGATGCTTCGGATTTTAAAGCATAACATAATTAACAATCCAGGGATTGTTATAAGAAAGATAAAACATAGGATCGCCCTTATGTAAAAAAATTCTAAGTTAAAAATAATTAAGAGGTTTACAACTATTAAAAAGAGTAAAATTCCTATGAAAATTTTATTTCTCGTTAGGATCATTGTTTATTTATAATTTTTTTATTATGTTCTTCTAGAACTTCGCGGTAAACTTGTTCTATTTGAGAAACTATTTTGTCCCATTTATGTTCTTTTGCAAATCTTAATGAATTTTCAGATAAGCTATCATATAATTTTTTATTCGTAAATAACTTATCAATTTCTTTTGCAAAATTTTGTGGAGTTGGTGGATTAACTAAAATACCAACGCCTTTAACAACATCATGATTTCCTTTAACATCTGAAGCTATTATTGGTAAGCCTGATGCCATTGCTTCTAATATTGTTAATGGGAATGCTTCTTCATTGGAAGTTAAAATAAATGCATCGGAATCTCTATAAAATTGAATCAGTTCTCTTCCAACTTTTCTCCCATGAAAAATAACATTTTTTAGATTTTTTTGTTTTACTAATTTTTTAGTTTCTTCTAACAAATCTCCGTCACCCACAATATCTAAAATCAAATTAGTCTTACATCTTGAAACAGATTCTATTAATCTTTTTGGATTCTTTTGAATAGAGACTCTACCGACAAAAAGTAAATGGGGAATATTATTTTTTCTCTTTTTAATTACAAAAAATTCTTCTCCAACGCCATTAGGGACAATAACTATTTTATTTTTATCAATAGAGTACTTTTTATGAATTAATTCCTTATAATTTTTAGTTAAAGCTAGGACGATTTTTGCATTTCTTAAAAATCTTTTGAGAAAAATTCTCTTGTAGGGTTTAAGTAATACCTTCCCCATCCAACTTGATGGCTCAGCGTCTATATGTATCTGTGCAATATAAGGTATTTTTCTTCTTTTCCATATTTTATAAACAATTTCCGGAACATAAGCTTGAGCGATATGGACATGTATTATGGAATCTTGAGGAATCTTCATTAATTCCTTATATAAAGAAGGAATTATCGAAGTATGTGCAAATTCCAAAGATTTTAAATAATGAATCTTTAGATTCTTCTTGGATTTTAATTGTTTATTTTTTGGGCACCCAATGTCTGAAGTAAAAACTTCCACTTGATGAACTTTTTTTGCCAATCTTCCAGATATCTCTTTTGCTACATTTTCTATGCCCCCCATATGCGGGGGGTAATATGGCACTACTTGTACAATTTTCATTTTAAATTCCTGTACTCCTGAATTAGCATTTTAATTACATTATTTGGACTCTGGGATGAATTAATTTTTTTGTAGTTCTGCACGATTCTAGAATAATATTTCTTGTTTTGAAGCAATCTCTTTATTTCTTGTGCAATCTTCCTGGGATTCTTTGGTGGAACAAGAACTCCTGAACCTTGCAAGGTTTCCTTTAATCCTCCAAGATTACTTGCTACGATTGGCCTGTTGGCTGCTAAAGCCCAGTTTAAAACACCGCTCTGTTCAACATTAGTATAAGGCATAACTATTATCTTAGAAAAGTTAAACAAAGAATATTTCTGCTTTTCTTCTATATATCCGGTAAAGCTAACAGAATCTCCTAACTTCAATTCTTCCTTAAGCGCTATTAAACTTTCCAAATAATCTCTGTCCTTTTTTTCAAAGATCTTGAAAAAACCATTTCTGGGCCTTACAGAACCTGCAATCAAAACCTTAATCTTGTCTCTTAATCCTGGACTTTCTTCCAGTAAAATCTTGGCTGCCTTTATTAAATATTGAACTCCTTTGTCTACATGAATGTACCCGAAATAAAGGATTATCTCCTTGTTAGCCAATTTAAATTTCTTGGTCAGATATTTGCTGAAATCTATTTTTTCCTTGAACTCAAATGTTCCGTGTGGAATTACCTTTACCTTGGATTCAGATACCCCACATTTTATAACCAATATCTTTTTTGCTTCATCAGTATGAACAACGATTAAATCAAATAATCTGCTGAATAAGCGATAATACATCAATCCTATGAATTTTAAGGAGTCTGTCTCTCTTTTTACCTCATGGAATGTAACTGCAATCTTCACTTTATTACGCGCTTTAAAAATCCTCAAGATAAACCAAATGACAAACGTGTACAATTTGTAAATCGAAGTGGCATATTGAAGATGAATTACATCTGGATTTATTTCTTTAAGGGCAGAGTGGGCCCTGACAATGCTGAATGGATTGCTTGAAAGAATTTTGTTTACGTTCTTCTCTTGGCTATTATTTTTCTTAAATGTTAAAACATCAACATCAATTTTTTTATCTTTAAGCTTATCAACTAATCTTTTTGTATAAATTGCAACTCCTTCCTTATCTGGAGGATAGGAGGAAATAAAGCATATTTTCATTTCCAATACCTCGGATAGTTGCTAAATCTTCTATTTATTGAATTTGGAAGCAAATTTGATTTTTTTCCTAGGGTTACTCCGACAAGCTTTACTAAGTCTTTCAACATGGCATAAGGCACTAGATGCGCAGATTTGTTTTTTATTAAATATTTTATCTCTTGTTTTTGGATTTTCAGGCCTTTTTGAATAAAACCGCTATTTTTGTCTTTATTTATGTAAATTGTTCTGTAAGAAACCCCAATATCAAAACATCTTTTAAATAATGGGCCTATTTTATAGGAATGAGAATGAATTACCTGAGATTTAGAACTATAATAAATTTTGTACCCTTTTCTTAACATCTTTCCTGCCCATTCGTAATCTTCTGTTACAATTATATCATTATCAAAAGGATACTTTAACAGAAGATTCTTTCTTATTGCAGAGCTGACATCTGAAAAGATGTTATCCCCCTGCGAGTTGTTGTTTTTTGTCCAAAGTATGCTTTTTGAGGGATAAAGAGCAAAATAAAAAAACTTGTCTATCTCGTTCTCATTTTTTCTTGGAACTTGTCTTGAATAAACTCCTGCTATCTTCCTATTATTAAATGGCTTAATTAGCTCGCTTAACCAGTTTTTATCTTTTGGAATTGCATCATGAGTCAAGAAAATAACATATTTTCCTTTAGCTAACCTTGCGCCTAAATTTCTTATTTTACCGTGTTTGAAGTTTTTAGCCTTTATTCTTACAATCTTTACATTATACTGTTTAGCACTAGCTAATGTACTATCAGTTGATTCTGAATCAATTATAATTACTTCAAAATTCTTGTAACTTTGCGAAAAGATGTTGGAAAGAACGCTATTAAAGCGGGGTCCTGCATTTCTTGTTAAAATTACAATTGAAACTTCGGGTCTTGAACGTGTTTCTTTCCCACCTTTGTTATAAGGATAGATTGTGTCTGACAAAAAAGATATTTTCATTTTAAAATTCTGATACAAATTTATCATAATGCCAGAGAAATTTATATGCGAGTTTTGTGATACGCTCTGGCTGCTTTGGTCTTTCTGGGTGTTTTCCTTGATCACTAAGATAATAGATAAAACCAGAAAAGCTTATTCTCCAAAGGTCTTTTCCTACCCTTATTCCATCTTCGATTAATCTAGGATCTTTAAAGTCAGAAGCTTGCCAAGAATGTTCATCCAGTAATTTACAAGCTAAATGAAAGGGTTGTCTATAAGGATAAGAGGTATCGGCTGCCATTTTACTAAACATATCCCCTCCTACTGGCAACCCGCTCGATCCCTTTCCTTGAGCCTTTCTAGCCTCCTCAGAATTTCTGAGATAATCTTCCGTATATCTATTAAGGCAATCATCATGAAACAGCCAAACTCTTCCTTTTACATTATAAGGCCAGCATTTAAATGCATGTTCTGGAATGAAAATACCGCTTCTTTGGATTGCTCTCAAGGATGCTGAAAAAGGATTAAAAGCTATCTGGTATTTTGCCATAAACTCTTCAAGAGGCATTCTTTTACTAACAACTTCTCTTGCCTGACCCATTACAACACAGTGAGCTAAAGCAGAAATGCCATACCAAACGACCTCGTGTTTATAAGGCCCTGCAGAACCCAGGAGTTCAGGGCTCAAACTGTCTAATGCAGTTCTTGTTCTTTTTTCAAGCATTAGCGGCATTTTCATTTTGGCTTCCACTTTAAGTTTTTAATTAGCATCTTGCTGATTTTTAAGCCATCGCCTATTGGCGCCAGCTTTGATTCTCCTTTTCTGGGTTCGTAAGTTATTGGAACAGAATATATCCTATGGCCTAATTTTGCCATTTTTGTGACCATTTCAGTTTCTATTGCAAATCCTGGAGATTCAATATACCCGTTAAGCTGTTTCAGAGTTTTTTTTCTCCATGCAAAAAAACCAGTGCAGATATCTGTAATATTTACCCTATAAAACTGCCTTACAAAAAAAGTCCATGCCCAATTAACAAGTCTATGAGATAAGGACATGGAATGGCTAGTCATCTTTCCCTCTAATCTTGAGCCAAGTATGGCATCACAAAATCCAGAGTCTAATGGCTCTATCATCCTTGGAATTTCATAACCTTTGTATGTATGATCTCCATCCATCATTACAACATAATCTGTGTCTTTGCTTACGCTCTTAAAACCCTTCCTTACAGCATTTCCCTTGCCAGCCTCACTTTTAATGACTCTTGCTCCTTTTTTCTTTGCAATTTTTTCTGTGTTATCAGTAGAGGCGCTGTCAACAACAAGGATCTCTGTAACAAATCCAAGATTCTTTAGCTTCTTTCTTGGAATCTCATCAATTACTTTTCCGATGCCTTCTTCTTCGTTTCTGCAAGGTATTACAACTGTAATTTTCTTTGGTTTCATCTTAAACAAGCTTAGAATTAGGCTCTAAGAGGCCACCACCCCATATTATAGCTATCAACATAACGTTTATAAAGCTTACTCTATTGTGCTATTTTAAAGTAGTAACTAAGCTCTTTAGGAAAGAGTTTGTAGAAAACAGCTAAAGCTAATGCCCACCAAAAGACAGAGGGCAACTAAAATAAAATTTTATTTAAGATGAAATATATAATAATTGCCGGAGCTATAATACTGATTGCATTTTTAGTAATTCTGTATTTTATTCCGTTAGGAATTGAGCCCCTCACTGAACTTTATATTGAGAACCATACAGAACTTCCTAAAAATGTCTACCTAAATAAAACCTATAATTTTTCTTTCACAACCCATAATTTAGAATATCAGGATGTGGAATATAACTATACTGTAAAGGCTATTGATGTTAATGGAACTTTGTTATCTGAAATAACTTCTGGGACATTTACTCTTGCAAACAACGAGAGCAAAACTGTTGATTTGGATTATAGGTTTGATGAGCCTTTCAAGAGAGCCAAGATACAGGTTACAATAGACAAGAACTTGGTTGGAGAACCGGAATTCAAGAGAAAATTATGGTGGTCTGACCCTAATTACCCCTATAGTATAGATGTTCATTTCTGGGTGGATGAGATTGTTCAGACACAGATAATAATAACTCCTGACTAATCTCTTTTAAGCCTATAGCTTCTTTTGTTAAACTCTCTTCTAGAATCAGGTATCCTAGCTGAACCATAATCTCTTGAACCTAAAACATACTCCTGCCTTTGCTCCGGGACTCTTGCGGCAGGCCTAATCTCGGGTTTAAAGTCATAGGCCAGGGCACTGGCTATTATGACTGCTCCTGCAAGAGCAATCCAGAAAGGCTCCTCTTCTGTTTCATCTCTAGAATCTTCCATAGATTGAACATCTCAACTGCCTTTTTAAAGATTAAGATAATATCCAATATCTTCAATCATAAAATTAAAATACTGGCTCTTCCTTGATTATGTATGGGAATTGGGCCTACAACAGAATACCGGGCACTTACTAATCGAGAGGTTAGAAGAGTTACTAGAGACGAACTTTATTTAGGGGAGGGTACTTTTATAAAATGGATTAAAAAGAAAGTTGGGATGGATTATGATGCACTTTCACCTAACAGACTTGAAGTCCAGATAGAAGCTATTCTAAAATTAGGCGCATCAAGAAATCTTCGCGCATTGGCTGTGCTAGAAAGACTGCAGAGAATGGAACAGATAAATTTCCCTGAAGAAATAAGCGCATCTAGCCCTCAATGGCTGCCTCTAGGAGTGGAAGAATTTCCAGTAGTTACTAGTTTGGCTCGCGGGGCTTATACTTTATATTTCCATCCAATGGCAAAAGGCCCACTAACTAAGGCTTATTCGTATGAAGCAGCTAATCCGGCAAGACTTAATCGTTGGGAGCGCGGTCTAAAAAAACGGCATGACCAAATTGATTGGGTTGTAAGGGTTGCTATAGATACATTGAGATTTGACTTACAGCCTCAGGGAGTTGAACTCAAACCATTAAAAGAGAGGGTTATTCCAAGAGACACAACCCTCAGAGAGGACAGGCATGGCAGAGGGTATACGAGCTATGACCCTGATCCATTTTATCTTGGAGTTCCTGGGTGCAGGTAGCTCTTTTTTTTATTCCTAATTGATAGTCAAAAAAAATATATTCTGGGATGCAACAATGCTTATAAACAATTATTGTTGTTATTTTTAAATGACAATTAGATTACAACTTATTAGTTTTGCGATAGCAGTTATATTAACTCTTGGAATTGCAAGCGCACAAACACTTGTTGCAGGAAAAGTTTATAATTCAGATTATTCCAACGTAATCGATGGAGTTTCTGTTACTGCACAATGTGCAGGCAACAAGCTTACAACAGTCAGCTTAAATGACGGTACTTACGCTGTAAGATTTGATAATTCCCAATGCACGCTGGGAAATGGTGTTAGTGTTTATGCTTCTAAAGGCAGCCTTAGCGGCTCTGAAAGCGGAGTTGTGATTGAATGCGCTGGAGATTGCAGCGATGAATATTCTACAATTATAAATATGGCAATAAAGAATACAGGCTCTGGAAGTTCTGGGGGAAGCTCGGGCGGAGGAGGAAGCGTCAGAGTATATATATGCGGCAATGGAAAATGTGATTCTGGAGAAACAGCAATAACCTGCGCTAGGGACTGCGCAGTCACAAACAACACAAATATAACAAGTAACGAAAACAATCAGACAGAACCTATTAATTTAGAGGGAAACAATACCATCTCTTTTGGGATAACAGGAGCATCTGTCTCGCTATGGGACAAACTTAGTCTCCCTTTTCTTGTTAGTTTGTTAGCATTCTTAATTATTCTTTTAATAGGCCATAAAGCAATACAGAGCAGAAAAAAGAAAACTTTATTCTAAGATTTTAAAGTATATTCGATTGTAACAATCTTTAAATAATTGAACTATTTGGTCTAGATTAAAATGGGAAGTCCAGCAGATGAAGCAGACATTGGCGGACAGATTAGAGTAAAAGTTAAATGGATACAATTTCATCCGTCAGAAGGCTCTAAAGTAGGAGTAAGAAAAGATTTGGAATTTGCAGTTTTGGAGCCTTTAGAAGGTGAAGGAGATTACATTGCGATACATGTGCTACCTACTACTGAGGGCGATACTCAGTACGCAGCAAGATATGCTCGAGCAACAGGGAAAACTGCAGAAGAAGCTACTCAGGGTCTTTTTATTGGGATGCAAAAAAGATTACATCAATTAAGACAGCCCGGAGAACGCGCACCTTCAGACCATGTTCAGGAAATGTATCTAGAAGCTGTTTTAGATATGCCAAAAGGTTATAATCCAAACGCATAAAAATTGTTTTAAGATTTCTTCCCTCGATAAATCTGCTAAAATATATTTTGTTATTACTCTAAATCGATAATATGTTATTTATTCTGTAAAAATAGATTATATAGTTTGAACCACAGAATTGTTTATAAAATAAACACTTTTGAGTGATACTATGAAAAACAGGAAAATTATGTTAAGCGTATTTACAGCTTTAATACTAAGCTTATTTGTTATAAGTTTTGCAAGTGCAACAGGAATTACGAATATTTGCTTAAGAGAAGGAGAAACTGTTTATTTCTCTGAATGTAATGAAAATATGGATGATTATATATGCTCTGATACCTCTTGCCAATTATGTATTAAAGAAGTTTCAAGCGGCGTGTATTGCCCGACAGACGGATGTACCAACGCCTGCCTTTATATATACAGCTCAGACCAAAATTCAACTGTTGCCCTAGTTTCTCCAGAAAGCGACGCTAAAATGCTTCCAGGAGACATAAGTTTTACGTTCCAATTAAGCCTTCCAAGTACACTAGACAGATGCGACCTTTATATCAATGATAAAAGGGAAAAATATGCTACTACATTAAGCACTACTAAAACACTCACAGTAAAAAGCATGGAGGAAGGAACTTACGAGTGGAGAATTGAATGTGTGGAGAAACCTGCCTATGGAGGCGATAAAATAAACTCTGCATCAAGGATGCTGTACTTACAAGAAGGAACGCCGGATGAAAATGATACTAACGATACTGCAGCAGATATTACATTAACAAGCCCCACAAATGGCGCTGTCTTTACAGGAGCCCAGCAACTCTCGTTTGCATTTACTGTTCCAAGTGAAATTTTGAATAGTATAAATGAGTGCAGCCTTTATTTGGATAATGCTGCTGCATCTTCAATTACTACAATTAACACTAATAATCAGATTAGCTATAATGTGGCTGTAGCACAGCACACCTGGAAAATTAGCTGTAATAATGGAACTTATGCCTCTGAGACAAGAAGCTTTACCATAAATGCAGCTTCATCTGGCGGCACTGGTGGGGGTGGAGGAGGCGGAGGTGGAGGCGGTGGAGGTCCTAGAATTTATACTGCATCCAATACTCAGATAAAAACAGGGTACACGCAAGCTATTAAGAAAGATGAGAAAATAAGTTTTTCAATGGTTGTTGCTGTAAACAACACAAATAAGACTGAATCACACACAATAATCGCAAAAGAAGTAAAGAACGATTCAGCTAAACTAAGGATACAAAGTACTCCTATTGATACAGACTTATTAATAGGCGAAGAAAAGAAATTTGACCTTACTGGCGATGGAGTATATGATTTATCAATAACCTTAAATTCAATTGCCAGCTCAAAGGCAAATGTTACAGCCAAGCTAATAAGCGAATCAGTAGAGACAGAAGAGGAAACAACAGGGGAGGAAGAAGCTGAAACTGAAGAAACTTCTACTGAAGAAGAAAGTGAAGGAGATACAACTGGCATTACTGGCGCTTCAGTTGGAATCATGGACAGAATAAAAAGTAACGCAACAGTCATAATAATCGTGGCAGTAATAGTAGTTATTATTATAGTAGCATTTGTGAGTTCCTCAAAAAAAGAAAAGGTAAAGGAAGTTAAGAAAGAATAATTCATTGACAAAAAGTGGTAAGATAGGTTTTTATAAACCACTTACTTGATATTCACAGGCATAGAGGTGATTTACAGTATTAAAAGGGTGTACGAATATGCAAAAAAAGGTAAAAGACAAAAAAGGGAAAAGAGCGGCCACAATAGTAGTTATAATAGCATCTGTTCTGTTAATGAATTTAGTTGCTGCTTCTGATGTTGCTTATATCTACAAGAAAGACTACAAAGTTGACCAGAACATCCTAGATGTTTTTGAAGAGATGGGCTTGTCTTATACATTGATTAACGAAAACACCCTCCCAGCTTCTTTTTCAGGTTATGATATAATATTTGTTGGCGATGAAAATTTCAAAAATCCTGGAAATATACCTATTTATGAAATTCCAACAATAGTTGCAAATTATTATCACGGACCTCAATTTGGACTGACAGATGAGGATGGTGTATCCAAACTCGGTTCCTCAACTCCCCTAGAAGTAAAAAAGGGCAGCCAGATAATACAGGTTTATACTGAAGCAAGATATTCGATTGGAAGCGATGCAATTCCTTATTACTTTTTAGACGATGAAAACAAAGCCCCTGGTATGCAGAGAGTAGCTTCTACATGGGTTGGGACTGCTGAAACTGGAACTAGTTCACAGTTCGGGGATGTTATAAGTTATGCCAACCCTGGAACAGAACTAATGAATGGAAAAACAGCCAAGGAAAAAATATGCTTTTTTGGGATAATTGAAAGCGATTATTGGACTCCTGCTGCAAAAGAGCTGTTCAAAGATTGTGTTGGATTCGTCTCCACTGCCTGCAGCAAAGACTCTGACTGCGGAGAAGAGGAAATAGGGGACAATTATTGTGAAGGAAAGAAGATTTACAGGAATATAACAACTCACAAATGCTTGAATCCGGGAAAGACCAATGCAGAGTGCAAGGAAAACACTGAAAAAGAATTTGTAGAAGAATGCGCGCATGAATGTTCCAATGGAGAGTGTGTTGGAGAATGCGTTATCAATTCAGATTGTGGAACTGATTATTATGGAAATAATTATTGTAAGAGTGATGATGTTTACAGGAATGTTTTCAATTATTCCTGCTTGTTAGGAGAGTGCAGCAAGAAGAATTCAACTGAGAAATATGAAGAGTGCGGCTCAGATGAATGCGGAAGCTGGCAGTTCTATTGCATTGGAAAAGAAGTCTGGAAGAACCAGACTTGTTATGATAAAGGATGCTTAAATGGAGAGTGCTTTAGCAAAACATCGGTTAATAAGACATTTGTTGAGACATGCACTCATGGTTGTGTGGATGGAACATGCACAGATGAATGTTCCAAGGATTCAGACTGTCCTGCTGACCATTATGGAGAGAATTACTGCCAAGAAGAGGATGTCTATAGAGATTTCCATGATTTTTCATGCTCTAATGGAGCATGCAAAGAAAATATAATAAAAGAGCTAGTGCAAGAATGCGAAGAATGTTTAAATGGAGAATGCATAGGAATACAGTGCAAGAAGAATTCAGATTGCGGTATTAATGGGTATACAGGAGACAAATACTGTATAGATGGAAATGTCTATGAGGATTTTATAAGCTACACTTGCCATAATCCTGGCAAGCCAAATTCCTATTGTTCTGATTATACTTCACCTATACTAATAGAATATTGCGAAGGAGAGTGCCTTAATGGAGAATGCATAACATGCTTTACAGATGCCCAGTGCGGAAAAGATGGTTTTATAGGAGACAGATACTGCAGTGGAGAGGATATTTATCAGGATTACCAGGAATTTAAATGTATAAATCCTGGAAAAGCTAACAGCGATTGCCAAAGCAGCGTAAATGCCAAGTTAGTTAAAGAGTGCGAGGAAGTATGCGTTTTAGGAGAGTGCAAAGGAATAGAATGCCATAATGATGGAGAGTGCGATGACCAAAGCCTTTACACAATTGATGAATGCAACAACCCAGGAACAATAAATTCTTACTGCTCCCACACTGAAATCAACTGCATAAATAACAACGACTGCGGAATTACTGGCTTTTTTGGAAGCGAGTACTGCAAGGATAATGATTTGTATAAGGATTACAAAAACTCAACGTGCATAAATCCCGGAACAAAAGAGTCTCACTGCATAATTGACTCTTTCCCTAAATTCCTACAAGATTGCGGGGAAGACCAGTGCGGAGACTGGAATTACTACTGCATTAATGATAGTGTATGGAAAAAGAGAGAGTGTTATGACAGGGGATGTGAAAATGGATGTTTCAGCAAGATAACAGAAGAGAAAGAAAAAGTAAAGGAATGTGAAAATGGCTGCATTGATGGAACATGTACAGATGAATGCAGCAAGGATGTGGACTGCGATGATGGACTATTTTGTAATGGAGAGGAAAAATGTGTACAAGGAGAATGTACTTCAGGACAGGAAATAGACTGCAGTCAATACAACATTCTAGAAATAGCAACCTGCAACAATACTCCTGATGGCAATCCTTTAACCTGGGATTACAGGCAGGGATTTTTGAGCTATTGCGATGAAGATGAAAATTCATGCGTCATAAAAGATTTTAATTTAACAAGCAGCTGCAGCGAACAGTGCGGGGCACAATGTGGAAATGATGGGGACTGCCCTGAAAAATGTACTTCCACTCATAAATTATATACTACAAGCAAATGTGAAAGCTGTGAATGCAAATATTCTGGATACAAATGTGTTGTTGGAAAATGCGGGGCACAATGCGCGATTGATGGGGACTGCCAGTGCCAGAAGGATTATTGCGATGGCACAACTTTAGTAGATTATCCTTCTCAAGGAACTTGCGGAACTTCTGGAAACTCTGCTTGCTTATGCAACTGTACTCCTGTTTTAATCCCTGATGCGCCAGAATGCAAAGAGGACGAATGCCAAGAAGATGGTGATTGCGGGACAGATCATTATGGAGAGAATTATTGTAAGAATGATGATGTTTGGAACGATTTTCATGATTTTGAGTGTTTAGTTGGAGAGTGTAACGAGAATATAACTGCTATTTTACATTTAGATTGCGGTTCAGACTCATGTGATGCATGGCAGAAATATTGTATAGGAAAAGAAGTCTGGAAAAATCAAACTTGCTACGATAAAGGGTGTGCAAATGCAACATGCTTTAGCAAAACATCAGTTAATAAGGCATTTGTTGAGACATGCACTCATGGATGTGTTGATGGAACATGCACAGATGAATGCTCTAAGGATTCAGATTGTCCTGCTGACCATTATGGAGATAACTATTGCATGAATAATGATTCTTACAAAGATTTTCATGATTATTCTTGTGTTTTAGGGGAGTGTAAAGAGAAAATAGTGAAGAGTTCTACTGATTGTGGAGAGAGCTCTTGCGGAAGCTGGCAGTTCTATTGTGAGGGCAAGAGTGTTTATAAAAAAAGAACTTGCTATGACAAAGGATGCCTTTTAGGGGCGTGTTATTCTAATTCCCGCGAAGAGAAGCAAAAAGTAGAAGAGTGTACTTATGATTGCTCCAATGGAGAGTGTGTTGGAGAATGTAGCGAGGATTCTGATTGTGGGACAGATTATTATGGAGATAACTATTGTAAGAATGATGATGTATGGAATGATTTTCATGATTTTGAGTGTTTAGTTGGAGATTGTAATGAAGATATAATACCTACTTTCCACCTTGATTGTGGTGAGAATTCAACAGGGGGGTGGGAATATTATTGTGAAGGAAAATCAGTATACAGGAACAGAGAGGCGACAAGAAGAGGATGCGAAGATGGAGAATGCTTTAGCATAACTTCTGGGGAAAATGAGTTTGTAGAAGAGTGTGAAGAAAGCTGTATTTCAGGAAAATGCGAAGAAATAGAATGCTATAATAAGAGTGATTGCGGGACAGATGGTTGGATGGGAAAAGACCAATGCGTATGCACTACTAATTTATGGGACTTCTGGAAAGAATATACCTGTAAGAATCCTGGAACAGCCAGCAGCGAGTGCAGCAGCCAAGAGAGCTTTAAATTAAAGCAGGCATGTGGAAATGATTCATGTGATGCATGGCAGAAATATTGTATAGGAAAAGAAGTCTGGAAAAATCAAACTTGCTACGATAAAGGGTGTGCAAATGCAACATGCTTTAGCAAAACATCTGTTAATAAGATCTTTGTT
>Ga0105100_10000354_pt1 | contig 27173 bp, 29 predicted proteins | sample PPLLak12cMay2015_2_FD_87033 | JGI IMG/M metagenome (GOLD analysis project Ga0105100, IMG submission 87033) | Freshwater sediment microbial communities from Prairie Pothole Lake near Jamestown, North Dakota, USA - PPLs Lake P8 Core (1) Depth... | ecosystem: Environmental > Aquatic > Freshwater >... | reverse complement strand
ACCTGGAAGTGGACTTGATCGTGCCGGTGGCATTGGAGCAGGGCTCGAAGTTCGCCATCCGTGAAGGCGGCCTGACCGTCGGCGCTGGCGTGATCACTAAGATTCTGGATTAGGATTAGATATCACCACACAAAGTATGTGTGGTATGGCAGGTATTTATGGCTTCAAAGAAAGATGTTCGCCCGGTAGTTACCCTGGCTTGTACGGAATGTAAAGAACGTAACTACACTACCGAGAAGAATCGTCGGAATGATCCGGGCCGTATGGAACTGAATAAATTCTGTCCGCGCTGCCGCAAGCATACCATGCATCGTGAGACGAAATAGCGACGTGTGTCGGGTGTTCCCAGGGCTTCCCTCAGGAAACACCCGATATCGAAGTGAGTTCTAGGCCAGTAGCTCAATTGGTAGAGCACTCGTCTCCAAAACGAGCGGTTGTGGGTTCAAGTCCTGCCTGGCCTGTCTGAGTTCGTGACAACGCCGTCTCCAAGGGCGGCGTTTTGCCCGTACCAATCAACCTGTGAAGCTCGTCGACCGCTAGGAAGGCGATCTTCATAACTTGTTGCAGGAGGCCATTTTGGCCAAGACTGAAAAAAGCATAACGGAAAGAAAACAGCCGAACAGGATCCAGCGCTACTTTCGCGAGACGATCGGAGAGCTGCGCAAGGTATCCTGGCCCTCCCGCCAGGAGGCGACAAATCTGACCATCGTGGTTTTAATCGTCACCTTTGCCATGAGCGCTATACTTGGATTCCTGGATTTCCTGTACTCCCAGCTCATGGCGCTTATCCTCGGATAACAGCGCTTGTGGGCTGGCGTGCGAACAGAGCGTTGATGTGCAAGGTATGGGTATAGATTGTTGTGGGAAGTGTGTTAGCTATGGATTTGTACGACCGGGAAGACTTACCCTCGAATAATATAGAGACTGGCGAGCCTGAGGATGAGCTGGCTGTCGAAGGGCTGTCCTCTGGAGAGCCCGAGACGGAGACCGAGCCCAGCCTGGATGCGTCTCTCGACAGCGAGAGTGAAGCGGGCGAGGACCTCGCCAGCGATAGCGATGCTGGCGATATTATCCCTACGGGTGGGGAGATCGAAGGCGATCTCCTGCTTGAACCCGGTGAGCTATCTGAGGAAGGGGATGGGCGCGCCTGGTATGTAGTGCATTGCTATTCTGGTTACGAAAACAAAGTCCGCTACAACCTGGAGCAGCGCATCGAGACGATGGGGATGAAGGACAAAATATTTGACGTCGTCGTCCCAACCGAGGAAGAGATTGAGGTTAAAGAGGGCAAGCGCCGGACAGTCGAGCGCAGGGTGTTCCCGGGCTACATTCTGGTCAACATGATAATGAGTGAAGAGTCCTGGTACGTGGTGCGCAACACTCCCGGTGTAACCGGGTTTGTTGGGATGGGCAACTCGCCAACGCCCTTGCGCCCTGAGGAAGTGGCTCAGATCATCAAGCGCATGGAAGCGGAGGCCCCGCGCATAAAAGTGACCTTCAAATCTGGCGAGCGTGTGCGCATCGTGGATGGACCGTTTAATGACTTTCGCGGCACCGTGTCCGAGATCGATATGGAGCGTGCTAAGGTGCGTGTAATGGTGAATTTCTTCGGCCGGGAAACCCCGGTTGAGTTAGACTTTTTGCAGGTTGAGAAAGCGTAAGGCTGGCCGCTGCCAGCTTGATTGGTGGGAGGGTGTTCCCCCATCACCCGCTAAGACCACAAAGGAGATAGAATCGTGGCAAAGAAACTGAAGACAATTGTACGTTTGCAAATCCAGGCCGGTAAAGCGAACCCTGCGCCTCCAATTGGCCCGGCGCTCGCAGGGCATGGAATTAACCTGATGGCATTTTGTAAGGAATATAATGCTCGCACGGCTAACCGGATGGGCGAGATCCTTCCGGCTGAGATCAGCATCTATACAGATGGATCGTTTACCTTCATCCTTAAGACGCCGCCAGCCTCTGTACTTCTTAAAAAGGCTGCCGGTGTTGAGAAGGGTTCGGCAAATGCTCCCCGCGAGAAAGTAGGCAAGGTTACGCGAGCCCAAATTCGTGAGATCGCTGAGCTGAAGATGAAAGATCTGAACGCGATTGACATCGAAGGTGCCATGCGCCAGATCGAGGGTACAGCCCTCAATATGGGCTTGCAGGTCGTTGACTGAGAGCCTGTGGGAGGGCAGTCCTGCTGCCCGTTAAGACCACAAAGGAGATATCAATGTCTAAACATGGAAAGAAATACCTGGCGGCTGCCGCAAAAATTGATCCGGAGCAGAATTATTCTCCCACCGAAGCTGTGAAGTTGGTTCGGGAGACATCTCCAACGAAATTCGATGCCACTGTAGAAGTCCATGTCCGGCTGGGTGTCGATCCGCGCCATGCTGACCAGCAGGTGCGTGATGTTGTTGTCCTGCCGCATGGCCTCGGGAAAACGGTGCGTGTGTTAGTCTTTGCTCAGGGTGAGGGCGCGACACTGGCTCGCGAAGCCGGAGCGGATGTCGTCGCCGATGATGATGAGACCCTCGCCAAAATCCAGGCCGGTTGGACCGAATTTGATGTTGCCGTCGCCACCCCAGACATGATGGGGAAGGTCGGTCGTCTGGGCCGTATCCTTGGTCCGCGCGGTCTGATGCCCAACCCGAAAGCGGGCACCGTCGTTCCTGCAGAAGATCTTCCTCGGGTAATAGACGAATCGAAGGCGGGCCGTGTTGAGTTCCGCGTCGATAAAACTTCGAATCTGCATGTACCGATCGGTAAGGTTTCATTCGATGCCAATAAGCTGTATGATAATCTTGCAGCGTTGATGGAGGCGATCAAGAAGGCCCGGCCTGCTGCAGCAAAAGGCACCTACATTCGCCGAATCAGTGTGACTTCCACCATGGGACCCGGTATAAAAATAGATCCTGTGGCGGCGCAAACTATGGAGGCTCTCGATTAGTGCAGGTCCGTTGAGGGCCAATACACTTTTTCATTGAGCAACCGCTTCGCCAAAGACAGCAGGTGCCCGTGATTTCTACCCGGGCTTAATTCCCTGCCGAGGTGAGGATTACTCCGAGTAACTTATCCGCCTGCTTACAGGTGGAGTGTCCTGGAGAGTCTTTGCCCGAATTTCGGCGAGGCAAAGACTTTTCATTTTATAGAAAGGAGGTGAGTTACTTTGGCCATATCGAAAGAGCAGAAGAGAGAAGTTGTCGCAGAGTACAACGGGTGGATCCAGCGCAGCAGCGCCTTGTTCTTGACGGAGTATAAAGGTCTGTCGATGAAAGATCTGGATGAGCTACGCCGCCGGGTGCGCGAGGTGGGTGGTGAATTCCATATTGTCAAGAACACGCTTGGTAAGCTGGCATTCGAATCAGCCGGCTTAAAACTTCCGACCGGCTTCCTGGAAGGCAGCACGGCAGTTGCATTTGCTTTCCAGGATGCCCCGGCTCTGGCAAAGACCATGGCAGAGTTTGCCCGCACGTCTGATGCCTTAAAGCTCAAAGGCGGCTATTTGGGACGCAGTCCCATCGCTGCCGAGGATGTTAAGGCTCTGGCTGATCTGCCGCCGCTGCCGGTGATAAGGGCTCAGTTGTTGGGCACATTTCTGGCGCCAGCCGGAAGACTGGTCCGCACCCTGGCAGAACCTGCTCGCCAGGTCGCTTCGGTTCTGCGTGCATACGCCGAGACCGATGCGTCCCCCGAGGCTGCATAGTGCTCTATTTCAACAAGACTGATATCTCGTATGCGCCGGTCAACGGCGCTCTAGAATTCTGTGGAAATAACAATTTGTTTAGATATAAGGAGTATAGAAATGGCTGACTTGGATAAACTCGCAGAAGAACTCGGCAAGCTTTCGGTGTTGGAAGCTGCTGAGCTGGTTAAGAAACTGGAACAGGCCTGGGGGGTCTCTGCGGCTGCCCCGGTGGCGATGGCTGCAGTAGCCACCCCAGCCGGCGGCGCAGCTGCCGCTGCTGAGCCCGAGGAAGAGAAAACCGAATTCGACGTGATCATCAAAGACGCTGGTCCGAAGAAGATCGAAGTCATCAAGACTATCCGCCAGCTGACCAGCCTGGGCCTCAAAGAGGCCAAGGATATGGCTGAAACTGCCGGCGGTAAGGTGCTCGAGGCGGTAAGCAAGGAAGCCGCGTCAGACGCCAAAGCCAAGCTGGAAGCTGCTGGCGCCGTCATCGAAGTCGCATAACCAGTGGCAAGCTGTATCTCAAAAAGGACTTGTGGGCAGGTGCTTACCCACAAGTCCTGTTTTTGTCAGGGGAAGTTGCGTATAATTCTGGTTTGAAGTAGACTTAATCCAAGAGCTGGCGCCATTGTCTGTCTTGGATAGCATTCATATTATCTACCGGAGACTCGTCATGCAGAAGAAAATCAACTTGTCACTTTTCCTGGCTTTGATCGTGATTTTTACACTTCTTCTGGCAGCTTGCGGTGGTGTGGGTGATGGTGGTGCAGAATCGACCACCGCGGGTGAAGAGCTTTTCAGCCAGTCTACTATAGGGACTACTGCCGGATGTAAAACTTGCCATTCGATCGAGCCGGATATTGTCATCGTCGGTCCTTCCCTGGCGGGGATCGGCACACGCGCCGCTTCCACCGTCCCGGATATGACGGCTGAGGAGTATCTGAAAGAGTCAATCCTGAAGCCAGATGCCTACGTGGCTGAGGGCTTCCCTGCCAAAGTAATGCCGAACGTGTGGGCACAGCAGCTCACCGATGCACAGGTGGAAAGCCTGGTTGAATACATGCTGACCCTGAAGTGAACCCATATGTATGACCAGGCCAGTCTCAAAGAACAGGCTGCCAGGCAAGCATTAAATTACTTGAGCAGTGGCATGCTCATCGGGCTTGGGAGCGGTTCTACTTCGAATATCTTCACAGACCTGCTGGGTGAACAGATAAAGTCCGGAGCGTTAAAGGATATCCTGGCAGTGCCGACGTCGGAGAGTACCGCTGCCAGGGCCCGGGCATTAGGCATTCCATTGACGACCTTATCGCAATTGGTAAAGGCGCACCGGCCGGCAGTCCTTGATCTGGCGGTTGACGGGGCAGACGAAGTAGACCCCCGGTTAAACTTAATCAAAGGATTGGGCCGGGCGCTGCTGCGAGAAAAAATTGTTGAAGCTCACGCACGGTGTTTCATTGTGATTGTAGACCAATCGAAAATTGTCACCCGTCTTGGGGAGAAGGTCCCGCTGCCGGTGGAGATACTACCCTTCGAGGCTGAAGCGCACATAAGCTGGCTGAATTCGTTGGGCTGCCGGGCAGAGATATGGCTGGAGCCAGATGGCTCGCGCGTGGTGACTGATAATGGCAACTACCTGGTGCGCTGCTGGTTTGAGGACGGTATCACGGATGCCTATGACCTGGCTGGTCGATTGGCTGAACGCCCCGGCATTATCGAGCATGGTTTATTCCTGGATATGGCGTCCCGGGTGATTGTATCCGGCGCTGTGGGGATCGAGGTTCTGGAGAAGTAAGCGGCGCACAGCTTGGAGGCATGAGGATGAGCGTCAAATTAGCCCCATCAATTCTGTCAGCCGATTTTGCGCGTTTGGGAGAGCAGGTCGAGGAAGCCATATCGGCTGGGGCGGAGTTCATCCATTTTGATGTGATGGATGGGCATTTTGTGCCGAATTTGACGGTCGGTCCTGTGGTCCTTTCAGCGCTGGAGCCTATCGCCTCTCCCAGTGGCGTGACCCTGGATGTGCATTTGATGACCGAGAAGCCGGAAAACCTGATCCCCGATTTCATCCAGGCCGGCGCAGATATTCTTACCGTGCACGTGGAGGCCTGCGTCCACCTGCACCGCACCGTGCAGATGATCAAAGACGGTGGAGTAAAAGCCGGTGTGGCGATCAATCCGGCGACATCGCTGGTGATGCTGGAGGAGATTTTGCCAGACCTCGATTTGGTGCTGGTGCTGTCTGTAAATCCGGGCTTTGGAGGCCAAAGCTATATACCGGGGAGCACAAACAGGATTGCCCGTTTGAGAAAGATGCTGGATGATAGGTGCTTGGAACGGGTGGAGCTGGAGGTGGATGGCGGTATTAAAGCCAATAACGCCTCTGAGATAGTCGCGGCTGGTGCGACCGTATTGGTGGTCGGAAGCGGCGTCTTCAATCGTGAAGCCAGCGTGAGCGAGAACCTGTTTGCACTTCGTCAGGCTGTCGAGATTAATACTTAAGCTGAACACAAGGAAAGTGGGTTGAATCCGCTGGGCCATACTTGTCAGGCGGATATCGATGCAGTTATTCCAGGCCTTATACCATTGGCAATGATCTGGAGCACTAAAAAGTTGTTGTTGAATGAGATGGGTTGTGTGGTGTGGGCGGCTACGCCGCCCACACCACACAACCCAAACCCACAACATTTGAGTGCACCCCAATAAACGCGGACTGTTTACTTTTCATTGCTTGTGGTATATTCAGGCAGAGGAGGATGCTATGAGCGCAAGAGTTCTGGTGATCGAAGACGATGAGGCGATACTGAAGTTTTTACGCCGGGGATTGGCATATGAAGGTTATCAAGTTGACACAGCGGGTGATGGGCAGTCGGGGCTTGCCCTCGCCAGAGATAATCCTCCTGACCTGGTTGTGCTTGATCTGATGCTCCCGGGTATTGATGGGCTGGAAGTATGCCGTCGCCTGCGCGCTGGAGGACCGGTTCCGATCCTGATCCTGACAGCCAAAGATACGGTCAATGACCGCATTCAGGGTCTGGATATGGGGGCGGACGATTATATGGTAAAGCCATTCAATCTGGATGAGCTCCTGGCGCGCATCCGCGCTCTGCTGCGCCGGGCTCAGCCCTCCCGCCCGCAGGTTTTACGCTTTGCTGACCTTTCGCTGGATACCGGTACACGCCAGGCCTCCCGTGGTGAACGGGTAATTGCGCTGACAGCCAAGGAATACGAGTTGTTGGAATTATTCTTACGCCATCCCCGCCAGGTGATGACGCGTGACATGATCTTCGACCGCGTTTGGGGTTACGATTTCGGCGGCGAGAGCAATATTATCGAGGTCTACATCCGCTATTTGCGACAGAAGCTGGAAGCCGAGAATGAAGCGCGGCTGATTCACACCGTGCGCGGCATGGGGTACGTTCTGCGCGAGTCGAACTGAGTCTCCCTGGTTCGATGGCGTCTGCCGCTATCTAGAACGGTGGTGTAGATCGATTCAGGCACAGACGCCAGGGATCAGGGATGTCACTACGCGCTCGTTTAGCCGTTTTATATACAACGATTGTTGGGGGAATTTTACTGCTCTTTGGGGTGGCAGTATACACAGCGGTCAACGTCAGCCTGACCGCTCAGGCCGATGATATCCTGATCCGGGCTGTCGACGAAATTTGGCCCAATATCTATGTGGATACTTCCGGAGGGTTGGGCATCCAGCCAGCCTCCGGATTGGATCTGGCAACGGGCATCTTGTTCCAGATGTGGGGGCGCGATAAAACGCTGCGATTTACGAATATCCCCCAGGTGGATGTCTCGCTGGACGCAGGACAATTGAATTCAAACCAGCCAGTATTTAGAGATTCCAACCTGGATACGGCGGTCGGGTCTATACACCTGCGCGTGTTGAGTGTCCCATTAGTCGTGGGGGAAAGAGGCCGTTCCGTAGGTACGCTGCAGGTCGCCACCAGCCTGGCAATTGTGGATGCCACTCAAAAATCATTGCTGGTAGTCCTCGTGATTGGGGCGATCATTGCCATGGTCGTCGCCGGTCTGGCGGGTTGGATCAGCACCCGTCAGGCGCTGGCTCCCTTGGGTGATGTTACCAAAGTTGCCCTTCAGATCACCCGCGCCGACGATCTGTCGAGACGTATTCCCTACAACGGTCCTGCCGATGACGAGGTGGGACAGCTGATCAATGCTTTCAACCAGACGCTGAGCCGGCTGGAGAATCTGTTCAATACACAGCGCAGGTTTATCGCTGATGTCGGTCATGAGCTGAGAACACCTCTGACTGTGATTCGCGGAAACGTTGACCTGATGCGGCGTATGAACAGCATGGATGAAGAATCGATGGACAGCATTGAGAGCGAGGTCGATCGCCTGACCCGGCTGGTGGGCGATTTGCTGCTGTTAGCTCAAGCTGAATCTGGGAAGCTGCCGTTAGGTCGCCGCCTGGTGGAGCTGGACACATTAATGTTGGAAGTGATGCAGCAGATGCGGGTGTTGGCAAAAGATAAGCTCCAGATGCGAATCGGGGAGATCGACCAGGTGTTGGTCTGTGGTGATCAGGATCGCTTGAAGCAAGTACTTGTCAACCTGATCGGTAATGCGATCAATTACACTCCGGCCGGCGGCGAAGTTGTGATGGGGTTGGGGAAAGAAGGCGATCGGGCGCGCCTGACCATCCGAGATACCGGACCCGGCATACCACCGGAGGACTTGCCGCATATATTCGAACGGTTTTATCGGGGAGAAAAAGCAAGAACCCGCGGCAGAGGTGGGAAAGGTTTCGGATTAGGATTATCTATTGCCTATTGGATTGTCCGCAATCACGGGGGACTGATCGAAGTGAGCACTTCGAATGAGAACGGGACTACGTTCTGTATATGGCTTCCCCTGGCTCAGGGGGATTGCACTGAAGAAACGTAATTCACGCCAGTACGGGACAAGAGTTTTTGTTGTAGTTTTGGACAGCTTCGCCGTCCAAAACTACAACAAAAGTCCTCATTTCCCTGAGCAGTAGTGGCAGGTCGTTTTCCAACCGGGAACCGATCGTTCTAAATTCCAGCCTGGTGTAGCTAAAATCTGGATTTACTCCCCGGCGTTCGAGACGATTTGGCCGTCAGCGAAACGGGATGGTAGGTAGGTTCTGGTCGTGTGTAGACGGATTCGGAATTGGAGGCGGGCTTGGGTGCCGGGCGGGCAGCTGACAGAGATGGGCTGGATGCACGCGGTGCCAGGGGCATCTGCGGTTCGTTCAGTGTGTGGACATTGGCGGCGGGGCGCTGGACACGTGAGTAAGTCCGCTTGTCCGCCAGGGAGAACAACCGGTTGCCAGCCACAGAGAACGTACCGATGATCAGGACCCGGATCAGCCAGACCATTACCGCTACGAAGATCGGTACAGCCCGCAGCAGGGTCTCGCGGGCGATGACGGCGTTGCCCAGAGACTGGTGGTTTAGAATGGCGATGGAGATTCCCCACCAGGTCAGCATGGCATTCATTGTGGCTGCCAGCAGCCAGGCACCGAACAGGTACCAGACCTCGTTCATGTCATCGCTGCCAGCTTCAGGGGTGAACAGCCGTGCAATGCCCGCGAAATCGATTCCGCAGAAGGCCAGCGCCAGGATCGTAGCCCATTGGATTCCCAGGAAAGATAAATTTCCAAGCAGATCTGTAAGCGCAAACTCGGTCGTGCTGTAATTGAAGATCTCGAAAGCGACCAAAGCTGCGATAAGGACGGCGCCGAAAGCCATCCCACGCTGTAGCTTGAAGCGCTGCAGCATCGCACTGATGTTCTGATTGCGAGCGAATGTCGTATTCATGACTGCCTCCTGACCTCTCCTTACATGGCTCTGGTGACTTTGCCGAAGTGAGTGGATGAACTTGTGGCTATCTTCCTTGATCTCGTGAATTCGAGAATCTCCTGGTTGACATAAACCGAAATATAGATATAATATAGAACAGTTGTTCTAATTTGTCAAGAGGCAATTTCCAGAATCTAGGTCTGAATATTGAGGAGGTAGACATGGGGATCGGCCCATTTTTAGTGATCAGGGGCACCATACTGGGCAGTGTCATCATCGGTCTGTTTAGCTGGCTTATTACGGCTGGCATCTCGTTGCCTGCTCAAGCCAGGGCAGAGTCGATACCAGCTCAGTCAGCAGCTCAACCGGTTGTTCAGGAAGCTGTAGCTCAGGATGCGGTAGTTCAAGACTACCCGACGGTTTCGTGCTCCGTCAGCGCGAAGTACTCCGACAAAATTCTCCAGTGGTGCGATTTGATATCCAAGTATGCTGAAAAAAACGGGCTTCCGCCGGATCTTATCGCGGCCCTGATCGTACAGGAGAGTGGTGGGAATGCCTCTGCATATTCTCACAGTGGAGCGGTTGGCTTGATGCAGGTGATGCCGCGTGATGGGTTGGCTGCCAGCTTTATGTGTAAAAATGGACCTTGCTTTTCCGGCCGACCTTCCAGCAATGAGCTTTTCGATCCTGAGTTCAATATCAAGTACGGGACGAAAATGCTGGCAGGTTTGTTGAATCGCAATGGAAATATCCGTGAAGCATTGAGAGCCTATGGACCGATGGACGCGGGCTATTCTTATGCCGATAAGGTGCTTGGCATCTACGAGCGCTACCGTCAGTAGCGCGCCTATGATTCGCAGTGGTAAACCTGCAGTCCGTGCTCAACCAGGCGTCCCTCCGTGTAAACAAATTTTCCGGAAAAGATCCCCGGTTTATCCAGCCAGGGCAGGAAGTGCCGGTCTCCCTCCCATAGATTCAGATCAAGCAGCGCATCGTCATCGACCCAACTTAAGGTGCCTTCAGGTGAATCGCCTATCTCCCCCTCGAAGTCGGGCACGACAAATACAAATGCATACCAGTCTTCATTGTTGGCAAATTGGGGGAAAGTCAGCAGTCCCTTCAGGATCAACTCCCTGGCATGCAAACCCGACTCCTCATAGATTTCCCTGATCGCGCATTCTTCGGGGGTTTCACCCGCTTCCAGCTTGCCTCCCAGACCGTTCCATTTACCCGAATGAACATCATTGGCTTTCTTGATCCGGTGGACCATCAGGGTCTTTCCATTTCTCTTCAGGTAGCATATCGTGGCAAGTTTCATTCGCTTTACTTCATTCCCAGGGATTTTCCATCGTCTGGATTAGGATTGCAGTTCCTGATTCGCTGATTTGAATTATATACTCTCCTACTCGTTATGATAAACTATGCGCCATATGAATCCTCAACGGATTGTGATCAAGTTGGGAACGTCCACATTGACTGCAGGAACGCCGCGGCTCTCGACCCCCCTGATGGTAGATCTGGTCAAGCAGATGTCGCAGCTTGTAAATGATGGTTGTGAGATTGTGCTCGTCACTTCCGGAGCGATCGCCGCCGGACGCGAGTGGTTGAACTATCCGCAGCTATCAAAAGACATCCCCAAGAAGCAAATGCTTGCCGCGGTAGGCCAACTCCGCTTGATGGCGCTCTACGAGCAGCTTTTCAACCTATACGACCTGCGCATCGGTCAGGTGCTGCTGACACGTTCCGATCTCAGCGACCGCCGTCGCTACCTGAACTCCCGCAATACCCTGGATGCGCTGCTGGCCCACAAGGTAGTCCCCATCGTCAATGAGAATGATACCGTCGCTACCGAAGAAATCCGCGTAGGCGATAATGACAATCTCTCTGCCCTGGTTGCCAACCTGATCGAAGCCGGCATGCTGCTAATCTTGACCGACCAACCGGGATTGTTTACCTCCGATCCCAGGCGCAATCCTTATGCCCAGCTGGTCGAGGTGGTGAGCGGCAATGAGATCCCAGACGAATTGTGGCAAGCCGCGGGTGGTGCGAACAATCTGCTCGGGACTGGGGGGATGTTCACCAAGCTTCAGGCGGCTGACCTGGCGCGCCGTTCCGGTGTAATGGTGGTGATCGCCGGCGGGAGCGTCCCGGATGTGATCGTGCGCGTCGCTTCTGGCGAGAGCATAGGCACGCGCTTTCTGCCGGTCGAAAGCGTAATAGAAAGCCGCCAGCGATTTTTACTGACTGGGGGGCGGTCAGGTGATCAACTGATCCTGGATGATGGCGCCGTACAGGCCATCGAAAAGGGGGGCAGCCTGCTGGCGGTCGGGTTAACCAAAGTATGTGGAAAATTCGACCGCGGTGATATTGTGCGCCTGCTGGACTCGGGCGGCCGCGAGATCGCACGCGGCCTGGTCAACTACTCGTCCTCCGACCTGCTGCGCGTTCGCGGCCAGCGCTCCTCAGAAATTGAGCGAATCCTCGGCTATGCCTATGGCGATGAAGTTATCCATCGCAATGATATGGTGCTGCTATGAATATAGTTGATATGGGGATGAAAGCTCGGGCGGCATCGAAGCAGCTGGCGCACGCTTCCAGCCAGCTGAAGAATGCCGTCCTGAACAGTATCGCCGATGGCCTGTCGGCTGAGTCGCAGGCGATACTGTCTGCAAATGACCGTGATGTCGCTGCCGGCAGGCGGGAGGGACTGGCGCCAGCTATGCTGGACCGGTTATCCTTAACCCCTGATCGCCTGGCAGGTATGGTAGTTGACCTGCGCTCAGTGGCACGGCTTACGGATCCGGTGGGTGATCGCTTTGATGAACAGCTCTTACCCAATGGGCTGAAGGTTTGCAAGCAGCGTGTGCCGGTAGGTGTGCTCGGGGTGATCTACGAGGCCAGGCCCAACGTGACGGTAGATGTAGCCGGCCTGGCGATAAAGACCGGCAATGCGGCTATCCTGCGCGGCGGCAGTGAGACGTTGAATTCAAACCGCGCCCTGGTGTCGGTCATCCGGAAGACCCTTACCGGTCACGGTCTGCCGGCGGACGCGATCCAATTTATCGACGATGTGGATCGAGCGCGGGTCATGGAGCTGCTGCAGATGCATGACTATGTGGATATGCTGATCCCCCGCGGGGGCGCCGCCTTGCACCAGTTTTGCCGAGAGAACAGCCGCATCCCGGTGATCACTGGCGGTATCGGCATATGCCATTTATTTGTGGATCAATCTGCCGATCTGGAGGCCGCTCTGAGCGTAATCCGTAACGCCAAGGTGCAGCGTCCAACTGTGTGCAACGCGCTGGATACTGCCCTGGTCCATCGCGCGGTTGCAGCAGAGTTCATTCCCAAATTGGTGGATTTATTAGAGACGGATGGCGTTTCCTTTCGGGTAGACGAGGCGGCTCTGGCCTGTCTGCGATCGGCTGCGGGCGGAATTCCGAATTCGGTCACCTCGGCTGGTCCGGGTGATTTCGATATCGAGTGGCTGTCATTGGTTCTGGGGTTGAAGGTAGTCGATAGCCTTGATGACGCCATCGACCATATCGCCCTGCACAGCACTGCTCATTCGGACGGCATCCTGACCGGCGATGATGCCAACGCCAGGCGTTTCGTGGCGGAAGTAGATTCAGCTGCTGTATATGTCAACGCCAGCACGCGTTTCACGGATGGCGGTCAGCTAGGATTGGGTGCTGAGGTAGCCGTCTCCACCCAGCGGCTGCACGCGCGTGGGCCCATGGGGCTGCGAGAACTGACCACGTATAAATGGGTGATTCAAGGCGACTATCACATCCGGCAATAGCCAGCTGGCTGGTGATGTAGGCCTTGTGGATAAAATAAACCTTCCCCGTGTGTTGCCGGGGAAGGTCTTTTTTATCCTGGGTGGAGGAGATCAGTCCTCGCTGCGACTGCCCAGTTGGTGATCGAGCATCAGCATAGCGTTGGGATGGTCGCCGATCATCTTGAGCTGCTCTACGATGGCGGAGGCGTTCTTCTCCTCCTCCACCTGCTCGTTGATAAACCAGTGCAGCATTGTCTGGGAGGGGTAGTCCTTTTCTTCAACAGCCAGGGCGTATAAAGAATGGATCATTGCCGTAACCTTCTTCTCGTGCTCCAGCACCTGCTCGAAGGCGATCAGGAGCGATTTCCACTCCGCGGGCGGCTGGCCGATGGCTTTTAGGGTCACTCGCCCACCGCGATCATTGACGAAATCGAAGAATTTCATCGCATGCTCGACCTCTTCATTGCTCTGCATGCGCATCCAGCGCGCCGTGCCGGGCAGATTGGCAGCTTCGAAGTGGGCGGACATCGCCAGGTACAGGTAGGCGGAGTAGAGCTCATTCTTGGTCTGTTCATTAATTGCATCTTGCACAGTCTTATTTAGCATGGGTGTCTCCTTAATTGATCATATTCGGTGGGATTTAAGGTCATCAAGTCTTAAGCGAACAGCGTTTATCGTCATTCGTCCCTGAGATATTATACATGTGAATTTGTGTACGGCCGCGATTATTACAAAGTTCTTATAATGATGGCGCCTCCGCCCATCACTCTAGGGCTATTCCGGCCAAAGAGCCTCTTCCGGAAGCTCTATGTCGGTGAGCGCTTGTATATCTTGTGCTGATAGCTGTAGGTCCAAAGCGCCAAGATTCTCGCGCAAATGCTCGATTTTCGAGGACATAGGTAAGGCGATCACATTGGGTTGGCAGATCAGCCATTGGAGCGCCACCTGGGTCGCTGTAGCGTTATATTTTTCGGCGATGCGTCGAATCGATGGGTCGTTTATCAGGTGGCCGCGGTCGATGGGTGAGTAAGCAGTCAGCAGAATGCCGTTCTGCTGGCAGTAATCCAGCACTCCATTCTTGACATATTCACGGTTGTGCAGGTTGTAGGGCACCTGGTTGGTGACCAGCGGGGTGTCGGATAAAGCCTTGGCGCGTTTTAGCTGCTCAAGGTTGAAATTGCTGACACCCAGATGGCGGATTTTGCCCTGCTCTACCAGCTCATTGAGCGCCCGGAAAGTCTCTTCGAGGGGGATATCCCGGTTGGGGCGGTGGATCAGGTACAGGTCCAAATAGTCTGTTTCCAGGCGCCGCAGGCTGTTTTTTAATGCCTTCAGGGTATCCTGGTAGTTCATCGTGATATGCCAGACCTTGGATGTAATGAACAGGTCCTGGCGTTTGAAACCTTTTATTGCCCGACCGACCAGTTCTTCGGTGTGACCTTTGCCGTACATCTCAGCGGTGTCAAGGTGGGTGTAGCCGAGCTCAATGGCGTTACGGATGACCTTCAGGAACAGGTCGTCCCGTGAATAATCGGGGGTCATACCTCCCCCAAGCCCCCAGGTCCCCTGTCCAAGCACAGGGATACGATCGCCGTTATAAAGCGTAGCATATAACATGGCTGTTTCCTCCTAACTGTAGAGAGCTGTCTTCTACGTACCAGCAGTTGCGTGGTTCAGGAGAGTTGGTAGGTGTTTCGGCGCGCCTCACCCGCCGAAACACCCTCATGCCGGGCTGCCCGCATCCCACCAGGTGCGTAATCCAGGCACAATATATTGAATAGATTAGGACTTACGCAGTTGAGGGAGGAAGTGGGTGTTTGGGCGGGCGCAGCCCGCCCAAACACCCACACTTTTCTCCTGAACTGCGTAACTTCATTAGATATTACCATAATAATCTGTTTAGAAACCCAACTCGCTGAGGATATCTTTCTCGGTGCGCGCCGGCGCCGGCTTGCCAAGCAGCTCCTCCCAGAAGGAATCATCGTAGCGGCGAGAACGCACCGGCAGCGGCATAGGCACACCCCAACCGAGCAGGAGCACTTCCTCTTTGGGCTGCAGCCGGGCGAGCATGCCGCGTAGGGTCTCCCTGCCTGCCAGTCCGGAGAGCACGGCGCGGATATCGTCCTCGTCACCCAGCCAGCCGGAGATGCGCGTGCCCAGCTGAGACATAACCTCATCGTAGATCTGTGAGGGACGCTGGTCGACGATCAGTAGGGTAACATAATACTTGCGCATCTCCCGGGCTATGGTGCTGAAAGTGGTCTGAGCAGCCATCTCCCGGTTCAGCAGTTTGTGAGCCTCCTCCACCACGATTACCAGCGGTCGAGGCTCGTCTTTACCCGTAGTGCGGAAGGCATTGGTGCGCTGCTCCCAGCGTTCGCGGATCTTACGCGTGAGCAGGTTGCTCACCAGCAGGTAATCCAGGTCGCTCTCATGCCGGCCGAAGGACAGTACAATGTGCTGCCCGGCTTCCAGGGCTTTGATAATCTCGCCCACACTGTCGGCGGCGGGTTTCTCTACCACATAGGGCAGGTTGAAGACACGCCCGAGCTTGGAGTGCAGACCCTCGGCTGCCATTACGTTGACCCCCGCCCGGTAGGCCCAGAATGCCACGCTGTCGGGAGCAGGCACTTTCTTGCCATCCTCGGTCTCCACAGTTGCGCCCGAGCGCATTTCCTCGAAGCGGGTAAACCAGTTGTGCTGGAATTCCGCATACAGCGCATCCAGCGTGGTGGGGGTAGTCTCTTTCAAATTCAGCTCGCTGGTGAGCATCTCGATATCGGCCGGGTAGATATCCGATTTGGCGATCTCCAGGTTGAAATCGGGAGTCTGGCCGCGGATCTGGGCACCCTGCCCCAGGCCGACGACACGCACTCGACCGGGGAAGCGGGTGCGCAGCCCGGTAACACGCTGACCCGTATCCGAAGCCGTGTCGTCAAAGCCATACTCGTTGTGCATATCCAGCACAAGCACTGCGGCGCGGTTGTGGTGGATCAAGCCTGCCAGCACGAGGCGTGTCAGGAAAGACTTGCCCGTGCCTGTGGCCCCGAACACACCCGACGAGCGCTGCACAAATTTGTCCAGGTTGATGCACACCGGGTGTCCCTGCTCGCGGGTGTAGCCGATGACGAAGTTTCCGGCCTCGCCGGATTTTCCGAAAATCTCGGCGATATCACCGGGACCTGCCAGGCACACCGTTGAATGGTGCGGAGGGACGGTCTTGACCGGCAGTGGGCGAGGCTCATCGCGCAAACCAAGTGCGATCTCCTCACGCCAGCGCGCGTATGCCGGGCTGGCGGGGTCCGGACCGCGCTCGAGCATCAAAGCCGGCAGCACTTCCAGGTTTGTGTACAGGGTCTGTCCGTGCAGCAGCTGGGCAACCTGGGAGGGCAGCCGCGCTTCACTTTGCTCATCGGCGAAGCGTGGGTCCGTCGCGCCCAGCTGCAGGTCGGTCACCAGGCCGTAGAACAGCCAGTCGCCGCTCTCGATGATGACGAAAGCGCCCTCCTGCACCTGTTGGGGAGGCAATGTCAGGCGCACGCGCAGGTTCTCTTTCAACCCGCCGCCGACAATGTAGCCAACCTGTTCACTGCGATCGCTCATAGTATCTCCTGGATCTCATCTGATATTCTTGTGCATACCAATCCAAACCGCATCGACTGAGGATAATACCCGGAGCTCAAAGTTGTACTTCGAACACACGCGTGGTCAGCAGCCCGTCCTGGATTGTGACCAGGCGGTAATGCGGCGGCTGAAGCGTGTACACCGGCTCATCCAGGTTGGCGAAGGGGAAAGATGTGGATCGCAAGCCAAATACCGGTATGCCTTTGACAATTACCTCGTAGGTCATGTGAGTGTGCCCGCTGATGACGCCTAAAATATCAGCCTTGACCCCCGGATCGGTCAGCACATCCCAGAACTGCTGCACGTCGTCGGCAATGAACTCATCCAGCCAGCGGCTGCCTATCGGCGTGACATGATGATGGGTGAGGACAACTGTGGGCAGGCTGGTTTTCAATGCCTGTGATAGAAAATCCAGCGTCTCGCGGCGAAGGACAGCCTTGGCATTTGCGCCCATATCCAGGCTGATGAATTGCACACCTTTATGCTGGAAGGTTGTGTTGACCAGGGTCGTTTGAGGCGCCTGGGGAAATAGGTGGCTCAAAAACAGTGCCCGGTCGTCGTGGTTCCCGGGCATGATATAGATCGGGAAATTTCGCAGCCCTTCGATGGTGATCTGCCCTGGTCCAGGTGGGGAGGCAGCTGGATTGAGCTGCATCATCTTGCAAAAATTCTCGTATGCCGAGGGGGTGAGCGAATCGACCAGGTCGCCAGTGGACAATATGAAATCGGCGTGAGCCGCGGCGTTGGCAGCCATATGGCGCAGGACTGCCCGCAGCGCGTAAGCCGGGGAAAAACCGCGCACCAGCCCGGTCTCGGTTTCTGCCAGGTGGTGGTCTGTGATCTGGATGAAAGAGAAGCCGCTCATGCTGTCTCTCCAGGCAGGGCATCGCCCAGCGCGCCTAGCACACCCATCAAGGTGGGGTAATCATCGCGCAGCAAAGTGATCAGCTCCTGCGTGGCGGAATTGGCCCATTCTAGGTGCCCTGCAGCTGCCTGAGCTTCTTGCACCTGCTGAAGGTGAGCTGCCAGCAGCTCGCCCACCGGCAGATCAGCCGCCCGCAGAATGTGCCGGAAATAGCCGAAACGCCCAGTAGATGTGAACTGGCACAGCTCGTCCGGACCGCACAGGTAGATCACATCCAGGCTGAGCGGCGGTCGGGGCGGCAGCAAGTGGTAGATGGCGCCTTCCAGAGAGTAGCCGATAGCCAGCACGCTGATCTCCAGCGGGACGTTGCGGTTGAGGCGGTTGTCGGCGATGACGTTCTCCCCCACACCTTCGGCAGTGACAAGCTGCCGCACCAGCCCATCATCGTCGATGTGGATATCATGGATCAGCCCGAAGATCTGGTAGCTATGCTCCTGGGGGACGCGTACCAGCGCTCCGAAGCGCGGCAGGCTGGTGGCGGGTAGATCAAACTGCGCCACGCGCACGCCGAAGACGAAGCTGGAGGTGTTAGCGCGCAGCAGGCGCCCGATTTCAAGATAGGTCATCCAGAGTACCTCCTTCTGCAGAACTGGCGGAAGGTCAATTTCCTGCTGGCAGGTATATCACAACGCGGCTGTGGATCCGCTGGCGGCGGGCAGCTCGCAAGCCTCATAAGCGTGTTCTGCCGGGCAATTCCTTGGCTGTCTGTTTGTAGGACGTGCCTTCGATGGAGATGCCCCTGCGGCGCAGCTCCAGCACGATCATATTGGTCACCTGGTCGCGCTCCTGCAGGCTGACCACCGCCGTCTCGTGGGCGCGGTGCAGCAGGTAGGGGTAGGGGCGCGTCCCCAGGATGCGGCACTGGTCGACCAGCACAGCGTGCAGGTTGTCCAGCAATGCCGGGTTGAGCGCTACCCAGGCGGGCGCCTCGACGCGCGCCAGCCAGGGACGCCCGAGGCGCCCCACGTTCAGGTAGAAGAAGTGCAGCGCCAGCGGGCCAGGGTAGCTCTTTGCCGATTGGGACTGCAGGGCGAAGACCGATGAGCGCTCGCCCGGAGCGAGCAGATCCAGGTAGATATAGCGGTCGCTCACGCCGCGCAGGGGATGGTAGTGGCGCAGGTCAGCCAGGTCTTCGGGCGCAGCCCAGGCAACTTCCAGCAGGCGCACCAACAGGTTGGCAGCCGGCTTATCCACGTAGCCGGCTGAGATGGCGCCAATCCCATTCAAATACGACAGCACCTCCAGGTACGAAGACAGGCTTTTCTGGTATGCGGAGGCATCCTCTGCGCTGGCGTCCTTGCTGCCCCATAGTTCCATCGGGCCATCGGTGAATGTAATCACCGGGCCTGACACATCAGAAACCAGCTCGGCAATGAGGGAGCGTTCTTTGAGATCCCGGGTGAGGGCTAATCTGGCAACGGTCATGTTTTCGATCTGTTCGTCGTAGAACAGCTCGCAGCGCACCGTTGTCTTAGGCTGGTCAGCCTGTCCCAGGCGCATCTGGATGGCGCCCACATTGACCAGCCCGTATTCGATTTCGGCGTGACGGTCCAGGTCGATCTGCGAGCCATCTGCAGCCAGGATGGTCGCCTGAGATGGCAGGGGCGGCAGCGGATAGTGACCATCCAGGGGTTGCGGTGTTCCATCTGGCAAGATCACGGGTAGAGCGCAGCGCAGGGAGGGATCGCGATTGTACGCTTCTTGCACCTTCCCCTGCAGGAAATCAATATCACGGGCATAGTCTTCAAGCAGCTGCAGCGCTGCCTGGCGTTTCTGCTGCAGCTCCTGCTGCCGCCTGGGGGCAGCTTCACCCAAATCGTGCACCTGTTCTTGCACCTGCTGGAAATCCAATGTCATCCCGCGCCTCTTACCAGAACATTTGTTTTGGGTATTGTACAGGAGGACGCTCCAGCCTGCAAGGGAAAAATGTACCATTAACTATTCTGGGGTAAAATTTACCCAACCGTATGGCTGCCATTACCAAAACTCTCACTACCGGTGCTCGTCCGAAAAATATACGGACGTTCGACCCTCGCCGGGATATAAACCAGGTGGCAGACCTGGTGGAGCTGTGCTTCGCAGATACGCTGGACCAGGAAGGTCATGGCTACCTGCGGCAGATGCGCTCCGCGGCGCGCGGCTCTGGCTACTTGCAGTGGGCGGGGGCGCGCAATTCCTTGCCGCTTAACGGGGTTGTATGGGAAGAAAACGGCCGCGTGGTCGGCAATCTGACCTTGATCCCATATGCAGGTCTGCGGCACAGTTATTACCTGATCGCGAATGTGGCAGTGCATCCCGATTACCGGCGGCGCGGTATCGCACGCAGCCTTACTTCCGTTGCTATTGAGCAAGTCCAGCGGCGTAAATCTGAGGCTGTCTGGCTGCACGTGCGGGCCGAGAACAATGCCGCTGGCGATTTGTATCGCTCGCTGGGTTTCATCGAAAGGGCCTGGCGCACTACCTGGCACAGCAAACCGCTGACCAACGCCGACCTGATCTTGCATAAAGAGGCTGGCACTCAAACCACCAACAATCTGGAGATCCACATCCGGTCGCGGAAGCCGGAGGACTGGTCCTCCCAGCAGCTCTGGCTCAAATCGCTATACCCCTCCCACCTGGCCTGGCACCAGGCTTTACGCATCCCGGCCATCCACCCGGGGCTGTGGGGTTACTTCTACCGGCTGTTCAACGACGTGAACGTGAAGCACTGGTCTGCCCAACGGGGTAACCGCCTGGAGGGGGTGCTGACCTGGCAGGGCTCGCTGGGCTATACCGATAGTCTCTGGCTGGCAGTCGACCCGAGCGGTGATGAAACCGGCGTGGTTCCTCTTCTGGAGCATGCCCGCAGGAACAGCTCTCCCAGGCGCCAGCTTTCCCTGGACTATCCTGGGGGTAAAGCCAGTCAGGCCATCCAATCTGCAGGTTATCAAGAACACCAGACTCTGGTCTGGATGGAGATGCGCCTGGATTAATAAAATACCAAACCTTTCCTTATGAAAACCCTGATTAATACAGGCGCTTGAAGATACGGATGGCAGAGTTACCCCGGCAGGCTACTTTATCCGGAGTGGGATCCAGCTCTATAAAGCGATCCTGATCTACCCAATCCTTGAACCATTTACGATAATATCGCTCTTCGACCAGCACATAGTCGGTCTCGTCCAGCCAGCGATTGGCAAGTCTGTGATTCCAGAGCCCGTACTTCTCCAGCGCATCCGGATCGCCTCCCAGGCGGTAGGAGTAGTCGCCGTTGACCTGGGATGGGTAGATCTGGATGCCGGGCACATAGAGAAGAGGAGCAACCGATAAGCCGCCTTTCCAGTACACCTGTGACCCTGGTGGGATGAGCCTGGCAAGGTGGCGTCCAGCGGTTTCATACGAGGCAATCACGTCGCCGCCGCAGTCGAGAGACTGGTAGCCGCGGCCTAGAACTAAAGTCGGGGTGAGCAGCGCGCCCGCAGCCAACAGGCAGATGACAGCCCAGAATCCATAGCGCGCACGCCGTGCTCGCCGGTAGTCCAGCAGCGCCAGCAGGCCGGCGGCAAGCAAAATCGCCAGCCCGGCGGCTGCACCTGTGCCAGCCGCGGCCAGGTACTGCCCCTGGCGGGGTAAGATGCCATATTTGTTCTCCAGCAGTACCGCGATGGATGGCAGCCCAATCCAGGGAAAATCTAGCTCCAGGATCGCCCGCCCGAGGTCTTCGAAGTTGCTGAAGCCGACTCCGGCAGTAATCAATAGAACATATACTGCGGCGAGCACCTGTCGCGGCCAGGCAGCTTCCCTCGACCAACAGGCAAAGGTCAGCGCCAGGGTGATCCATCCCACGCTGATAAAGAACGCCGTGTAGCCTTCCAGACAGTAGGCGCAGTAGTTCTTGCTCATGGTAGCCCAAAAGTGCAAGGCAAATAACGCCAGAAAAAGGAAAGACAGAAAAACGGCTGTGCGGTATTGTGTAGGGGTCTTCCAACTGGATTTACGCGGCCAAAATATCCATGCAGCGGCTATGCCCGCCAGCGCCAAAAAGTGGAAGCGGAAGGTACGAAAGGTGCTGTTGATGCGGGTCGCCAGCCCGATCTCAGGGTCCCAGAACAGCTGGGCCTGCGGCGGCTTCCATGCAGCCAGGATGCTTGTCAGGCTGTCGGGCAGCCAGTATGCGTATATTCGCAGGACATCCGGCCAGAAGAGAGCGTGCAGTACCAGAAGGGACAGACTGCCTCCCACAGCTGACAGCATGCCGGCTCTGCGACCGTGCTGCCAGTATATGTAGGCTACCAGCAAAGGCAAGAGTGGAAACAGGTTGACGCGCGTCATCCAGATTGCCGCTGCCAGGATTGTGCCCAGGATAAGCTGCCATAGCGGGCGTTTATCTCCCAGGGTAAGCGCCAGGGTCCAGACCAGCATGCAGGCGATCAAGACCTGGGAATTGGCTGTGCTGTACATTTTGATAACCGCGGGGTTGAGTGCGGTACCGGCGATCACCAGGGCGGCCCACCACGGGTTGCTCAGGCGGCGGGTGACGAGCCACAAGCCGAGCAGCATTAAGCCGCCCAGCAGTAGTGCAAAGTAGCGTGCGCTGCGCAGTCCCAGTCCGAAGACAGCCTGCACACTGCCCGGGATGTAGAATGCCAGCGGCATGTGGTTGCTCCAGAAGCCGTAATCCTGGTAAATATGGTACTGCCCTGTGATGAATGCGTACCCTTTATAAAGGTACGCTCCCTCATCCAGGACCGATTCTAGGCTGTGGGCATACCCCCAGGATTGGGCCAGGTAAACCAGGCCAGCCAGCAAAGCCAGCCAGCAGGGCAGGGATGATAATGAGCTGATCTTTATCAACCAGGTGGTGTGGTTTTGGGCAGGTGTATATCCAACGTTGGTGGACGTCATAGCGGCGTTGCACGAATTATAATCCTGCCCATCGATCTCTTGCCTTACACGGCGAGCAACTGAGGATCTCACCTCAGGGGGGCATGCAGATTTCGAGAATGGGTGGCCTTCAGAACATTAATCAAAGACTCTTAAAACTGTAGTTGACTTTCCACCCCAGTTCGCTTATACTGATTTCATACGGAGGCATACTTATGCGGGACGTACCTACAAGTGAATATTGCGCTAGACCCTGACAGGCACGCGACTGACGCGCGTGCCTGTTGATTATTTACCCACTATTGAAAGGAGACCTTTCGAATGGACTACGGGATGATCGGAAAAATTGAAAAAGCCAAACGATATGCAGCACAAAGAGAACGGATTAAGTTTGATACACTTTCGGTAACGATTGCGGGGGAGAACAACCCGCATACTGTGCAACTGGATCATGGTGTCTGGCAATGTGATTGTGATTTCTTTCAAACCCGCGGGCGCTGCAGCCATACGATGGCTCTTGAGATCCTCCTGGAAGACATGCTTCCGGAAACGGTATTCAACGCGTGAGCTGCATGCAGCATGCTGCATATAGCCAAGCAAACAAAACTCGAAACCACAACGAGCTCCGCAAGGGGCTCGTTTTTTATTTACCTTCTGTACTCATCCCAGCCTTCCAGATGAAAGCGGCGGGCAATCCAGTCCCCCAGGTGGGGGGAGAGGATATTGGCGTAGTAGAATAAGCGGGCCTGGAAAGGGACGATCACCTCCGGCTGGCGCTTACGGATGGCGCGCACGATCGCACCTGCAACTGCCTCCGGTGGGATCTTGGCAGATACCCACGGCAGGCGCAGGTGGGCGATCATATCGGTATCCACCCGCCCAGGCAGGATATTGCTGACGAAGATGCCGCTGCCGTGCAGCTCCTGGCGCAGCACATCTGCAAAGCCGGTCAGGGCGAATTTAGCGGAGACATAAGGCGCATCCAGGGGTAAGCCCACCTTGCCATCCATGCTGGTCACCAGGACAATGTGCCCGCTGCGGCGTGCCTGCATATGCGGGAGGACCGCCAGAATAGCGTAAATCCCACCGTAGTAGTTAATTGCCATGGAATGCTGAATATCTTCTACCTGGAGAGCGCTCAGCGGGGCGCGCACGTATTCACCGGCGTTCGAGACCAGGATGTCCACTCGTCCAAAATATTCTATCGTGGACCGCACCAGCGCATCTACCTGAGTTCGATCGGTGACATCGGCAGGCAGCGCCAGGGCGCTCCGGTCGAGTGCCTGGATCTCCCTGGCGAGGTCGTGCAGCCGCCCCTCACGGCGGGCTGCCAGGGCCAGGTGTGCTCCATGTCGGGCCAAAGCCAGGGCAGCGGCGCGGCCGATACCGCTGGACGCCCCCGTTACCAGGGTAACCTTATCGTAGAAGACATGGTCTGGCATGTTTGGACCGTTAAACCAATGCCATCTTCCCTGCAGAAGACCTGTAGATCACCAGGTTTTGCGGCACACGCTTATCCAGCACCAGGTGACCGGCGTCGAAGTGCTCCCAGATGATCTGGATTGGGGCTTTGCCCGCCACCCATTTCTCGACGATGACCACCCCGTGGGTGGGCAAGATGGTGAAGATAACCTGGCGCGGGTCTGCAGGGTGGTTGAGCGCTTGAGAGCGGGCGAAAGCATTGCGTATGGCGGTTGCCTGGGCTTCGGTGGCGCAGGTGACCGGATAGTGGTAGTAGGGCATGTCGAGTGGGACGAACTCTACCAGCTCTGGGTTGTAGGCAGCGATCCCGCGGTGACCGTGCAGCTTGGAGCGCACCACCGGGACCTGGTTGCCAGATGGGTGGCTGACGCGCGGCAGGCTCAGGTCCATGCCGTACATCTCGACCGCTTCAGACGAGGGCGGGTAGTTCGCTTTGTCCTGCACATAGCGTACCAGGGCACCCTGGCTGTCCGGTCGTACTCCGGTGATCACCGTCAGGTCGTCGGCGCTGATCTCGCCTTTGTTAACCGGGCGAGCGCTGCCGGTGATCGTGGCGATCAGAGCGCCCAGATCGGCATCCCAGGTAGCGAAGCAGCCCTCGCTGTACTGGCTGGAGACTGACTCTGACACGCTAGGCACATGCACCAGGTCGCTGATGCGCACCATCTCGGTAAAAAAGCCGCGCCTATCCAGCTCTCGGGCAGCCGCGCACATGGCGGAGGGCGTCTCGAGTGCCTGCCAGGCAGCCAGGGGCAGCGCCTCGCCCACCACCTGGTGGTCGGTGATCTCGTGCGTGCTGACTTTTGTCAGCATGCGCAAGGCGATATCCTGGTAAAAACCGTCCGGTTGGCTGCCGTCGCTGTATGGGAAACCGCCAACCAGGTCGAAGTGATAAACGCCCTCGGGCTGCATGTCGCCGACCAGGAGCAGCAGGTTGATGCACTTAGACTGGGCTTGCAGAAGCCGCTCCAGGGCCAGGATCGGTCCACCGCGCCGGCCTTGCTCGTGTAGAACGTGGTGAGCTGCAGGCGCCAGCCCCGGAAAGGCGTAGTCCCCCGGATCGAGGGGTTCTTTTGCCAGGGCGCGCTCGAAGTGTGCCAGGACGGCCTCGAGCTGGTCCCGGCGGATGTGGATCAGGCTGAATACCGTCGGAGACTGATCCAGCTTGAAGCGCCTCCGTCCGGTGAGCAGAATCGACTTGCGCCAGGTGAGCGGCTCCCCGTATGGTGCGCTGGTGAGCAAGATGTCGGTACTGTTGGATGGATTTTGCTGAATATCGTGCCCGCGCCGGCGGAAGGCGTCCAGGATGCCGGCAACAACCTCCTCAAGCAGGGGAGTAGGCGCAGGTCCGGGCACATAACAGATGGCAGCATGCTTCAGCCAGGTGTGGCTGGTCTCCTCCTGAAAATCGTGTCGATGATCGATGTTGTTCATGGGCAATATATCCCATTATAGTAGATCATAATTGTATTATATCGCCCCTTTTTGACTGAGGCCCGCACAAACACAACACCCTGATCTCTTCTCCCGTGCTCAGGATAGAGTTCATCTCAAAAATGGTAAGTTGAGGTGTTTTGCGGCGGCGCAGCCGCCGCAAAACACCTCCTTTACCTTATTTTTTAGACAGCTTCTAGTTGTTAAATTGGTGGATTTATTGCGACCAGGAGGTAGGTGTGCGCACCCAGCGATGGGAGCGCAGGCGGGCATGCAGGTCCTCGGGCAGTGGGCCTAGGTCGCTGCACGCGAGATTTGCCTGCACATGGCGGCGCTTGCGCATCCCGGGGATAATCGTGCTCACTGCCGGGTGGTTCAAAATGAAGCGCATTGCCATTTCGGGCAGGCTCATGCCCTGCGGCACGAGCGGCTTCAGGCGCTCGACGTGCTCCAAGGTGGACTCCAGGTTCTCGGGGACGAAATATGTGTTGCGCCAGTCGCCCTCGGGCCATTGGCTGTCCTTGGTCAGCGACCCGGTCAGGCTGCCTTCATCGAAGGGCACCCGGGCGATAACTGCCACGTCCATCTCCTGGCAGGCGGGGAAGAGCTCATCCTCTGGTTTCTGGTCGAAGATGTTGTAGATCACCTGCACTGCGTCGATCAACCCGCTGCGCACGGTGCGCACCCCGTTCCACGGCTCCCACCGGTTTATGCTGATCCCAACTGCCCGGATCAGGCCCTGGCTGCGCAGGTCGTCCATGGCGCGCGCCCAGCGCTCATCCCTCACCCAGCTGTCCTCCCACACGTGGAATTGGATCAGGTCGACCGAATCCAACCCCAGGTTTACCAGGCTCTTATGTACGTAGGCATGGATGTGTTCAGGCGGGAAGCAGTCATCCAGGCTGAACTCCCGCCGGCTGGGCCAGATAAAGTTCTTGGGCGGGATTTTGGTAGCGGTGAAGAGCCTTTTATCCGGGTTGGCGCGCACCAGGGCACCCAGTAAGCCCTCGCTGTGACCATTGCCGTAGCCCCAGGCAGTGTCAAAGAAATTGCAGCCCAGTTCCACCGAGTACTGCAGCGCATTGCTAGACTCGGCATCATCCGAGCCGCTCCAGCCACCCATGCCCCACATGCCGTAGCCTACATCGCTGATCATCCAGTCAGTCCTGCCAAAGCGGCGATATTTCATATGCATCCCTTTTGTTCGATCTGGTTATGATCTGGTTGCCTGCCGTTTTGTACTCGCCAACTCTTCGACCCACATCGCATGGAAAAAAGGCATTCAAGGCATGCGATCCTGAGATTCTCTATCTGCGCTATTGGGTCAAAGGGTCGATGAATACCTCAGTCTGGCGCTAAATTATATCGTATCCACATTATATAACGATGATCGTTGAAGAGCTATCTTACTTATTCCGTGTTTATGTTCTAAAAATTTCAACTTCGTTACCTTCGTGCCTTGGAGATGTCGAGTCCTATTAACTCGTATCACCCGAACTTTAACAAAGTCTCATAAAGTCGTATCAGTCAAGGTCTGGCAGAGCAGGAGGGTGGACCAAGCCTGAGGTGAAAGGGGTAAAGCCAGTT
>Ga0105100_10000352_pt1 | contig 27209 bp, 25 predicted proteins | sample PPLLak12cMay2015_2_FD_87033 | JGI IMG/M metagenome (GOLD analysis project Ga0105100, IMG submission 87033) | Freshwater sediment microbial communities from Prairie Pothole Lake near Jamestown, North Dakota, USA - PPLs Lake P8 Core (1) Depth... | ecosystem: Environmental > Aquatic > Freshwater >... | reverse complement strand
CGGTCGACTCCGTCGCGATCCCGCCGGGCGAGGACGTCAGCTTCGAGCCGGGCGGGTACCACATCATGCTGTTCGAGCTCACGGATCCGCTCGAGGTCGACACCACGATCGCGCTCACGCTCGAGTTCGAGGTCGCCGGCGAGATCGAGGTCCAGGCGCTCGTGAAGGCCTTCGTACCCGACGAGGGCATGGGCGCTGGGATGAGCGGTCCGACCGGCTCGACCGCCGACGAGGAGATGGGCTAGGTCGCGTCGGGCTCGCCGCGCAGCGCGAGGTAGAACCCGACCATCTCGAGCAGCCGCGCGCGTCCGAAGCTGCCGTCGTGCCCGCCGTGCACGATCCTCACGGGCAGGTCCTGCAGCCGCGCCATGCTCCGGCGGTAGTCCTCGACGTTCGACTCCGGGAGGTCGTCGAGGAACGGCGGGTTCTCGTACACGCAATCGCCCGAGAACAGCGTTCCCGTCTCGGCATCCCACAGGCCGACCTCGCCCGGCGTGTGGCCGGGGAGGTGGAACACCTCGAACCGCCGGTCGCCGAGGTCGACGACGTCGCCCTCGTCGATCAGCCGGGTCGGCGTCGCCGGCGCGATCTCCCAGCCGCGGGGGTCGAACCCCTCGTGCGGGAGCGCGTCGATCAGCACGTCGTGGATCTCGTACCCGGCCTCCCGCATCTCGCGCAGGAAGCCTTCGTCGTGATCCCTCGCGAACAGCGACGAGAGGCGTCCGCCGTGACGCAGCACGTCGGCGTCGGCGGGGTGGACGAGCACCTCCTCGAACTCGTGCATCGCGCCGATGTGGTCGTAGTGCCGATGGGTCGCGAGCGCGAGCACCGGCTTGTCGAACAGGTCCGCGAGCTCGGCGCGCAGCGGGCCGATGCCGAGACCGCCGTCGACGAGCAGGTCGCGGTCGCGTCCGCGGACGAGCCAGAAGTTGCCGCGGATGATCGGGTCGACGTGCGGCTCCCACAGGAGGTGGACGCCGTCCTCGACCTCGCGATGCTCGAACCAGCGCTCGGCGATCCGCACGGACGGGATCGTAGACCGCACGGTCCACTCGCGACCCTTGACGGCCGGCTCGCCACCGGCGTAGACAGCCGTGCAAGGGGGTGGTTCGGATGGCGATGGATCTGGCGGTGACGCTCGAGGATCGGCCGGGCGAGTTCGCGCGGCTGACCGAGGCGCTCGGCAACGCCGGAGTCAACATCGAGGGGCTCTGCGGCGTCACGTCCGGCGGGAACGGGACGATCCACGTCCTCGTCGAGGACGCGGCGGCGGCACGCTCCGCGCTCGAGGGCGCCGGGCTCCGGATCGACGCCGAGGCCGAGGCGATCGTCCTCGACGTGTCGGCCGGCGTGGATCGGCCGGGGACGGCCGCGGGTCTCGCGAAGACGATCGCCGACGCCGGTGTGAACGTGCAGGTGGCGTACACGGCGACCCACGATCGCGTCGTGGTCGTCACCGCTGACGACGCGACGGCGCGGCAGGCGCTCGGGGCCTAGGCGGGGGAGAGGGCGCCTGGCCCTCGTCGTCCTCGGCCGCGTACGCGCGGTCGAGCAGCTCGACGGGGTGCAGCACCTCGACGGCGGTGCCGAGCGCGCGCAGCCCGGCGGCGATCTGCATCGTGCAGCCGGGGTTCGCGCTCGCGACGACGCTCGCGCCGGTCGAGGCGATCGCCTCCGCCTTCGCGCGCATGAGCGCGTCGGCCATCGGCGGCTGCGTGACCGCGTAGAGGCCGGCGGCGCCGCAGCACGTCTCGCCGTCGGGGACGTCGACGATCCGGAGGCCGGGCACGCGCGCGAGGAGCGCCCGCGGCTCGTCGCGCAGGTGGAGGACCCGCAGCGCGTGACACGCGTCGTGGTACGCCACGACCTCGACGCCCGGGTTCGCGCTCGGCGGCTCGATGCCCTGCTCGGCGAGGAACGCCACGACGTCCCGGGTGCGGCCCGCGAACGCGCTCGCCTCCTCGGTCCCGAGCAGGTCGCCGAGCTCGGCGAGGTGGGCCGAGCAGCCGGCCGCGGTCGAGAGCACGATGTCGGCGTCGCCGAACGCTCGGAGCGTGCGGCGCGCGAGATCGCGTGCGGTGTCCAGCCGTCCGTGATGCGCGTGCAGCGACCCGCAGCACCCCTGCGCCGGCGGCACGACCACGCGCCATCCGTTCCGGGCCAGCACGCGGGCGCTCGCGAGGTTCACCGATCGGTACCAGCGGTCCTGCACGCACCCGGTCAGCAGCGCGACCGTCCCGCGCGGCTCGCCCTCGGGCTCGGTCACCCGAGGGAGCGGGCGCTCGCGGGACCGCGGGGGGAGCAGGGCCCGCGTTCGCCGTGACAGGAACGGCCGGCCGAGCGGCTGGAGCCGCGCGACGAGCGACGTGAGCCACGGCCGCGTGAGCACCGTCCCCAGGCCGAGACGCCGCCACCGTCGCTCGCGTCCGGTGCGGAGCGGCTCGAGCTGGACGCGGGCGCGCTCGATCAGGCGACCGTAGGGCACGTGCGAGGGGCAGACGTCCTCGCAGGCCCGGCACGCGAGGCACGCGTCGAGGACGCCCGCGAGGGCCAGGTCGACCTCGGCACGGCCCTCGGCGACGGCGCGCATCGCGGCGATCCGTCCCCTCGGGGAGGCCGTCTCCTCCCCCGTCAGTCGGTACGTCGGGCAGTCCGCCAGGCACAGGCCGCAGGCGACGCAGCGGTCGAGGTCCTCGTCGCTCGGCGCGTCGCCCGGACCCCACGCCGGCGCCAGGCGCAGCGTCCCGACGAACCGGACACCCTCGGGCATCCGGCCACCGAGGCTCGTGCCCCCGGGCGGTCCAGCGGGCGGGCCGTCGGGCGGCTCGGTCCTCAGTGGGTCCACGATCAGATCCCTCCCCAGAACCGCCCGGGGGCGAGCACGCCGTTCGGGTCGAACGCCGCCTTCAGGCGCTCCTGCACGGCGCGCGCCGGCAGGGCCGCCTCGCCGAGCCCGCCGGGGCCCCGGATCACCGGGGCGATGCCGCCCTGCTCGGAGGCCTTGCTCCGCAGGGCCTCGAGCGGCCCATCTGCGCTCTCGAGCCCCACCCACAGCAGTCCCACGCCGAGGAGCGCGCCCCAGCGCTCCCTCGCCCCGTCCGTGAGCGCCTCGAGCGCCGAGGGCGGCACCGCCGCCTCCGCCACGACCGGCGCGTCGTCCCAGGGGCGGTGCGACGGGAACGCGCCGTCGTCGACCCCGTCGAGCTCCGGCACGACCGTGCGCGCCGCCTCGGTCTGCTCCTCGACCTCCTCGCGCCAGCCTTCGAGGCGGATCTCGATCTCGCCGGGCGTCGCGACGACCCCGACGGGCCCCGGGACGGCGGCGAGCAGCGCCCGTCCGGTCTCGAGCGGCCCGGGGGCGTGGAGCGTGCGCCGGGCCTCCGCGAGCGGGCGGACCTTCAGCGCGACCTCCACGAGGACGCCGAGCGTGCCGAGCGATCCCGCCACGACCCGATGCAGGTCGTAGCCGGTCGCGTTCTTCACGGTCCGGGCGCCGCTCGTCACGAGCCGGCCGTCGCCCGTCACGATCCGAGCCCTGAGCACCGTGTCGGCGATCCGGCCGACCCGGAGCCGCCGGGGCGTCTGCACGTCCGCCGTGATGACGCCGCCGACCGTCGCGTCGGCCGGGGCGTCGCTCGGCCACTCCTGCCCGCCCTCGGCGAGGATGCGGTCGAGCTCGCCGACGCGCATGCCGGCCTCGACCACCGCGATCATCTCGGCGGGCTCGTATGCGACGAGCCGGTCGAGCTGCGTCGTCCACAGCTCGGCGTCGACCTCACACGCGTTCCCCTTGTCAACGTGGCGGCGACCGCCGACCACGAGCAGCCGCAGGGCGGACGCGTTCGCGTCTCGGACCGTCTCGAGGACGTCGGCCGCGGTGTGCGGGTGGATCAGCTCCATGCGTCCTCCGGCAGGCTCGCGGCCGAGCTCGCGGCGACCGGGCCGTCCTCGGGCAGCCCGGCGCACCGGGTCCCGTCCGGCAGGACCTTGTGCGGGTTCATGTGCCCCTCGGGGTCGAAGGCCGACCGCACGCAGGCCTGCGCCGCGAGGTCCTCGCTCGCCCAGACGAGCGGGAGGAGCTCGCGCTTCTCCAGCCCGATACCGTGCTCGCCCGAGAGCGCGCCGCCGAGGTCCACCGCCAGTCGGACGATCTCCTCACCCGCGGCCAGGACGCGCTCGAGGGCCCCCGGCTCGCGCGCGTCGAAGTGCAGGTGCGGGTGGAGGTTGCCGTCGCCCGCGTGCGCGTTGCAAGTGACCGGTAGGTCGTGACGCTTCGCGATCGCGGACACTGCGGTCAGCGCCTCGGCCAACCGTGTCCGCGGCACGACGATGTCGTGGAGCCAGTAGTGCGGCGCGATGTGCCCGACCGCGCCGAGCGCGTTCCGGCGTCCCCGCCACAGGAGGTCGCGATCGGCCTCGTCCGCGGCGACGCGGATCGTCCGCACGCGGTTCGCTCGCGCCACGCGCTCGACGACCGCGGCCTGCGCGGCGGTCGCGGCCTCGGTCCCCTCGACCTCGACGATGAGGACAGCGGCGGCGTCGATCGGGTAGCCGGCGTGGACGAAGCGCTCGACGGCCTCGACGATCGGACGGTCCATGAGCTCGATCGCGGCCGGGACGACACCTGCGGCGATGACGTCCGAGACCGTCGTAGCGCAGTCCTCGACCGTCGCGAAGTCCAGCAGGAAGGTCCGGACCGCGGGCGGGATCGGCGTGAGCCGGACGCACGCCGCCGCGACGATCCCCAGGGTGCCCTCGGACCCGACGACGGCCGCCCGCAGGTCGTAGCCGGGCGCCGCGGGACCATCCGAGCCGAGTCGCTCGACGCTGCCGTCGGGCAGCACGATGTCGAGCGCGAGGACGTGCTGCGCCGTCGTGCCGGACGCGAGGCAGTGCGGCCCGCCGGCGTTCGTCGCGACGTTGCCGCCGATCGTGCTGCTCTGTCGCGACGACGGATCGGGCGCGAAGGTGAGGCCGTGCCGCTCCACGGCGTCAACGAGATCGAGGGTCACGACGCCGGGCTCCACCCACGCGAGCCGGTCGTCGGGGCGCACCTCGAGGATCCGGTCCATCTTCGTCGTGACGACGACGAGGGCCTCGCCGATCGGCGTCGCCCCGCCGGCCAGACCCGTGCCGGCCCCCCGCGGGACGACGGGCAGGCCGTGCTCGGCCGCGACGCGGACGCACGCGACGATGTGGTCGCGCTCACGCGGGAACGCCACGAGGGCGCACCCGCCCTCGAGCATCGAGGCGTCCCTCCCGTACACGGCCAGCGCGAGCGGATCCGAGAGCACCTCGGCAGGGCCGAGGGCCTCCTCGAGCGCGCGGCGCGCAGCGTCGACGTCGGCCATGGCGACGATCGTCAGGCTAGCGCGGACGAACGGCGTGGGTGGGAGCCGTGAACGTGTCCGGCGACCGTGTGGCGGGTCAGGCGACGCGGCCGGGCGCCCCGTCGGGCGTCGAGAAGGGGAGCCCCTCGCGCTCCCACTCCTCCATGCCGCCTTCGAGGTTGTGGGCGTCGAACCCGCGGGCCTGCAGCATCAGCGCGCCGAGCTCGCTGCGGTTCCCCGAGCGACACACGACGACGACCGGCTTGCCCGGGTCAAGGTCGGCCGTCGCGCCGGCCAGGATCCCGTTCAACGGGATGTGCGTCGCTCCATCGATACGGCCCGCGACCCATTCGTAGGTCTCGCGGCAGTCGAGGATCTGGACCTCATCGCGGCGGTCCCAGACGCCTTTGGGGTGGTTGAGCTCGGTCATGCGGGGAGATGCTACCAACGGCCCGCGCTACGACCGGAGCGCCGTCTCGAGCGCGGCGCCGAACGCCTCGTACGCGCGAGGGTCGAACAGGACGAACCGGACCTCCTCCACCTCGGTCGTCGCGCCGAGCACCGCGCCGACCGCGACGGGCGCCGCCTCCTCCACGGGGTACCCGTACACGCCGGTCGAGATCGCGGGGAACCCGACGGTGCGCGCCCCGAGATCGTCGGCGACGCGGAGCGAGGACGTATGGCACCGCGCGAGGAGCGGGGCCGGATCCTCGTGCTCGTGGTAGCGGGGACCCACCGTGTGGATCACCCACCGGGCGCGGAGCTTCCCGCCCGTGGTGGCCACGGCCTCGCCGGTGGGCAGGCCGTCCGGGAAGCGCGACCGGCGGATCTCCTTGCACTCGGCCAGGATCGCCGGTCCGCCGCGTCGGTGGATCGCGCCGTCGACGCCGCCGCCGCCCAAGAGACCAGGGTTCGCCGCGTTCACGATCGCGTCCACGTCCTCGAGCGTCAGGTCGCCGAGCACGAGGGTGACGGCAGGCATACCGGTATCGTAGCGGCGATCGGATGACCGACCTCGACCTGCCCGCTCCGGGGGACGCGTGCCCCGCCTGAGGCTCCGCGAGACCGTGGCGATCCACGGGCTGTTCGTCGTGTTCGGCCTGGGGATCGCGGCGTTCTTCCCGTTCGTTTCGCTGTACCTCGAGGGACGCGGGCTCTCCCCGGACCAGATCGGCCTCGTGATCGCGACCATGGCCGTCGCGCGGCTCGTCACGAACCCGCTCTGGGGCCATGTGGCCGACACGACGATCGGACGGGTGACGGCGCTCCGGCTGGGCTCGCTCGGCGTCGCGGTGTCGGCCCTGTCGATGAACCTCGTCGAGGGGCTCGGCCCGATCGCGGCCGTGTCGTTCGTCCTGGCCGCGATGCAGGTCGCCGGCGGGCCGAACCTCGACGCGATCGCGCTCGCGCATCTCGGGGACGAGCGGATGACGGACTACGGCCGGATCCGCGCGTGGGAGAGCCTGTCGTACGCGGCGGGATGCCTCGCCTTCGGGGCGATCCTCCAGACCGCCGGGATCCGCTGGGCGATGCCGATCTTCGGGGTCGCGAGCCTCGGGGTCGTCCTGTGGAGCGTCACGCTCGAGCGCGACCGTCCGCACCACGTCGAGCGGCACGGCAAGCTCGGCACGGTCGGCGCCGTGTTCCGCGCGGCGCCGAGGTTCTGGGGGTTCCTCGTCGCGATCCTCCTCGTGTGGACGGGCTTCAACGCCGCGTGGAACTTCATCGCGCTCAAGATCGCGGACGAGGGCGGCGGCCCGATGCTCGTCGGGTTCGGCCTCGCGCTCGGCGGGCTCGTCGAGGTGCCCACGATGCGCTTCTCCTCGAGGCTGCAGGCGCGCTGGGGGCTGCGGCGCGTGTTCGTGATCGGCTGCCTCGTCTACGCCACGGGGTTCCTGCTGTGGGGCACGATCTCGAACCCGACGATCGTCTCGATGCTCGCGGTGTTCGAGGGTCTCGCGTTCGCGCTCCTGTTCACGACCGGCGTCGTCGTCGTCGGCCGGCTGCTGCCCTCGAGCCTGTACTCGACGGGGAACTCGCTCGCGCAGATGGTCGGCTTCGGGATCGGGCCGATCATCGGCGCCGGGGTCGGCGGATTCGTCTACGAGCGGGCCGGGGCGGTCGTCCTGTACTCGGGCGCCTCGTTCCTGGCGGTCGCCGGCGCGGTCGCAGCGTGGGTCGCGCTGTCCACCCCGGCGCTCTCGCGCCCCTCGGCGGTCGTGCCCGAGGTGGGCCCAGGCGCCCAGCCCGAGCCCGGCCTCGTCCCGTAGCGGGCCCCTCGGTTCGCCGGGGCGTCCGGGGTCGCTTAGGATGGGTCCGAGTCTCCGACGAGGGGGGTTGCCGTGGTCAGCGCGTACATCCTCATCCAGACCGAGGTGGGCAGGGCGAGTCAGGTCACCCGCGAGCTGAACGGCATCACGGGTGTCGTCGCCGTGGACCCGGTGACCGGGCCTTACGACGTGATCGCTCGTGGCGAGGCCAGCGACCTCGACGAGCTCGCGAAGGCGATCGTCATGCCGATCCAGGCGGTGGAGGGCGTCACCCGCACGCTGACCTGCCCGGTCCTGTCCTTCTAGCGCGACGATCCACCCGCTCGGCCGCGCCGATCGGCGGGGCGGGATGCTCGTGGCCGAGCACCGGGGGCATCACATGCTGAAGATCCGACGAGACGAGCACATCTCCGACGTCGACGGCGGATGGTTCCGCGCTCGCTGGCACTACTCCTTCGACACCTACCACGACCCCGAGTACGTGCGGTTCGGGACACTGCGGGTGTTCAACGACGACCGGCTCGTTCCCGGCGCGATCTGGCCGATGCACCCGCACCGCGACATCGAGGGCCTCACCTACGTCGTCGAGGGCACCTTCCGGCACCAGGACGACGTCGGCGGCGCTCCGGGGCCGCTGCCTGCGGGCTCCGTCCAGCGGATGACGCTCGGGCGCGGCGCGTGGCACTCGGAGCAGAACGCGTCCGAGACCGAGCCGATGCGGTTCATACAGATGTGGATCCTGCCGGCCGAGCGCGGTCTGGAACCCGGCGTCGAGCAGAAGGTCTTCACCACCGAGGACCGCACCGACCGGCTCCTGAAGGCGATCAGCGGCGACGGCGGCGGGGCCGTCCTCGTGCACCAGGACGCGCACGTCTTCGTTGCGCGGCTGAACCCCGGCGTCCGCGTCGAGCACCCGCTCCCGACGGGCCGAGGCGTCTACCTCTACGTGATCGCCGGCCAGGTCGAGGTCGACGGCGAGCGCATGGACACCGGTGACGCCGCGCAGATCGCCGACGAGGACGGGGTCGAGGTCGCGGCGGGCGCCGTCAGCGAGCTGATCCTCGTCGACGTCGATCTGCGCGCGTGAGCGTCGAGGTCCGCCTCGCGCGCACCGAGGAGCTGGCGCCCGGGGAGGTCGACGCCCTGCACGACCTCTGCCGGCGCGCGTTCGAGGAGCCGGGCGCGACCCGCGACCCGGCCGGCCTGGGGTTCACCGACGACGACTGGGCGCACGCCTTGGGCGGCGTCCATGCGTTCGTCACCGAGGGTGGCATCCCCGTGGCGCACGGCTCGGTCGTCGAGCGCGACCTGCACGTCGGCGGCGTGCCGCTGCGGGCCGGATACGTGGAGGCGGTCGCGACGCGCTCGGACCGCCGGGGCCTCGGGCTCGGCACCGCCGTGATGCGCGCGCTCGGCGAGCGGATCCACGCGGGGTTCGAGCTCGGCGCGCTCGACACGTCGCTGCACCGCTTCTACGCGCGGCTCGGGTGGGAGCCTTGGCGCGGGCCGACGTTCGTCCGGACCGACGACGGTCTCGTGGCCACGCCGGAGGAGGATGGCTACGTGATGATCCTGCGGACGCCGTCGACCCCGGCGATCGACCCGGACGCGCCGATCAGCTGCGAGTGGCGCCCCGGCGACGTCTGGTGAGGCCGGCTCGCCCGTCGGCTCACTCGTCGTCGAACGTCGAGGGGAAGGGCAGCGCGATCGGGTCGTAGGAGCGCGAACGCCCCTGCTCGTCGAAGCGGTCGAGGCCGAAGCCGGCCGCGTCGACGACCTTCGTCCTGCCCTTCACCGCGAGGTCCGCGGCGATCTTCGCGACGGCCGGGCCCCACATCATCCCGTGGCCGCCGGCGCTCGCGACGGTCACGCCGTCGAGCGTCTCGCCCTCGGGTGTGATCGCCGGGCCGAGGATCGGCAGGTGGTCGGGCGTGTAGTCGATCGTCGCGGCCCACGCCCGTCGGATCCCGAGCTCGCGCGTCGCCGGCACGAGCTGCGCGAGCCGCCGCTGCATCTTCCGCAGGTACGGCCAGTCGATCCGGCGGGCCGGCCCCGGCGTCTCCATCGGGTTCGACATCCCCCACAGCAGGCCGCCCTCCTCCAGCCGCCAGTACAGGCCGCGACCGAGGTCGAAGACCATCGGCAGTCGCTCGACGTCGAACGTGGCGTGCGGCTCGCTCACCGCGACCTGGTGCCGAGCGCCACCCGCCGGGATCCGCAGCCCCGCGAGCCTGCCGACCGCACGCAGGCTCGGCCCGCCGGTCAGCACGACGCACTCGGTCCGTACGACGCCGTCCGAGGTCTCGACGCCGAGGAGTCGTCCCTTCTTGGAGCGACGCAGCCCGAGGAACGCGGTTCGCTCGCGCAGGTCGACGTTCCCGCGCCGCATCGCGAGCGAGTAGGCGCGGACGTTCCGGGGCGGGTCGATCGCGCCGTCGGTCTCGGCGTACGAGCCGCCGCGGTGGCCCTCGACGACGAGCGTCGGGTTGAGGGCGACGGCCTCCTCCGCCGAGACCCACCGCACGTCGAGCCCCTGCTCCCGCTGCATCGCGACGCGGGCGCGACCGTCGCGCTCGTCCGCCTTCGTGACGGCGAGGATCAGGTACCCGAGCTCGCGGAACCCCGAGTCGGTCCCGAGGAGGTCCCGTTGCCGACGGTAGAACGCGATCGACCACCGGCCGAGCGCCACGGTCTCGGGCGTGCCGCCCTGAGCGCGGACGACGCCGGCCGCGCGGCTCGACGCGCCCTGCCCGACCACGTCGCGCTCGAGGACCACGACACGCTTCGCGCCACCCCGTCTGGCGAACCACGACGCCCAGCCCCCGACCGTCCCGGCGCCGACGACGACGAGATCGGCGGCGTCCCTGCTGCCCATGCGAGGAGCCTCCCGTCGGAAGGAGCGCAGTCTAGCCCGAGCGCTTGGTGTCCGGGACGATGCGCGTGAGCACGTCGGTCTCGACGCGGAACCGCGACGGGGCGCCGAAGCGGGGTGTCGACTCGAGCGTGAGCGTCCATCCACCACCACTGGGACCCTCGGCCGGCCGGAACGGGCTGACCTCGAGCAGCGTGCCCTTCACGCGGAACGTCCGGCGGATCCGCGCGTTCCTGTAGTCCACCACGTACGGCTTGCCGACCTCGAGGCCCTCGAGCGTCGGTCTGAGCTCGTCGAAGCGTCGCACGAGGCCGGCGAGGGCCCGCGCGAAGTCCGCCCGGCGCGCGACGTCGGACGATCCGACCGCGTGCAGGTTGAAGCTCGACAGGCGGACGCCGTCGCGGAGCAGCCACGCCATCTCCTCGTCCTCGCGCTCGACCGTCATGCGTCCCGGCGGTTCGCCGAGCGCGTCCGCGACCAGCCGCGCGAGGTCCGCGGCGCCGCGCTCGGGGCCCGGCTGGGACAGGTCGCTGAAGTCGTCGCCCATCGCGCCCCAGTATCGCCGCTCCGCGAGGAGACGGCTCGTGGCGCCGTCTCCACGTCGCCTAGGCTGTGCGGCATGTCGCCCCGCTGGCGGGTCCCGCCCGCGCCGCCGACCCCGCTGTCCCGCAGCTCGGTCGTCGAGGAGATCCTCGTCGTCCTGTCGCTGTCGCTGCTCGCGAGCGCCGTGTACGCGATCATCAGCGCGCTCGAGGCGCCGATCCGCGGCGTCACGGTCGCGTCGGTCAACCAGAGCACGGTGCTCGCGCGGCAGCTGGCGGGGATCGCGTTCGGCGTCGCGCCCGCGTGGCTGGTCGTGTACCTGGTGCGGCGCAGCGGCGAGGGGCTCGCCTCGATCGGCCTGGGACTGGACGAGCCGCGGCGCGACCTCGCGACGGGCGCGGTGCTGTTCGCGATCGTCGGCCTGGGCGGGATCGGCGTGTACCTCGGCGCGGTCGAGCTCGGCGTGAACCGCTTCGTCGTGCCGGTGCCGCCGCTCGGACACTGGTGGACCGTGCCGGTGCTCCTCCTCCGCGCCGTGGAGGCGGCGCTCGTCGAGGAGACCATCGTCGTGGCGTTCCTCGTCACGCGTCTGCAGCAGCTGCGCGTCGGCCCGGCCGCGGCCGTCGGCGCGAGCGCGCTCCTGCGGGGGACGTACCACCTGTATCAGGGGTTCGGGGGCTTCGCCGGGAACCTGGCGATGGGGCTGCTCTTCGGGGCCGTCTTCGTGCGGACGCGACGCGCGTGGCCGCTCGTGCTCGCGCACTTCCTGCTCGATGTGGCGGCGGGCGTCGGGTACATCCTGTTCCGGGAGCACCTCCCCGGTTTCTCGTAGTCCTCCTACGTCGTCGATCTCGGACTTTCGGACGATGCCCCACGCGGCATGACCGGGGATAGGATCGATGTGGACGACGGGAGGGAACCCCATGTCGTACGTCTTCGACTACCTGCAGGGGCGGGGAGCCGTGTTCACGGTGATCCCGCACCCCAGGATCGCGCTCGCCGACGGGGAGGCGCACGCGCGCCACTTCTCGGAGGACGAGGTGGCGCAGACGCTCGTCGTGATGGCGGACTTCGGGCCCGCGCTCATGGTGGTGCCGGCGTCCCGGCGGCTGGACCTCGCGCTCGCCGCGGAGGCGACGGCCGATCCGAACGTGCGCCTGGCCACCGAGCGCGAGCTCGAGCGGCAGTTCCCCGACTACGAGCCCGGCGCGCTGCCTCCGCTCTCGATGCTGCTGCTGGCGCCGATGTACGTCGACCCAGCCGTGGCCGAGCGCGAGACGATCGTGTTCGCGGCCGGCAGACAGGACGTGTCGATCAGGATGGCCACGCGCGATCTCTTCGGCACCGACCCCGTCGTCATCACATCGCTCACCGAGGGCAGGACGGCCCGGGCTGCGGCGCCGGCCGGTGCGACGGAGCGGTCCACGGTCACCGACGTGCCGTCGATCGCGGCCAGGCTCGCCTCACTGCAGCTGCCGAAGGATCCGGCGCGTCCAGCGCCGTGACCATCGCGGCGCGCCATCCTCGGTGAGCGTCGCCTCGACGTCGACCTCGTAGGCCTCGGCGTCGCTGCGGATCGTCCAGCGCGCCTCGCCCGCGATCGTCGCCTCGGGGAAGTGGAGGGTGTTCGTCGCCTTGGCCTCGACCCACGCCGTCCCCGGATCCTCGGTCGAGACCCCGACGGTGCCCTCGTACCACTCCTCCGTCTTCGGGCGGATGCCCTGGGCTTCGCTCGTGCCGCCGTACGCGGTCACGGCGCGCGTCTGCTTGGCGACGACGTCGTGCTCGACGCGCCACGTGACGCTCGGCATCTCGGCGCCGCGAGAGGACTCGAGCGGGTGCGCCCGCCGCGTCGGCTTCGGCAGGGCCGGGCGGTCGGCGATCGGCGACGGGCCACGCAGCGTCGGCAGCACGATCGCCGAGCTGGCGCGACGGACGCTCAGCGTGACCGGACCCGGCGGCGGCCACGCGTTCGGCCAGTCGGTGCCGGCGAGGTCGAGCCGGATCCGGTGCCCGGGCTCGAACACCCAGGACGCGACCTCGAGCTCGAACATCACGGCGTACTCGGCCTCGGGCTGCAGCGGCGTCGGATGCTCGCGCGAGTCCCGGTGCGTGAGGTTCAGCAGCCCTCGCGTCACGAGCGCCGACGTGCCGTCGGGGAAGACGTCGCACAGCTTCGCCGAGAGGTATGCGACCGGCGCGGAGGACGCCACGGTCACCTCGAGCCGCGGGTAGCCGAGGATCTCGACCTCGCGATCGAGCGGCCCCCACTCGTAGCCGAGCGAGAACGCCTCGTCGGGGCGCTGGTCCATCGGCTGGCCCCAGGGCAGGCCGCCGGCGCAGCTGATCCACGCCGTCCAACCGACGTCGCCGCGGACCCCGAGCTCGTCCGTGGGCGCCGCCACGCGGCCCGGCGTCTGTGCCTCGTCGAGCCGCATCGGCTCCTCGACCGAGCGCTCCAGCGGCCATCCCGGCTCGAACCGCCACTCGCCGTTCATGCGCGCGAGATCGGGCGCCGGCCTCGTCGGTCGCCGGACGAACAGCGTGATCGGCGGCTCGCGGTCGACACCGTTGTCGAGGCCCTTCAGCCACCGGTCCCACCACCTGGCCATCTCCGGGACGATGTCGGCGTTCGGGCCGGGGAGGCAGGTCTCGGTCGAGGCGTGGGACCACGGGCCGAACAGCAGGCGTCGCGGGCACCGCAGGTGCTCCATCGCCCGCAACGAGATGTTCTTGTAGCCGTCCGCCCAGCCGCAGACGAGCATCGTGGCGGCCTCGATCGATGCGTAGTCCTCGCGCAGCGAGCTCTGCTTCCAGTAGTCCGAGTACGCCTGCTCCTCGAGCTGGCGAAGGATCCAAGGCTCGGCCTCGCGCATCCGCAGCTCCCACTGCTCGCGCCATCCGTCGCCGTAGACGCTCGGCACCGGCGGCAGCACGTTCTCGACGAACATGTACAGCGGCCAGTCCACGTGGTCGAGCTGCTTCAGCGCGCCGCCGAAGTAGTGGACGTCGTCGGCGTACCGGTCGTCCGACGCGAAGATCGAGCAGATCGCCTTCAGCGCCGGCGGCCGCCGCATGGCGACCGCGAGCGAGTTGAACCCCGACCACGACGTCCCGAACATGCCGACGTTCCCGTTCGACCAGTCCTGCGTCGAGAGCCAGCCGATCACGGCCTCCAGGTCGTCGAGCTCCTGCGCCGTGTACTCGCCCTGCGGGACGCCCTCGGACGAGCCCGTGCCGCGGATGTCCAGTCGGCACACCGCGTAGCCGAACTCGCCGGCGAACCGCTCGTACTCGCCCGCGTAATGCGCCGTGAGGTCGTCCTTGCGGTAGGGGAGGGCCTCGAGCAGCACGGGCCACGGGCCGTCGGTGACCGGGAGGTAGAGGCTCGCGGCGAGGCGGACCCCGTCCTGCATCCGGATGAACACGTCGTCGCGGCTCACGGCACCGCGATGCTAGCGGCCGGAAGCGCGCGTGCGCCGACGACCGGCGGGACCCCGGGTCAGGTCCAGGTCGGGAACCACGCGCGGAGCCGGAACGCCGCGTCCGAGAGCGGGCCGCCGGTGAGCGCCGGCCAGAACCAGACGAACAGCCCGACCGAGAGCACCACGAACCCGACCGCGAAGGGCAGGTACGGCCTCGAGCGCGACCCGGCGATCCGGATCTCGGCGACGTCCTGGAGCGCGTAGACGCACGCGAGGACGAGGAACGGGACGATCGGCGTCGCGTAGAACAGGAACTGCGGCCGGGGGACGAGCATCCACGGCACGTACAGGCCGAGGACCGCGACGGCGACGAACCCCGCCCGCCAGTCGCGCCGCTGCCGCCACCGGTACAGCGCGAACGGCACGGCGAGGAGCCCGCCCCAGAAGATCGCGGGGTTCCCGTTCGCGTAGATCACCTTGCGGAGCCCCTCGACCGGGTAGCTCGAGTAGTACAGGACCGGTCGCACGAGAAGGATCCATTTCCACGCCTGCGACAGGTACGGGTGGATCGGCTTGCCCGTCTCGTCCGCGACGTCCAGGTGCTGGTGGTACTCGGCGATCTGGCCCTGCAGCCGCAGCCACTCGCGAACGCCCCAGCCGTTCTCGATGAACCACCCGACGTACGACACGACGTACACGGCGACCGGCACCAGCAGCAGCGAGATCACGATCCCGAACCCCTCCGCCGCCACCGTCCCCCACAACGCCCGCTCCATCCCCGCCCGCTTCCGCCGCGTCCGCTCCCACATCAGACTCAGGACGACGGCCGTCGCGATGGCGGTCACCCCCGACCACTTCGAGGCCACCGCGCCCCCGAACGCCACCCCCGCGAGCAGCCGCCAAGGCCGGAACAACGGCTCCGGGATCGAACGGTGAACGTCGTCCGGGGTCGGTGCGGTGACGCCCCCCGGGCCCCGGTCGAGCCCCTCCGCCGCCGAAGCGTCCCTCGGGGGTGGCAGAGCGGGTCGCGGATACGTCTCCGGAGCCCCGGCCCCGGCCCGGGCCGACCCAAGGTCCGAGGCCCCGAACGTCCGCCGGTCGATCCAGTCGCGGTCCAGGACGAGGAAGAGGAAGCCCGCGACGATCCACGTCGTGACGAAGACGTCGAGCATCGCCAACCGGGATTGCACGAAGTGCAGGCTCTCGGTGGCCAGCAGCAGCCCCGCGGTGAACGTCCAGATCGGCCGGCGGAACAGGAGCTGGGCGATCCCGGCGAGCATCACGACGCTCGCGCTGCCGAAGACCACGGCGGAGAACCGCCAGCCGAAGGGGTCGGGGCCGAAGATCAGCTCACCCACGGCGATCGACCACTTGCCGAGCGGCGGGTGGACCCACGCGCCGACGTCGCCACGCTCCCGACGCCAGTAGCGCTCGTCCTCGCTGTTCACGTCGCACCGCTCGTTCGAGTAGCCGAGGAAGATGCACGCGGACTTCGAGTAGTAGTACTCGTCGAAGATCCGTTGCTCCGGGTACGTCACGTGCGTGGATCGGAGCACCGCGGCCAGGATGCCCACGGCGACGAGCGCCACCACGGGCCGGTTCACCGCGCGGCGGAACCGCTCGAACGCCGAGGGTCGAACGGCGAGCGACGGGGATGCAGACACCGAGGGCGATGCTACGCGGCGCGAGGCCCGTTCGAGCGTATCCGGGTCAGCGCTTCGGGCGGTCCCTCAGCCGGTAGACGAACTGCAGACCCTGGAAGTCGGCGTCGACGGCCGCCGACTTGTTGTCGACGAGCCCGGCCCGCAGCCCCGTCCCCTGCACGATCCCGAACGTCAGGTCCGTCGCGACGCTCGAGGCCTTCTTCGGCCACGCGACCCAGAGGCGTCCCGCGGGGACGAGCGCGGCGGCAAGGCTCCCGAGCCTGCGCTCGAGCTCCGCGCGGCGGGTGACGAACAGGAGGACCACGTCGAGCGGCGCGCCGCGGGTCGTCCGCGCGAGCCGCACCTCCGGCGGCAGCTCGCCGAGCTCGAAGCTCGTCGGCGCGCCGAGCACGAGCACGCGCGAGCCCCTGCGGATGCCGAGCTTGCGCGGCAACGGCGTCCCCGAGTCGCTGCGATGTCCGGCGCCCATGGGCCGGAACGATACCCGGGGGAGGACCAAGGTCGGGGTCCACGACGGGGGGCACGCGTGGGACCATCGAGGCATGGCGGGAACGCTGTACCTCGTCGGGACTCCGATCGGGAACCTCGGCGACATGACCGACCGGGCGCGCGAGACCCTTCGGCAGGTCGATCTCGTCGCCGCCGAGGACACCAGACGGACCGGTCGACTGCTCACCGCCTTCGGCATCAAGGCCAGAACGGTCTCCTTGTTCGAGGGGAACGAGCGGGCGCGGACCCAGGAGCTCCTCGATGCGCTCCGCGGGGGCGACGACGTCGCGATCGTGTCCGACGCCGGGATGCCCGCGGTCTCGGACCCGGGGTTCCGCATCGTGCGTGCGTGCGTCGAGGCCGGCATCGACGTCCGGGTCGTCCCGGGGCCCTCGTCCGTGATCGCGGCGCTCGTCGTCTCGGGCCTGCCGAGTGACCGCTGGGTGTTCGAGGGGTTCCTCCCGCGCCGCGCCGGCGAACGGCGGGCGCGGCTGCAGGCGCTCCGCCACGACGAGCGCACCGTCGTGCTGTTCGAGTCCCCTCATCGGCTGGCGACCCTCCTGCGGGACGTCCTCGTCGAGCTCGGCGACCGTCGAGCGGCCGTCGCGCGCGAGCTGACGAAGCTGCACGAGGAGGTCGTGCGCGGCCGGGTCGCGGAGGTCCTCGCGGCGCTCGGCGATCTCGAGCCCAAGGGCGAGGTGGTCGTCGTCCTCGAGGGGGCCCCGCAGCCCGAGCCCCCCGCGCTCGCCGAGCTCGTCGCCGACGCGCTCGCGCTCGTCGAGGCCGGGATGAAGAAGCGGCCGGCCGCGAGCGAGGTGGCCCGGCGGTCCGGCGCGTCCGCGAACGAGGTCTACGAGGCGCTCGTGCGCGCGCAGGGGCCTACCATCGAGACATGAACCTCCCGCTCCCGCCGCCCCCGCCGCCGCGCCTCGAGGTCCCGCCCAGGCCCGACCTCTCGGCGCCCGCACCGGGCCGTGCGCGACGGCGCTGGGGGGTGCTCGCGCTCGTCCTGATCGCGGTCCTGGTGATGGCGCAGGTCGGCCTCGCCACGTGGCTCGGCGACGGGCAGCCCGGGCCGAGCGTCGTCACGCGGGCCGACGGCGAGGGCGAGTTCGTCTTCATCGGCACCTCTCCGGACGGCCCGCTCCGATGGAACCCGTTCCAGCCGATCCGCTACGAGGTGAACCTCACGCACGCCCCGCCGGGCGCGATGGAGGACGTGCGCGGGGCGATCGAACGGGTCTCGGAGGCGACCGGCATCCCGTTCGTGGAGGTCGGCACCACGCTCCGGACGGTCGACCAGCAGATGGGCCGCGCGTTCCAGAGCCGCATACCGGGGGAGGAGCGGTACTACCCGCTCCTGATCGAGTGGGTCGAGCACGAGCACTTCGACTTCGTCGCCGACACGGACAAGGCCGCGGCGTTCGGGATCCCGTGGCGGGGGAACGGCGAGCTCGCGCGGACGTACGTGAGCGGCGCGATCGCGATGGACGCCGGCGAGGACCTCCCACCGGGGTTCCGTGAGCGGTACAGCCGGGGGGTCATCCTGATGCACGAGCTCGGCCACGTCATGGGGCTCGGTCACGTCGGGTCGCCCGACGAGGTCATGTGGTCGCCCGACGAGTCGGACGAGAAGCTCCCGAACCTCTTCCAGACGCAGTGGGGAGCCGGCGACCTCGAGGGCCTCTCGGCGCTCGGCCGCGAAGCCGGCTGCCTTCCCGAGCGCTAGGGGGGGGCTAGTCCATAACAGACTACCGCCGGACGGTCGTCGCCGGGCGGCCGGGTGGTGTCCGGTACGATGGCGCGACCATGGGCCGCGACCTCTTCTACATCACGACGCCGATCTACTACCCGAACGACGTGCCGCACATCGGGCACGCCTACGACGCCGTGGCCGTGGACGTCATCGCTCGGCACCACCGGCTCCGCGGGGAGGAGGTCTTCCACCTCACGGGGACCGACGAGCACGGACTGAAGCTCCAGCGGGCGGCGGAGGCCGCCGGGATGGGCCCGCAGGCGTGGGTCGACGAGATGGAGCCGAAGTGGCGCGAGGTCTGGGCGCGCCTGGACATCGGCTACGACGACTACATCCGAACGACGGAGGAGCGGCACAAGGCGGCGGTCGCCACGCTGCTGCAGGCCGTGTACGACAACGGACGTGACGACATCTACCTCGGGACCTACGAGGGGCTGTACTGCGTCGCGTGCGAGGCCTACTACACCGAGGGCGACCTCGTGGACGGCAACTGCCCGATCCACGACCGCCCGGTCGAGCTCCTGCGCGAGGAGAACTACTTCTTCCGCCTGTCGGCGTACGCGGACCGGCTCCTCGAGCACTACACGCGGACGCCGAGCGCCGTCGAGCCCGAGACGCGACGCAACGAGGTCCTCTCGGTCATCCGGGGCGGGCTCCAGGACTTCTCGATCAGCCGGACGTCGTTCCAGTGGGGAGTGCCGCTGCCCTGGGACCCGAAGCACGTCTGCTACGTCTGGTTCGACGCGCTCGCGAACTACATCACGGCGGCCGGCTACGGCTCGGACCCGGAGCGGTTCGCCCGACTGTGGCCCGCGAACGTCCACATGATCGGTAAGGACATCCTCCGGCAGCACGCGATCTACTGGCCGGCGATGCTCATGGCCGCCGATATCCAGCCGCCGACACAGGTGTGGGCGCACGGGTTCCTCACCGTCGGCGGCCAGAAGATGTCGAAGACGAACGCGACGGGGATCCACCCCTTCGAGCTCGTCGACCACTTCGGGACCGACTCGTACCGCTACTACTTCATGCGCGAGATCCGGTTCGGCGAGGACGGGAACTTCTCGTGGGAGTCGATGACCGACCGCCACAACGCGGATCTCGCGAACGGGCTCGGGAACCTCGCGAGCCGGGTGCTCGCGATGCTCGCGTCCTCGTTCGACGGCCGCGTCCCTGAACCGTCGGTCGAGGGCGCGGCGAGCGACCTGCCCGAGGTGGTTGCCGACGCCGCGCGTCGGTACGACGAGCACCTGCTCGCCGTCCGTCCGCACGAGGGGCTCGCGGCGGTGTGGGACATCGTGACGCGGGCGAACCGGTACCTCGTGGAGAAGGAGCCGTGGAAGGTCGCGAACGAGGAGGGCCGGCGCGACGAGCTCGGCTCGATCCTGTACGCCGCCACGGAGACGCTCCGGGTCCTCGCGATATTGATCCAGCCGATCATGCCGGGGGCGGCCGAGCGCCTGTGGGAACAGCTCGGGGTGGGCGAGCCGCTCGGTCATCAGCGCGTGCCCCAGGCGGTCGCGTGGGGTCTTCTCCGGCCGGGTACCGTGACCACCAGAGGCGGCGCGTTGTTCCCGCGCCTCGAGGCGTGAATGAAGGTTCCGGGCATCGCGTTTCACGTGAGACTCCGCTCGTGGACCGTAAGGTGAGAGCCGTGGATACGGCGTCCCCATGAACGACCAGAACCCTGAACCGCCGGTGGACGAGGCGGCGGTGGATACCCACTGCCACCTGTTCCTGTGCGACCTCGAACCTCAACTCCTGCTGGAGGACGCGAGGGCCGCGGGCGTGGCGACCGTCGTGTGCGCCGGGATCGACCCCGAGACGAGCCGTCGGTCGCTCGAGCTGGCCGAGTCGTTCCGCGGCGTGTTCGCGACGGCGGGGATGCACCCCCACACCGCCTCCGCGATGGACCGAGTCGCGGGCGCCGCGATCGAGGAGCTCCTCGGGAGCCCGCATGTCGTGGCGGTCGGGGAGACGGGTCTCGACTTCTTCCGCATGCTCTCGCCACGGCAGGACCAGGAGGCGAGCTTCCGGCTCCACATCGCGATGGCTCGCGAGGTCGATCTGCCGCTCGTCGTCCACGTGCGGGATGCGTGGCCCGAGATCCTTCGACTCCTGGACGAGGGTTCGGCCGAGCGTGTGGTGATCCATTGCTTCAGCGGCGACGCCGAGATCGCGCGCGAGTGCGCTCGGCGCGGGTACCACGTGTCGTTCGCGGCGAACATCACGTACCCGAAGAACGCCCACCTGCGCGAGGCCGCCGCCGCGGTGCCGCTCGAACGACTCTTGGTCGAGACCGACAGTCCCTACCTCGCGCCGCAGCGGATCCGCGGCCGCGACAACGCGCCGGCGAACGTGGTGGACGTCGTCGAGGCGCTCGCGAACGTCCGAGACGAGTCGCGACCGGCGCTCCGAGACGCGCTGCTCGCGAACGCGGCACGCGCGTTTCCACGTCTCCGCTAGCGTTTTCCACCGAGGGAACGCTCGAACACCTGTTCACTTTCAAGTTTGCAGTGAGGGTTGAGGCTTTGATACGTTGGCCCGGCTTCGCGCTTGGAGGCTTCGGTACGGCCCCACCGCCGCTTCCCCCCGAGGCCTTCTTCCGACAGGAGGAAGGATGCGGGTTCGACCGAGCCGGGTCCGGAGGCTTCGGATCCGGAAGGCGATCGGGAACGCGGCGCTCGCCGGCGCAGTGCTCGCCGTCGGGGTCACGTACCTGGCGTTCGAGAAGCACGTCACCCTCGTGGTGGACGGGCAGCCGCAGGCCGTGCGGACCCTGAGCGCGAGCGTCGGGGACCTCCTCGACTCGTCGGGGATCGTCCTGGACGAAGACGATGTGGTGGTGCCCCCGGAGGCGACTCCCCTCGCCGACGGGATGACCGTGGTGGTGGACTCGAACGGGTTCACCGTCTCGGCCGCGATGGCCCCACAGGATGTGGGGGCCTGGGTGATGGAAGGGGCGGGCGGGCCGTCGGCGAAGCTGACGATCCCGTCCACCGAGAACTGGTTCTCTGCGGGCGTGTCGATCGGGACGTCCCGGACGGTGGCAGTGACCGTCGTGGTTTTGGGGAAGGACCACGAGGTGGTCACGAATGCCGGAACCGTCCGGGAGCTCCTCTCGGCCATGGGGATCGAGCCCGACGGCGACGACCGCGTCCGACCATCACCCAGGACCCCCCTTCGCGACGGGATGGACGTCGCCTACTCGCAGGTCGAGGTGAGGCTCCGCACCGCCCGGGTCCCGGTCCCCTTCACGACCCACACGGTGTACTCGGACGAGCTGCGTCCGGGCGAGGTCCGCATCACGCAGCCGGGGCGCGACGGCATGATGCTCGAGACGTCCCGCGTCCGGATCGTCGACGGGAAGGTCGCTCACCGCGTCGTCGTCGCACGGCGCGTCCTGACCGCCGCCGTCCCGCAGCGACGCGTCGTCGGCAGGAGTACCACGAGCCACGGCACCCAGGTCGGCGAGGCCAGCTACTACACCTTCGCGCCGGGCAGCGGCCTGACGGCGGCGCACCCGTGGCTGCCGTTCGGTACGGTGGTCAGGGTCACGAACCTCGCGAACGGCAGGACCGTCACGGTGACCATCAACGATCGGGGTCCGTTCGGTGGGCGCATCATCGACCTCAGCGAACAAGCCTTCGCCCGCATCGCGCCCCTCAGCGCGGGCGTCTGCCAGGTCCGCCTCGCCTGGTGAGACCGGGCTCGGCCTCGCGACGCTGAAGGACCTCGCCCGACGGCACGGCGTGCGCCCGACGAAGGCGCTCGGCCAGCATTTCCTCGCGGACCCGAACCTCGCTCGAGCGATCGTCGCGGACGCGGGCGTGCGGGACGGCGACCGGGTGGTCGAGGTCGGCGCGGGGCTCGGGTCGCTGACCGTGGCGCTCGCCGCCGCCGGCGCCCGGGTGGTCGCCGTCGAGTTCGACCGCACGCTCCTGCCGGCGCTGGAGGAGGTGGTCGCGCCGTGGCCGGGGGTCCAGGTCCGGGCCGCCGACGCGATGCGGCTCGACTGGGCGAGCGCGCTGCCGGGGCACGGGTGGAAGATGGTGTCGAACCTTCCGTACAACGTCGCCGTCCCGCTCGTGGCCGGCATGCTGGAGGAGGTGCCCCAGATCCGCACGTTCCTGGTGATGGTCCAGCGCGAGGTGGGCGAGCGCCTCGTCGCGTCCCCCGGCGACCCGGCCTACGGGGCGGTGAGCGTCCGCGTCGCGTACCGCGCCGAGGGGGCCCTCGTGCGGCGGGTGCCGGCCTCGGTCTTCTGGCCGCGCCCGAGCGTCGACTCGGTCCTCGTGCGCCTCGAACGCCGCGCCGAGCCGCCGGTGGTCACCGATCCGGTGCGGCTGTTCCGCGTCGTCGACGAGGGCTTCGCCGAACGTCGCAAGACGATGCGGAACGCCCTGCGGCGGCTCGGGCTCTCCGCCCCGGCGGCGATCGCCGCGCTCGAGCGTTGCGGCCTCGACCCGAACGTCCGCGCCGAGCGCCTGTCGATCGAGGACTTCGCCCGGCTCGCCGAGGCCGCCGCATGACCGCCCGCGTCGTCCGTCGTGAGGCGCCCGCGAAGATCAACGTCTTCCTCCGGATCCTCGGCCCGCGCGAGGACGGCTACCACGACCTCGAGAGCCTCGTCGTGCCGATCTCGCTCGCCGACGTCGTGACGGTCCGCGAGGCCGAGGCGCTGCGCGTCGACGTCCGCGGGGCGCCTGCCCTCGCGGGAGAGGTCCCGGCCGGCGGGCTGAACCTCGCGCTCGTCGCAGCCCTCGCGCTCGGCGATGCCTGTCCCGACGCCGGCGGGGCCGAGATCGTGGTCGAGAAGCGGATCCCGGTCGCGGCCGGTCTCGGCGGGGGCAGTGCCGACGCCGCGGCGACGATCCTGGCTCTGAACGAGCTCTGGGGGTGCGGCGTGGACGAGGGCACGATCGCCGAGCTCGGCGAGCGGATCGGGTCGGACGTGCCGGCGATGCTCGCGGGCGGGCCGGTCCTGATGTGCGGCCGCGGCGAGATCGTCGCGCCCGCCGAGGTCGCTCCGTTCCACTGGGTGCTCGTGCACTTCGACTTCGGGGTGCGCTCGCCCGACGCCTACCGCTGGTGGGACGAGTCGCGGTCGACCGGACCCGATCCGGGCGGGCTCCTCGACGCGGCCGCGGCCGGCGACGCGGAGGCGCTCGGCCCGCAGCTGTTCAACGACCTCGAGGACGTGGTGTTCGCGCGGTACCCGATCATCGGCGAGGCGAAGGCCGGGTTGCTGGCGGCCGGAGCGCTCGGCGCCGTGATGAGCGGCAGCGGCTCGTCGGTCGTCGGCCTCGCGCGAGACGAGGCGCACGCCCGAGCGCTCGCCTCCGCGATCCCGGGGGCCCTGGCCATCGCGGCCCCGGCCTGACCGTCGAGCATCCGAAGGCGCCCTCGTCCGCGCTCCGGTCGGATGCGGCGCCGGCGCGCGATAATCGGGTGCACTCCGGGGTGGTCTAACGGTAAGACGCGGGCCTTTGGAGCCCTCGATGGAGGTTCGACTCCTCCCCCCGGAACGCCCGCACGACGAGCTCGAGGAAGGATGCCGTGATCGACGTCGCGTGCCCGAGGTGCGGGAGCCCCAACCCTGCCGGGTTCCGTTTCTGCGGGCGGTGCGGGGAAGCGCTCGAGCGCGCGTGCCCGGCCTGCGGCACGCGGAACCCACCCGGCTTCCGGTTCTGCGGCGCGTGCGGCTCCGCCCTGGACGGCGACGCGCCGTCGTCCCAGGGCGCGAGCGCCGCTGAGCCCGTCGCGGTGGTCGAGGAGCGGAAGGTCGTCACCTCGCTGTTCGCGGACCTGGCGGCCTCGACCGAGCTCGCGGCGCGGTTGGATCCCGAGGATCTCCGTCGCGTCCTCGGTCCGTACTTCGACGCGATGGCCGGGGAGATCGACCGGTTCGGCGGCACCGTCGAGAAGTTCATCGGCGACGCCGTCGTCGCGTTCTTCGGCGTGCCCGTCGCCCACGAGGACGATCCCGAGCGCGCCATCCGCGCGGCCCTCGCGATGCAACGCCGGCTCGAGGCGCTGAACCGCGACGTCGCGCATCGGGCCGGCGAGACGCTCGCGATGCGGATCGGGATCAACACCGGCGAGGTGTTCGCGCACGGCGGAGGGATCGAGGAGGGCCTCGTGACCGGCGAGGCGGTCAACGTGGCCGCGCGGCTGCAGACGCTCGCGGAGCCGGGCCGGGTCGTCGTCGGCGAGCGCACCTGGCGCGACACCCGTCACGCCTTCGCGTTCCGCCCGCTCGGCGAGGTCAGCGTCAAGGGGATCACGACGCCGCTCCCCGCGTTCGAGGTCCGCGGCGAGTTGGCGTCGGCCGCGCACGGCCGCGCCGCCGGCCCGACCTTCGTCGGTCGCGACCACGAGCTCGAGCTGCTGCGGCTGTTGTTCGATCGCGCCGTGCGCGAGGGTCGTCCGAACCTCGCCACGATCGTGGGGCCCCCGGGGATCGGCAAGAGCCGCCTCGCGTACGAGCTCACGCGCGCGCTGACGGAGGGGCGTGGCCGCGCCCGCGTGGTCCGGGGGCGTTGCCTCCCGTACGGCGACGGGCTCACCTACTGGCCGCTCGCCGAGATCCTGAAGGCGGACGCGCAGATCATGGACAACGATCCGCCGGAGGTCACGCTCGCGAAGGCTCGTGAGCGGCTCGCTCCAAGGCTCGAGACCGGTCAGACCGAGGTCCTCCTGTCCTCGATCGGCGTGACGGTGCCCTCGGACCCGCTCGCCGGCGCCGAGCCCTCGGCGGCGAGCCGGATCATCGCGGGAGCGTGGCAGCGGTACCTCGAGTCGCTGGCGGGGGAGGGGCCGCTCGTCGCGCTCATCGAGGACGTGCACTGGGCCGACCCCAGCCTCCTCGACCTGATCGATGCGGTGCTCGGGGCCGCCACCGGGCCGGTGCTCGTCGTGTGCACCGCGCGTCCCGAGCTCTTCGAGCGCCGGCCCGCGTGGAGCGGAGGTCTGACGAACGCGACGACGATCACGCTGACCCCGCTCTCGGCGGGCGAGAGCATGCGGCTGATCGAGGACCTGCTCGGCGGCGACGCGCCGGCGGAGGTGGTCGGTCCCGTCCTGGACCGATCGGAGGGCAACCCCTTCTTCGCCGGCGAGCTGCTCCGGATGATGACCGAGGACGGCACGCTCGAGCGCCGCGACGGTCGGTGGATGCTCGTCCGGGCGCTGCCGTCGGCGTTGCCCGACACCGTGCAGGGCGTGATCGCCTCCCGCATCGACCTGCTCGCGCCGGCCGAGAAGCGCGCGATCCAGGACGCGTCGGTGGTCGGCCGCGTGTTCTGGGAAGGGGCGGTCCAGGCGCTGGGTTCGGCGCAGGGCGCGCTCGATGGCTTGCTCCGCAAGGAGCTCGTGTTCGAGCGGAGCGCGTCCTCGATCGGCGGGGAGCGCGAGCTCATCTTCAACCACATCCTCACGCGTGACGTCGCCTACGCGAGCCTGCCGCACGCCCGCCTGGCCGACGCGCACGCTCGCGTGGCGTCGTGGATCGAGGCGGCGACGTCCGGTCGCGCCGACGAGTTCGGCGAGGTCCTCGCCCACCACAGCGAGCGCGCCGGTGACGATGCCCGCACCGCCCGGTACTCGCTGGTCGCGGGCAACCGCCACCTCCGGGTGTTCGCCGCCGCAGCCGCGATCGAGTGGTTCGACCGGGCCGCGGCGGCAGCCGAGCGCGCCGGCGAGCTGTCGATCCGCGCGAGGGTGGCGCTCGCCCGCGGCCGGGCGTGCGAGCAGCTCGGGCGGATCGAGGAGGCGCGCACGGACTACGAGATGGCGCTGACGTTCGGGCGCGATGCCGAAGACGCGGAGGACGAGGCCGCCGCGCTCGCGGCGCTCGCGCACGCGCTGTGGCTGCTCGACCGGTTCGACGAGGCGCAGGCGCTGCTGCCCGTCGCGCTCGAGGCGGCGCACGAGGTCGGGGCTCGGGAGCTCGAGGCGCGCCTGCTGTACACGGCGGGAACGACGCAGTTCGGCCGCGGCGCCTTCGCCGAGGCGCTGCCGTACCACGAGGAGGCGCTTCGGGTGGCGACCGAGAGCGGCGACCTCGAGGGACAGGCGCTCGCACACCACGGTCTGTGCGAGACGTACTTCTTCCTCGGACCGTTCGAGTCCGGCCTGGAACACGGTCGGGAGGCCGACCGGCTGCTCCGCGAGCTCGGGCAGAAGCCGATGGTCGCGCACAACGGCTACATGGTCGCGTGGCTGCTCGGGTTCATCGGTCGCCACGACGAGGCGATGCGAACGGTGGAGGAGTCGATCGCCATCTCGACCGAGATCGGCAACCGCCGCGATCTGGCGTTCGCGCTCTACGACCGAGCCGAGCTCGAACTCTCGGCCGGACGGCTCGGGGACGCGATCCGCGACGCCTCCGAGGGCATCGCGATCCTCCACGAGCTGGGCGCGCCACGCGGCGAGATCATCGGACGCAACGTCACCCACGACGTCGTCGCGGAGACGTGGGCGTTCGATCGGCTGCGCGCGACCGTGCCGGGGACCGTTGCCCAGTGCGAGACGCTCGGCGGGAACTTCCAGCGGTCCCTCGTGATCGCGTTCGCCGCGCTCGCGGCGACGACCGACCGCGACTTCGAGAGCGGCGCACGGCTCTTCACCCGAGCCTATGACGTCAGCGAGGCGATGCTGGACGTCGCGTGGACCGCTCGGACCGAGGTCCTCGCCCACGAGTGGTCGGGCGATGCGGACGGCCTCGGCCGTGTGGCCGCCCGGGTGGACGAGCGTGTCCCGCGCGCGGCGGGCATCTGGCGCGTGTGGGGTACCTACGCTCGGGCGCTCGCCGCGTTGCTGCGCGGAGCGTGGGTCGACGCCGCCGACCTCGGACGGG
>Ga0105100_10000351_pt1 | contig 27246 bp, 22 predicted proteins | sample PPLLak12cMay2015_2_FD_87033 | JGI IMG/M metagenome (GOLD analysis project Ga0105100, IMG submission 87033) | Freshwater sediment microbial communities from Prairie Pothole Lake near Jamestown, North Dakota, USA - PPLs Lake P8 Core (1) Depth... | ecosystem: Environmental > Aquatic > Freshwater >... | reverse complement strand
GACGGGGTGGTGGGGCCGGCAACCCTGCGGGCGCTGAATGTACCTGCCGACCGGCGTCTGGCGCAGCTCTTGCTGAACCTGGAGCGCTGGCGCTGGATCCCCCATGACCTCGGTCAGCGCTACATCCTGGTCAACGCCGCGGATTTTTCGCTGATGGCGGTCGAAGAGGGCGTGCTGCGACTGGCGATGCGGGTGATCGTGGGCGAAGCTTACCAGAAAACCCCGGTTTTCAGCCGGGAAATGCGCTACTTGGAGATCAACCCCTACTGGAACGTGCCCGACTCGATTGCACTGGAGGAATTTCTGCCCAAGATTCGCAGGAATCCCGGTTTCATAGCCGCCAACAACTACCAGCTGCTCTCCGGCTGGAGCCCCGACAGCGTCGTCATCGACCCCGCCAGTGTGAATTGGAGCGCGGTCCGCGCCGGCCGTTTTCCTGGCCGCCTGCGCCAGCTGCCCGGTCCGTGGAACGCACTCGGGCAAATCAAGTTCATGTTTCCCAACCCCTTCAATGTCTATCTGCACGACACCCCCGGGCGCAGCCTGTTCAACCGCCAGCAGCGGGCCCTCAGTCACGGCTGCATCCGGGTGGAAAAGCCCCTGGAGCTGGCGGCCTTCGTTCTCGAAGGAACCCCGGGTTGGGACCTGGCTGCGGTTCGGGCCGCGGTCGACGACGGCGCCCGGCAGACGGTGCGGCCCGTGAAAGACTGCATGGTGCACCTGCTCTACTGGACCGCATGGGTGGACGCTGACGGAACGGTGAATTTCCGGGAGGACATCTATGAACGCGATGAGGTGTTGTGGGCGGCGCTGAATCGTCAGCCAATAGACCGGGGGGGCGATGCGCCTGTACTGCGGTTAAGCGACGCGAAGGACTGGGAGCTGGCGGCCGAGCTGCCTACCAGGAGCGAACCGGCCCGACATCCAAATGAATGAATTCGTTGTAGCGGCCGACCCCGCCGGCCTTCAGCTGCTGGGCCGCCTTGTGGATGCTGGCCAACGGAACGCCCTCCAGGCGGATGTCGGCGGCCATGCCCTGAACGTGGTAGCTGTTCTTGGCCACATTACCGCTTTTTTGGCGCAGCAGGCGGTTGTAGTCCTCGGAGCGGAACCCCGAGATAAGCTCGAAGCGGCGGTCATGGGCACCGAGCTTCTGCCGCAGGCGATCCAGGAGGAGGTAGAGGCGGGGGTTGATGGGGTGCACCTTGTTGGTGTGGTGGCAGCGGAAGAAGTGGTTCAGGCGGCTGAGGGCTTTGGGTTCAAACCCGCCGCGCTTGGTGAGGTAGCGGATCTTCAGGTCCTCCTCGGTGTGCATGTTATAGAGCGCCAGACGTCCCGAGCAGGTTTGAAGCGGCAGGGCCGCGGTTGCCGTCAGGGCGCAAAGGGGCGCGAGGCTCGCTCCCATCGCGCCGGCGATAAACAATTTAAGGGCTTTACGACGGGTAATACCGCCTTCATTGGATGCAAAGCCTTGGTGGACGAGGCTCTTCGCTTTTGAACGCATAGGCATGTCCGAAAACAGAGGATCTTGAGGGTTAGGGGACGTTAGAGACTTGCTGTAGTTCATTTTTCTCAAAAAATCAACCGCCAATTTTTTACCGGCGAGATCTGGACGGCGCTGTCGTCGGTTGCCTCTCCTATCGTCCGTTTAGCGCTCAAGGTTAAGGGCCTCGAAAAAAAATTACCCAACCTGCGCATGCCGGAGCCTGTTATGCCGCTGTATGACCTAAACGAGTTTCTGAGGCTCTCATCCGGCCTCAACTACAACCTGAGCGCCGCCAGTCTGAACCGCTACAACATCCTGACTTTTATCATCCGCGGCCAAAAGCTGGACCCGGATGAAAAGGCGGACCGCGAATACAAGGCCATTGTCATGGAGGCCCTGAGCTATCTTTTCGGGGCTTTCGGTCAGAAACGGCGGCGGCTCGGCCCCATGGCGGTCCTGCACCCGCTGCGGGCGACGGCGCTCTTCGCGCGCTCGGAGAAAACCCTGAATCCCGTCGGGCTCCTGACGGCGCTGTTCCACGACGTTTTAGAGGATGTGCAGTCCACCGATTTTGCGGCTCCCCAGTGGCGTCAACTGGAAGGTCAGCTCAGCACCCTGCTGCAGCGCCTGCCGCCGGCGGCGGAAGAAAGCCTGACCAGCCGCCTGGTGCACCTCACCCGGCGCAGCGACGAATCCTACTTCCGCTATATCGGGCGGCTGCTGGAGAACTCCCGCGGCGACCTGGAAACCGTCCGCGTGAAACTTGCGGACCGCCTGGACAACACCCTGGACATGCATATCGTGATGCAGGATCCGCTGGAGGGGATCGATTTTTTCGAAAACCTCTTCCAGATTCTTTTCGTCAACAATTTTAGCGGATACCTGCCCGACCAGGCGCATAGCCCTCCCTTGGCGCTCAACGGCGCCAAGCGGCTCTACCAGCTCTTCAAAAACGCGGTTTTGCTGTCACTGATCCGACAAAACGGGGTGGTGCGGGACGACCCGGTGGCCGAAAACATCTTCGATGCACTCTGCGCCGCCAGCCTGAAGGAAGCGCAGCGTAATTTCATGCACGTGGTCGGCTACCATTTCACCGACATCGGCCAGCAACGCGCCCTGCTGCTGGAGGTCATGCAGTACTGCCACAGCGGCGGAAGCGATCGGGTCACCCGGCCGGACGCGCACCAGCTGCTGGACGGGCTTTTTTCGACCTACTTCGGTCCGGATGCCAAGGGGGTCCGTGACCAGCGGCTGGACGAACTCTACCGCAACAAGCCGCTGATGATCTCGGCCGCCATTGGCTTTATCGTGATTTTCTTGAGTTTTCTGAACGATCAGCATTATTACGTCAAGGGCATCAGTACCGACGGGATCATGCCCCTGTAGCGCTGTCAGCCGTTCGCGTGCCCGGCGGCGTTCAGCCGCGGCCCATGGCCTGTTCCAGATCGGCGATGATATCCTCCGGGGCTTCGAGGCCCACCGACATCCGGATGAGGCCGTCGGAAATCCCGGCGGCCTGCCGCTCGGCCGGCGAGTAGATGGCGTGGGTCATGGAGGCCGGGTGCTGGATCAGGGTTTCACAATCCCCCAGGCTCACCGCCAGCGTGCAGAGGCGCAGGCGGTTCATCATCTGCTTGCCGGCCGCCAGGCCGCCCGTGATTTCAAAGGCGATCATCCCGCCAAAGGCCTTCATCTGACGTTTGGCGATGGCATGACCCGGGTGGCTCTCCAGCCCGGGGTAATAGACCCGTGCGACTTTCGGATGAACCGCCAGCCACTGCGCGATGGTCATGGCGCTCTCGCTGTGGCGGCGCATGCGCAGGGCCAGGGTCTTGATGCCGCGCAGCACCAGCCAGGCGTTGAAGGGGCTTAGGCAAGGGCCGAAGAGATGGGTGTAGTTCTCCCGGATGCGCTTGGTCAGCATGCGGCTGCCGGCGACGATGCCGCCGATGATGTCGCCATGGCCCCCGAGGTACTTGGTGGCCGAGTGCACCACGGCCTCAGCCCCCAGCGCCAGCGGCCGCTGCAGGAGCGGGCTGGCAAAGGTGTTGTCGACGATCAGAGGAATGCCGTGCCGCCGGGCGATGCCGGCCCAGAGGGCGATGTCGACGACATCGAGGGTCGGGTTGGCCGGGGTTTCGATAAACACCAGGCGGGTCTCGGAGTCGATGGCCGCCGTGATGGCCGCCGGATCCCCGAAACACGCCGCCGGCAGGAAGCGCACCGCAATGCCCCAGCGCTTCAAATGGGTGTTGAAGAGCGCAAAGGTGCCGCCGTAAAGGGTGGCGGCGGCCACAAGGTTTTCACCGGGCTTGAGCAGGCTCATGACCACCGCTGCGATCGCGGCCATGCCGGAGGCGGTGGCGACGGCGTCTTCGGCGCCTTCCAGGCGCGCCAGTTTTTCCTGAAGCAGATCGACGGTGGGATTGGCCATGCGGGAGTAGACGTAGCCCTCACGGGAGCCGTCGAAGAGGCCGGCGCCGTGGTCCACGTCCTGGAAACGAAAGGTCGAGGTCATGTGGATCGGGGCGACCAGGTCAAGGGTGGGCAGCGGGGACGCGCTGTTGCCGTGGACGGCTTCGGTTTCGGGTGACAGGGGTGTGTGCATTCCGACCTCCATTTTTGACGGCTCCGAAAAAGTCCACGCCTCGGCGTGACACGGCGTCTCGAAGTCGCTGCGGCGCAGCGCACGTCCTTTTCAAAACGCGAGATTCGTGCGCCGTGACCGGGTGGTTTTTTTCGAAACCGCCTGGCTTTGGACTATTAGCGGTCCATCATGCCTGTGGGGTTGATCAAACCTGCATCTGCATATATCTAGGGCTTTATGGATCGGAAAGCAAACACCAAAACCGCTGGGGGGCAGGGGGCGGCGGCAGCCGCCGCGCTAATCGCCGCCCGGGGGCTGACCCGGTCCTACGCCCTGGGCGCCAACCCGGTGGTGGGCGTCGCCGGGATCGATCTGGCCGTCAACGCCGGCGAGTTGGTGCTTCTCAAGGGGCACAGCGGGTCCGGCAAAAGCACCCTGCTCTCGCTTCTGGCCGGTCTGGACCGCCCCACCGGCGGAGAGCTCGTGGTAGCCGGGCACGACCTCAACCGGGCGACCCCCGACCAGTTGACCCGCTTCCGGCGGGAGGTCGTGGGGGTGGTCTTTCAGTCCTTCAATCTGTTGCCCACCCTGACCGTGCTGGAAAATGTCAGCCTGCCGGCGCTCCTGGCCGGCCGCCCGTTTGCGGCGACCCGCAGGCGGGCGGAGGAACTGCTGATCTGGCTGGGCATGCGCGGGCGGCTGGACCATCTGCCGTCCCAGATTTCAGGCGGGGAGATGCAGCGGACCGCCATTGCCCGGGCGGTTGTCAACGATCCGGCGATTGTGCTGGCCGACGAACCGACCGGCAATCTCGACAGCCGCAGCGGCCAGGCGGTGCTGGAGCTGCTGGTGGACCTCAACCGCCGCTGGGGACGCACGGTTATCATGGCGACCCACAGCACCATCGCCGATCCGGCCGCCACCCGCCAGATTCACCTGCAGGACGGCCGCATTGTCGATCCGCCATCATGACCCGACTTTTCTGGCACCTGTTGCATGTCTTCAGCCTGCGGCATCTGTTGCGCCACCGCGCGCGCGCCCTGGCGGTGGTGGCCGGCGTGGCCCTGGGGGCAACGGTCTTTACCAGTGTGCGGCTTTCGATCAACGCCGCCGTCGGCGCCTTCGACCGCAGCATGACCCTCATCGCCGGCGCCGCCGACTTGAGCCTCAGCGTGCCGGGCGGGCGCGTGCCGGAGACCCTCCTGCCCGCCCTGTTGCGGGATCCGGCGGTGGCGGCGGCATCGCCGTTTCTGAGCGCCTATGTCGCGCCGGCGGGCCCGGCCGGGGCGTCTTTTCTTCTGATCGGGATCGATCCGATTCTGGACCGCACCTTTCGCGCCTGGGAGACCGTCGGCGAGGAGGGGGCGCCGGCTGCGCTGTGGGCCGATCTGATCGCCCTCCCCGGCAGCGTGCTGCTGGCCGAGCGGCTTGCCCGGGAGCTGGGGTCAATTCCCGGAGACGCGCTGGCGCTCACCAACACCCGCGCCACGGCGACCTTTCGGGTCCTGGGCCGGATGGCCCTCCGGGGGCTTGCGCTGGTGGAGGGGGGGCGGGTGGCCGTCACGGACATCGCCAGCTTTCAAGAGTTTGCCGGGGTCTTCGGAGAGGTGGACCGCATCGACGTGCGCCTGAAACCCGGCCGCCACCAACTTTCCCTGGACCTGCCGCCCGGCGTCCGGGTCCTGCCCCCCGGTCAGGCCCGCCAGAGCGGACAGGCGATGATCCGCTCCTACCGCCTGAATCTCTCGGTGTTGAGCTTCGTTTCCCTTTTCGTGGGCATGTTCCTGGTCTACAGCCTGGTGGCGCTCAACGCTGCCGCACGCCGCACCGAACTGGCAACCCTGCGGGCCTTGGGCGCATCGCCGCGGCTGATCTTTCTGCTTTTTCTGGCCGAAGGCGCGCTTTTCGGCGTCGCCGGCTGGTTGCTGGCGGTGCCGGCCGGCGCCCTGATGCTCAAATACCTTCTGCACGGCATCGGTGGCACGATTTCCACGCTTTTCGTGCGGGTCCAGGTGGACGGCCTGCAGCTGGCCTTCTGGGAGCTGGCGCTTTCTTTTCTGATGACCGTCGCGGTGGCGGTTCTGGCCGCATGGCAGCCCGCCTGGGATACCATGCGGGTCGCCCCGGGGGAAACCCTGCGCATTGGCCTCCCGCAAGCCGCCCAGAGGGGGGCCCCGGCGCGGCGGCTGATGGGCGTGGGGCTGGGGGCCATCGCGCTGGTCTGGCCCCTTTCGCAATTGCCCGGCCTGGGCGGATTTCCGCTGTTCGGCTACGCCGCGACCTTTCTGCTTTTTGTGGGGTTTTCGCTGCTCTCCCCTTGGGGGCTGCAGCGTCTGGGCATGCTGGGGGCGCCGCTGCTGCTAAGGATAGGCGGCCAGCCGGCCTACCTGGCGGCGCGCTATCTGCGCGATACCGGGACCCGCACGGCCATCTCGGTGGGTGCCCTGATCACGGCGGTGGCGCTGTTTACGGCGCTGGTGGTGATGGTCAACAGTTTTCGCAGCACGGTCGAGCTGTGGGTGCATCAGACCGTCAGCGGGGACCTCTTTGCCGCCGCCCGCATGGCCGAGATCAACGACTATCGCGATCCGCTGCCGCCGGCGACGGCCAGCTGCCTGCAAACCCTGGCGGTGCCGGCCGAACGGGTCGGCTTCCGGCGCATTTACCTGGAGCACGGCTCGGTGCCCTATCAGTTCGAGGCCATCGATTTCGCCCCCTTTTTGGCCAACGGCGGGTTTTTCTGGCTTCAGGGGGACCCCGCCCAGGGGCAGCGCGATCTGCTCGCCGGCCGGGGCATCGTGATCTCCGAAGTTCTCGCCAACCGCAGCGCCACCCGGGTCGGCGATCCTTTCGAGGTCCGCATCGGTTCCACGGCATTCACGGTCCCGGTGGTGGGGGTGATCCGCGACTACCGCACCCGCGGCGGGGTGGCCTTTTACTCGCTGCCCCATTTTTCCAGCCGGTTTGCCGACCACCGCCTTTCGGGCATCCGTTTTTTCTTGCGCGAGCCGGGGCCGGAGCGCGAGGCGGCCGTCCAACGGCTGCAGACGGCGATTCTCCAGGAATGCGGGGATGCCCTCGACATGATCAGCGGCCGAGACCTGCGCCGGGCGATCCTGGACATCTTTGACGAGACCTTCGGCGTCACCACCCTGCTGCTGCTGATCGCGCTGGTCGTGGCGGCCCTGGGGATTGCGACCACCCTGACCCTGCTGGTGCTCGAGCGTTCGCGGCAGCTCAACACCCTGCTGGCCATCGGGGGCAGTCCGGGCCAGATTCGGGCCATGATTTTCTGGGAAGCGGCCCTGATGGTGGTGATGGGGGAGGCGGCCGGGCTGCTCTGCGGGTTCTACCTCTCCTACCTGCTGGTGTTTGTCATCAACCGGCAGTCCTTCGGTTGGACCTTCTTCTACCAGGTGGACTGGTGGGTCCTGGCGCTTTCGATGCCGCTGATTTTCCTGGCGGCCCTGACGGCGGCGCTGCCGGCCGCGCGGCTGGTGCTGCGGCAGTCGCCGGCCGCATTGCTGCGGGAGTTTTAGGATGAAAGCGGTGCCGTGGTACAGGTCGATAGCGGCCCTGGGTGCGCTCTGGCTGGGGCTCCTGGGCGGGGCGGGGCCGGCGCGGGCCGATGCGGCCGACTATCCCGCGATCACCGGGCCCTGCGACCTGGTCTTTCCGCAGGATCACGGTCCGCATCCGGCCTACCGCACGGAATGGTGGTATTACACCGGCAACCTGGAAAGTGATGCCGGGCGCCGCTTCGGCTACCAGCTGACCTTTTTCCGCTCGCGGCTCAGGCCCGACGCGGACGAAAGCCCTGAAACGGCTTCGGCCTGGCGGACCCCGCATCTCTTTCTGGCCCATGCCGCCGTGTCGGACCCTGCCACCGGACGGTTCTGGTATGCCGATCGCCTGTCGCGCGCCGCCCTGGGCATGGCCGGCGCCAGCCGGGAGGGGGACGAGGTGCGGGTGGTGCTGCGGGACTGGTCGGCCCACCTCCAACCCCAGGCGCATCGTCTGGCGGCGGCCGCCGATGATTTCCGCCTCGACCTGACCCTGGTGCCGCTCAAATCGCCCGTTCTGCATGGTGACCGGGGTTACAGCCGCAAAGGGTCGGCGCCCGAACAGGCCAGCTGCTATTACTCCTTCACGCGCCTGGAAACCACCGGCCGGCTGGAGGCCGGCGGCGAGACGTGGCAGGTCAGCGGCACCAGCTGGATGGACCACGAATTCAGCTCTGCTCCGCTTGCAAGCGGTCTGGTCGGTTGGGACTGGTTCAGCCTGCAGTTCTCCGACGGCAGCGAGCTGATGCTCTACCTGCTGCGTCAGGCCGATGGCAGCTTCAGCCCCTCATCAGGCGGCACCTTCGTGGCGCCGGACGGCAGCTCCCGGCCGCTTTTCGCGCCGGATGTGGTCGTCACCCCCCTGGTCACCTGGAAAAGCCCCGCCAGCGGGGCGGTTTATCCGGCCCGCTGGCGGGTGCAGGTGAAACCGCTCGACCTCGACCTGATGGTTGCCCCCAGCATGCCCGCGCAGGAGCTTCAGACTCCTGAAAGCACGCGCGTGACCTACTGGGAAGGCAGCGTCGAGGCAACCGGCCGGGTCGGCCAAAAGCCGCTGGTCGGCCGCGGGTTCGTGGAGTTGACGGGCTACGCCCAGCCCTTTGATGCCCCTCTTTAACGGCAGCCCCCCGGCGCGCGTCAGCCCGCCAGCCGGTGCACCAGCGCCTGGATGGCTTGCAGGTAAGCCTCCAGCCCGCGGAGAAAAATGTCGTTGTGGTTGGCTGCCGGTATCGGCAGAAGGGTTTTGTCGGCGGCCGGCGAGGCGTCGTAGAGGGCCTGCCCGTCGCTGAAGGGGATAATGTGGTCGTGCTCGGCGTGGATGATCAGGGTCGGGCGGTCAAAAGCGCGGATTTTGTCGATATTGTCGAAAATCTGGAGGGCTTGGACGCCGATCGCTTCGGTGTCGACCCCCAGCAGGCGGAGGAGTGGGTCGGCGTAGGCAAACCCGCTTTCGATGATCAGACCGGCGATCGAACCCCTGCATCCGGCGGCCAGCGCCAGCGCCGAAGCGCTGCCCAGCGAGCGCCCCATGGCCAGCAGCGGACCGCTCCAGCCCCTGCCGGCCAGGTAATCGCGGACAAACCCGAGGATCACATGGGCATCGTGCATCATCGCGCTGACGGTCGGGCGGCCGCCCGAACGCCCATAGCCACGGTAATCGACCGCCAAAAAATTGATGCCCAGTCGGGCATAAAGGGGCCCCAGATCGTCGTAGTCGGCCACGATTTCGCCGTTGCCGTGGAAGAAAAGCAGGGTCGCGGCCGCGGCGCCGGCAGGGTGCAGGCGGGCGCCGAGCGAGACACCGGGGGCAACCGGGACCCTCAGGTCGATGCTGCCGTCCGGTGCAACAGCGGCCCGGGGCTCGGGGCGCGGATGAAAGAGGTGCTGCAGAATTTCGGGGCGATCCAGAAGACTGTAGTCGATGGGTGCCGGATCAAGCATGGGAAACCTCCAAAGGCGGTAAGAGCTGTCAGAAGGCGCTCACGCCACTGCAACCCAGCGGTGGGTGATGCCTTGGGCGTCCAGGGTCACCAGCGCAACCGTGGCGGGCTGCGTCCCGCGTGGCAGCACGGCGGACCCGGGGTTGAGCAACAGAACCCCGTTTTGGATCTCGGCCGCCGGCCGGTGGGTATGGCCGCTGACCACCAGACGTATGTCGGCGGCGGCCGGGTCCAGGTCAAGGCTCGAAAGGTCGTGGAGCATGTAAACCTGCAGACCGCCCAGCGTCACGATTTCAACTGGCGGCAGGTCGGCCGCCCAGCGGCCGCGGTCCATGTTGCCGCGCACGGCGACCACCGGCGCCAGGCGCTGAAGGGCGTCGAAGACCGCCGGGGTATCGATGTCGCCGGCGTGCAGGATCACATCCACCCGCCGAAAGGCGGCGATGACCGGCGGCGGCAGGTGGCCGTGGGTGTCGGAAATCACCCCGAGCAGAAGGCGTCGACGGTTTTTGAGGGTGGTGATCATTTTTTTGGCCCTTTTCAGGTCCGCTGATCTCAGCGCTCCCGACGGTGCAGGACGGTTTCCAGACGCGCCAAGGCCAGGGAGCAGGTCAGGGTCAGGAGCAGGTAGAGCAGGGTGACCGTGATCCAGACCTCGAAGGTCATGAAAGTCGCCGACATCAGCTCCATGCCCTGAAAGGTCAGCTCTTGGATCGAGATCACCGAGACGATGGCCGAGTCCTTGATGGTGGAGATGAACTGGCCCCCCAGGGGCGGCAGGATGCGCTTGATGGCCTGCGGCAGGATGATGTGGCGCATGAGCTGCCAGCGCCCCATGCCTAAAGCGCGGCCGGCCTCCCACTGACCGCGCTCGATGGACTGGATCCCGGCGCGGACGATTTCGGTGATATAGGCCCCCTCGAAGATCGACAGCGTGATCAGGGCCGACAAAAACGGGGCGATCAGATCGGGCGGCGCCAGGCAGAAGGTCAGCAGCGACTGGGTGGCCGGGGAGCTGTTGCGCACGAAATCCTCCACCCCGAGGATCGGCATGATCTGGTCGCTGACAAAAAAGTAGAAGATGAAAATCAGGACCAGGGGCGGCAGGTTGCGGCAGATTTCAACGTAGCTGCGACCGATCAGGCGATAAAAAAGGCTGTGGCTGACCCGCCAGAGTCCCATCAGAAGGCCGATCAGGCTGGCCAGCAGGGTACCCCAGATGCTGAGCCGGACGGTGTTGAAAAAGCCCTGCATCAGCAGGTTGGGCACCCAGCGGGCGCTTTCCTGATCAAACCGGAATAGGAACTGGGGCAGAACGCTCCAATTCCAGTTGTAGTTCAGCCCCACCTTGACGCGGTAGGACAGGTAAACGCCGGAGGCCGCCAGCATCGCGAGCAGCACCAGATCCAGCAGTGTAATTTTGCGCTTGAAAATGACCAATGGCGCGTCCTGTCAGTGGTGGGGGCGCTACGCGGCGCACGCTGTGGGGGTGTGCCTTTTGCCGGTGCCCTTACTTCAGCAGCTTTTCCCAGTCTTTGGTTTCAAACCAGTAATGCTTGCGCTCCTTGAGCCAGCCTTCGGCGGTCACCAGGCGGATCCAGTTGTCAAATAAATTCAGGGTGTCGAGGTCGCCCTTGCGCACGGCGAAGCCGATGGGTTCCTGGGTGAAGTTCTCCGCCAGGGGCATGAAGAGCGAGTCGGGGTATTCAACGGCGTAAAAAGCCGGGGTTGGGGAGTTGCCGACGGCCGCATGGACCCGGCCGTTGAGAAGCTCCTGGTAGACCTGGGCCTCGGAGTCAAACTGGCGCAGTTCGGCCTGCGGCATGTACTTTTGGATGGCCATGACCGAGGTGGCGCCGAGCTTGGCCGCCAGGATGATGCCGGGGCGGTTGAAATCCTCCAGGCTGCTGAAGCCTTTGGCTTTTTCCTTGTGCGCCACCATCGACATGCCGGTGTAGTCGTAGGGGATGCTGAAGTTGACCTTGAGGTTGCGCATCGGGAGGATCCCCATCCCGCCGATAATCACGTCGAACTTTCCGGTGATCAGGGCCGGAATGATGCCGGACCACTTGGTGGGCACAAATTCGACCTTGACGCCCATGTCTTCCGCCAGGCGGGTGGCCACGTCGATCTCAAACCCGATCAGCTGCCCGGTTTTGTCCTTCATGGCCCAGGGGACGAAGGTATCCATTCCGACCCGCAGCGAACCGCGCTTGAGTATCGTTTCGATGGTGCTTTCGCTGGACAGTTCCTGCTGCAGTTTGCCCGCCCAGGCCGCACCTCCGGCTGCCAGCAGGATTGCCGCGGCGGCCAGCAGGGTGGTGGCGCGCAGTACCTGTGTTTTCATCGTCGTATCCTCCTTTTGTAGGGGTGATATGCCCATCGATCGATCCGCCGGGTGTGCTGCCCATCGGTTTTACCCGGCCGAACCGGTCGGTCGCGCTCAGGTCCTGATCTGCAGACGGGTCTCCATGATGTTGACCACAACGGAAAGGGTGATCGTAATAACCAGATAGACCGCCGCCACCACAAACCAGACTTCAAAGACCATGAAAGTTTCCGAAACGATCGCCTGCCCCTGCATGGTGAGGTCGTAAATGGCGATGGTGCTCACCAAAGCGGAGTCCTTGACCAGCGAAATCGCCTGGCTGGTAAGCGGCGGCAGAACCCGGCGCAGCGCCTGGGGCAGGATAACCAGGCGATAGCAGTAGAGGGTTCTCAGACCCAGGCTGCGGGCGGCCTCCCACTGGCCGCGCTGGATGGAGACAATTCCGGCCCGCAAAATTTCCGATGCGTAGGCGCCTTCAAAGAGGCTCAGGGCCAGGACGGCCGAGGCAAAACGGCCGAACCCCAATACGGGCGAAAGGACGAAATAGATGAAAAAGAGCTGCACCAGGAGGGGGGTGTTGCGGACGATTTCCAGGTAGGCGCGCGCCACAAAGCGGGCCACCAGGGAGTCGGAGAGCCGGAAAAAGGCCGTTAGCAGCCCGAAACAGAAGGCCAGGACCAAGCTCACGGCGGTGATCTGAAGCGTAACGAAGATACCCGTCACGAGGGGCCCGGCGATCAGCCGGCCGTCCTGGAACACGAAGAAGTAGCGCGGGACCTGGTACCACTGCCAGTTGTAGCCCATCTCCAGGGAACCGCGGGCGATCAACCAGACCAGCACCCCGGCCACACCCAAAAACTTGAGGCTATCGATCAGGGATTGCCGGGTCGGTTTAAAACCACCGTTGGGGGGTGCTGTGATATCGGCCACCGGCATTCTTTCGCGTTTCAAAGCGCTGGAGATATGGAAAGCCACCCCGTTCCGGCAGGGTCGCAACCCTGGGTGCAGGCGAACCCCTGCCCTATCAGCAGATGCTCCGGGGCGGGCACACGCTTCCGCCCGCCGGGAGCTGCGCATCTGCCGTCACGATCGGGTTTTACTGCTGACGACCAGAAATCGTCGAAAACTAACATCTCCCCGTGGCCTTGTAAAGGGGCGCTCGGAGAGGAAAATTCCCGCTGCCCTGGCGTGCGGGAAACAACGGCGGGCCGTTGCGGGCAAGAACGGGTGTCGCCCGGTGCATTTGTCGGCCCGCTCTTTACAAGGTCAAAAACCGGTGCTTATATTGGAGAAAAATCAAAGGCCGGCACCTGGACCAGCCCCCTTCCGCCAACGGGCAGGCGTTTTCCGGAAAGGGCGGTGTCATGGCCGGCGAGCAACCAACCTGCTATTTTTTCGACGAAACAATTCGGACTGGACATCGGGCAGCGACCTCTCGAGGAGGTTACATGAGTTCCAAAAATCCTGAATTGGAAGAGGGGGTGGCGACTGAAACCCGTGACGAGGTGACCGAACCGCCTTTTTACAAAGTCTTCCTGCACAACGATAACTACACCACGATGGAATTTGTGGTGGAAATCCTGATGCTGATCTTCAAGAAGTCCCCTGAGGACGCCGCCCGCATCATGCTCAATGTGCATCACAACGGGGTCGGCGTCTGCGGCATTTACACCTTCGAGGTGGCCGAGACCAAGGTGGACGCCGTTCACAGCATCGCCCGCGAAAAAGGATTTCCGCTCAAGTGCAGCATGGAGAAAGAATAATGATCAGCAAAGAACTGAGCGCAACACTGGGATTTGCCGTCCGTGACGCAAAAAAACGCCGTCACGAGCATGTTTGCCTTGAGCACGTGCTGTTTGCGATTCTGCACGACTCGGAGGGCATCGACATCATCGAAAACTGCGGCGGAAACGTCGAAACCCTGAAAACCGAGCTGGAAACGTTTTTCAAGGAACGCATGGAGCCGATCGCCGAGGGGACCGAGTATGTCCTGCAGCAGACCATCGGCTTCCAGCGGGTGATCCAGCGGGCGGTCAACCACGCCCGGTCGGCCGAAAAGCCGGAAGTTGTGGTGGGCGACATCCTGGCCTCGATCTTCCAGGAAAAAGAGTCCCACGCCGCCTATTTTCTGCAGTCCCAGGGGGTCACGCGTCTGGACGTGCTCGAATACATCTCCCACACCATGACCAAAGCGCCGTTCGAGGACGGCCCGGGGCGGTCGCTGAAACAGGAGCAGGGCGACCAGAAGAAAAAAACGGACCCGCTCGAAGCCTTTACCGTCGATCTGGTCCAGCGGGCCGCCGAAGGCAAAATCGACCCCCTGATCGGCCGTGAACTGGAGCTCGAGCGCACCCTGCAGGTGCTTTGCCGCCGGCGTAAAAACAACCCGGTTTTCGTCGGCGACCCGGGTGTGGGCAAGACCGCCATGGCAGAGGGCTTGGCGACCCGGATTCACGAGGGGCGCGTCCCCGACCTGCTCAAAAATGTGCGGATCTACTCTCTTGACCTTGGCGGCATGCTGGCCGGCACGAAGTTTCGCGGGGATTTCGAGCAGCGTCTGAAAGGCGTGCTCACCGCCCTGCAGAAAGAAAAGGACGCCATCCTCTTCATCGACGAGATCCACACGATAGTCGGGGCGGGTGCCACCAGCAGCGGCTCCATGGACGCCTCCAACATCCTCAAGCCGGCGCTTTCAACCGGGGAGCTGCGCTGCATCGGCTCCACCACCTACGAGGAGTACAAAAACCACTTCGAGAAAGACCGCGCCCTGTCGCGGCGGTTCGAAAAAATCGAGATCGCCGAACCCTCGGTCCCCGAAACCGTCCAGATCCTGCGGGGGCTGAAGGCGGTCTACGAGCAGCACCACGGTTTCGTATACACCGATGCCGCGATCAAGGCCGCCGCCGAGCTTTCGGCCAAGCACATCAACGACCGCTACCTGCCGGACAAGGCGATTGACGTGATCGACGAGGCTGGCGCATTTATCCGGCTCAGCGGCAGCCCCAAGCGCCGAAGGATTCACACCGCCGACATCGAAAAAATCGTCGCCAAGATGGCGCGGATCCCAACCCGCAGCATTTCGTCCTCCGACAAGGGCAAACTGGAAAACCTCGAAAGCCGGATCCAGGGGGTCGTGTTCGGGCAGGAAGGTGCCATCCGTTCCCTGGTCACGGCCATCAAACGCTCGCGTGCCGGGTTGCGGACACCGGGCAAGCCGGTGGGCTCCTTTCTGTTCACAGGTCCCACCGGCGTGGGCAAAACCGAGGTTGCGCGCCAGGTGGCGGCCAAACTGGGGGTGCATTTCATGCGCTTCGACATGAGCGAGTACATGGAAAAGCACACCGTGGCGCGTCTGATCGGCGCCCCCCCGGGCTACATCGGTTTCGACCAGGGCGGGCTGCTGACCGACGGCATCCGGAAACACCCATACAGCGTCCTGCTGCTGGACGAAATCGAGAAGGCCCACCCGGACCTTTTCAACATCCTGCTGCAGGTCCTGGACTATGCCACCCTGACCGACAACAACGGCAAGAAGGCCGACTTCCGCAACGTGATCGTCATCATGACCTCCAATGCCGGCGCCCGTGAAATGAGCGTCCGCAGCATCGGCTTCGGCGAGGACAAAAAGGACGCCGCCAACAAGGGCCATAAGGCCATCGAGCGCTACTTCAGCCCCGAGTTCCGCAACCGCCTGGACGGCATCATCACCTTCAACGCGCTGACGGTGGCGGTGATGGAGCGCATCGTGGACAAGTTCGTCGACGAGGTCAACGGCCAGCTGCTGACCCGCAAGGTGACCCTGACCATCTCCGACGAGGCGCGTACCTGGCTGGCCAAGAAGGGCTACGACCCGATTTACGGTGCCCGACCGCTGGCGCGTCTGATCCAGGTCGAAATCAAGGACGCCCTGGCGGACGAGATCCTCTTCGGGCGCCTGGCCAAGGGCGGCGGAGTTTTTGTGAACATCGAAAAAGACAAACCGACCTTCGCCTTCTCCTGAGAGGCCGGTCGGCCCCGCGCGAATCCTGATCTAAAAACGAGGCAGGTCACCTCCCCCCAAGGGTCGGTGGCCTGCGTCGTTTGGTGCGCCGCATGCCGATCTTTCTGCTCTCCGAAAAGCTGATCTTTCCCTCTGCGCGGTTGGCGCGTGAAGACGGGTTGCTGGCGATTGGGGGCGACCTGGGCCCCGAGAGGCTGCTGCTGGCCTACCGGTCGGGGATTTTCCCGTGGTTCACGGCCGGAGAGCCGCTACTGTAGTGGTCCCCCGACAACCGGCTGGTGCTCCAGCCCGCCGACCTGCGACTGTCGCGATCGCTGCGGCGCACCCTCAACCGCGATTTGTACCGGGTCACCGCCGACCGGGCCTTTGAGCGCGTCATCCGCGAATGCGCCGTGGTGCGCCTGGAAAAGGGCGAACCGACCTGGATCGTCGAGGAAATGGTCGGCGCCTACTGCCGGCTCCACCAGGACGGCTACGGCCATTCGATCGAGGTCTGGCAGGACCGACGTCTGGTGGGTGGGCTCTACGGGGTTTCCCTGGGGCGCTGCTTTTTCGGGGAGTCCATGTTTTCCCGGGCGCGCGATGCCTCCAAAGTCGGCCTGGTCGCGCTCACCCGCTTTCTCGCCGACCGCGGCTTTGAAATGATCGACTGCCAGGTGACCACCGCGCACCTGCTGGCCCTGGGGGCGCGCGAGGTGCCGCGCGACCGTTTTTTGAGCGCCCTGCAAAAGGCCCTGGCCGCCCCAACCCTGCGAGGCCCCTGGTGGCTTGAGAGCGGGCCCCGGACCGTTCCTGGCGAGCCATCCCGGCGCCAGGGGCCTCTGCCGCGTGAGGCGCGGCCGATCCCCGCAACCCAAAGGAGGAAAACCCCGCCATGACCACCGATTGCCTTTTCTGCAGAATAACCCGGGGGGAGACGGACACCGAATTTCTCCTGGATAACGAAATGCTTGCAGTCTTTCGCGATATCCATCCCCACGCCCCGGTGCACCTCCTGATCGTACCCAAAAAGCACATCCGCAGCATCAACGACCTGGCCGCCGAAGACGAGCCGATCGTGGCCGGGATGGTCCTGGCGGGCCGCGCCATGGCCCGGCGGACGGGGATTGCGGCTTCGGGCTACAAGCTCTTTTTCAATGTGGAATCCGGCGGCGGGCAGGTGATTTTTCACCTTCACCTGCACCTGGTGGGCGGCTGGCGCTGAGCGGCGGCTGGTGGTGGGCGGGGGCTTCGGATCTAGCGCTGCAAAACCGCCGGCAAGGGCGGGGTCTGTCCCGCCGGGAGGATAACGGTTGAAAAGCCGGCCCCGGTTCATTTATAGTGGCAATCTACCGATTGCCCCCGAACCCCGCAGACGAGTGTGCGAGCATGTATACGGCCTTTTTCGGTCTGACTGAAAAACCCTTCAAGCTGGTTCCCAATCCGGCCTATCTCTTTTTGAGCCGCAGCCACGAGGAGGCCTTGGCGCACCTGTCCTTCGCACTTGCCGAAGGCGACGGCTTCCTGCTGATCACAGGCGAGGTGGGGACCGGCAAAACCACCCTCTGCCGGGCGTTCCTGGAGCGGTTGGAGCCTTCGGTCGAGGCCGCCCTGATTTTCAATCCCCGCCTGGATGCGGTCCAGCTGCTCAAGGCGATCAACGATGAGTTTGAAATCGACGCCGCGGCCGATACCGTCAAGGGGCTGGTGGATGTCTTCAACGATTTTCTGCTGCGCATGTGGGCTGCGGGCCGCAAGGTGGTCGTGCTGATCGATGAGGCCCAGAACCTCACCCGCGAGGTCCTCGAACAGCTGCGGCTGCTGTCCAATCTGGAGAGCACCCGCAGCAAACTGCTGCAGATCATCCTGGTGGGCCAGCCGGAGCTGGAAACCCTGCTCGCGGCCCACGGTCTGCGGCAGCTGCGGCAGCGGATCACCCTGGCCTGCCGGTTGCGGCCGCTCACCCTGGCGGAGACCGTGCGATACGTCGACCACCGCCTGACGCTGGCCGGCGGGCATGCCCGGGACCTGTTTTCAGCGCTGTCGATTCGGATGATTCACCGCTATTCGGGCGGTATTCCGCGGCTGATCAACATGGCCTGTGATCGGGCGCTGCTGACGGCTTTCGGGTCCGATCGGCCCCGCGTGACGGCGCTTACCGCCTGGACGGCGCTGCGCGAGATTCGATTTAAACCCGGCGGGCGGCGGCCGGTCCGCGGCTGGCCTTGGCGCCTGACGGCGGGGCTGGCAGGTGCGGTGCTGCTGGCGGGCCTGGTGGGCGGGGCTTTGGTGGGCGGTTGGCACCGCAGCGACGGCAGCTTGCCGCGCGCAGTCCCGCAGATGCCTGAACCGCGGCGCGTTGCGATTGTCATGCCGCAAACCCCGCTGGCGGTGGACCGGCCGGCGCTTGCCGCACTCCTGCAGGCGCTCGACCCGGCCCGCAGTCGGCGGGACTCTCTGGCGGCGACTCTGGCCGACTGGGGCGGGCCGGTCGAAGTTCAAGGGGTTTTTGAAATCGCCTCCGAAGACGCCGGCTTTTTCCGTCTGGCGGCGCTGCGCAACGGTTTCAGCCTTCAGCGGCTGGAAGGCGACCTATCGGATATTCAGCATTTCGACCTGCCGGTTATCCTGGCGATGCGCCTGCCGGAGGGGGAAGGGCTGCGCTACCTGTCCTTGGCCGGCCTGCAGGAGCGCATCGCGACCTGCCGCCAGAGCCCCGATCGTTCCGCCTTTCTTGTCCAGTGGGCGGATCTGACGCCTTTTTACGCGGGGGTTTTCTACCTTGTCTGGAAAAACCCCCGGGGGTACAGCGGGGTGGTCAGCGCGGGCTCCCCGCGCGAAAAAATTCTGGCGCTTGAAGAACACCTGCTGGCGGTCGGCGTCATCGACGCGGCGCCCGCAACGGCGGCCTATGGGCCGTCGCTGGAAGCCGCGGTTCGTCTCTTCCAGCGCCGCCACGGCCTGGCGCCCGACGGGATTGTGGGACCGATGACCCAGCTGGCGCTGTACCGCGAAACCCCGGGCTACAGCTTGCCCCTGCCGCCGCCGGGCCCACTCCTCAGCCGCCCGGAAGGAGGCGACCCACAATGAGTTCCATTTTGCGGGCCATGAAAAAAGCCGAGCAGGCAGTGGCGGCCGGCCAGCCCGCCGGCGCGGAAGCCGGCCCAGTCGCCGCCTCGGCTGCACACGCGCCGCGCGCGCGGCTGGCGCCCCGCCACACGGCCATCGCAGCCGGGATCCTGGCGATTGCCGTCGCGCTCTGGGGCGGGATTCATTTTTCACGCCCCGCGCAAAAGCCCGACGCGCCGCTTGCAGTCGGTGCACCCGGGCAAGCGGCGCCAAAACGGGTGGCAAGCGGGTTGCCGTCAGGGCCGGCCCAGGGCGTCGGCCGCCCAAAGGCCTCCCGGGTGGCGAACGACGAGACCCCGACGCAGCCGGTGCAAGCGCCCCCGGCGATTTCGAATCCCGCCCAGGGCGCCCCGCAGGCGCCCGCGGACGAAAGCCGGCCGGCGGGCGTGCCGGAGCCGGGAGCTGCCCCCGTTCTTGGGGACCAAGCCGATCCGCCGGCGGATGCGCATGTTTCCGCAGGCCCCCCGGCGCCACCGGCCAAGCGCCCCGAACTGACCCTCGAGGGCATCGTCTGGTCGGACGACCCCAAGGCCCGCATAGCCGTCATCAACGGCAAAATGGTTCGCGAGGGGGAAACGATCCAGGGGGTCAGGATCCAGTCGATCGGTGAGAACAACGTCGCGGTGTCGGCCGCCGACGACCGGTGGACCGTCCGGTTTTAGGGACCGAGGCCCTTAGTTCAGGGTGCCGCGCACGGCGCTGTTCGGCTGGCTGCGGGCGATGATCGGGATTTGCGCTCTGGCAGCCAATCGTCACTGCAGGTCGTGTTCAAAGATGAGGTTGGACTCCGGGGTCTTGCCGGCGGCCGGGTTGGCAAGGGATGTGACCGCCCGCTCCAGTTGGTCGGTGCGCTGCTGCAAGGCTTTGATTTTAGCGCCGTAAAGATCGGCCATTTCGGTCAGGCGGTTCTGAAGGCGCTTGCGTTCGGTGTCGACGGCGGCCTCGACGGTGCTGGCCAGCTCCCGACGGGTGGGCTGGGCCGCCAGCCCCGTGCTGACAGTGGCGATGCCGGTCTCCAGCGTTTTGAGGCGCTCATCGGCGGCCGCGAGGGCCTCGATGTTCTCCCGGGAGGATCGCGCCAGGGTGTCCAGGGTTCCATCATAGGCCGCGAGTTGGGCTGCCAGCGGGGCCAGTTGGGTGGTGATTTCCGACAGCGCCTGCTGCAGTTCCGTCCGCTCGGGAACGGATTGACTCAAGGCGGCGAGCTGCTTTGCCAGTTCGGCGTGTTTGCCGGCAAGCGCACTGTCGTTTTTTTGGAGGTCCGCCAGCTGCTGGTTGAGCGTTTCCTCGAGCTTGGCGTACTGCAGCGAGAGCGAGGAAAAGCGCGAGGCCGATTCCTGGGAGAGTTTCTGGACGTCGCCGCTCTGGACGGCGGCGAACTCCATTTTGATGTCCACATAGGCATACGCCACAATCGCACCGATCACCAGCGGCACCAGGATCGCCAGCACCGTCAAACGCTGGTTGAGCTTCTCCAGGCGCCGGTCCTGGCGCTCCTCCTCGAAAAAAGAGCCGGTGTCCTCGTCGTTTCTGCCCAGCTTGAAGCTTTCAGGATCTGCCATCGGTCCTCACTCCCATTCAATGGTGCTGGGGGGTTTGGAGCTGATGTCGTACACGACCCGGTTGACCCCCCGGATTTCGTTGATGATCCGGTTGGAGATGGTGCCCAGCAGGCGGTGGGGAAGTCTGGCCCAGTCCGCGGTCATGGCGTCCTTGCTGGTGACCGCGCGGATGGCCACGATGTTCTCGTAGGTCCGCTGATCGCCCATGATGCCGACGCTTTTCAGGGGCAGCAGGACCGCAAAGGACTGCCACAGCTTCCGGTAGTAGCCGTTGCTGCGGATCTCTTCGAGCAAGACGGCGTCGACCTCACGCAGCAGGCGCAGCCGACTGGCGGTCACCTCGCCGATGACGCGGATCGCCAGCCCCGGCCCGGGAAACGGCTGACGCCAGATCATCGCCTCCGGCAGCCCTAAAGTCTTGCCCAGCTGCCGGACTTCATCCTTGAAGAGGTAGCGCAGGGGCTCCACCAGCTTGAGTTTCATCTTTTTGGGGAGCCCGCCCACGTTGTGGTGCGACTTGATCACGGCCGAGGGGCCGCCGAAGGCCGACACCGATTCGATCACGTCGGGGTAAAGGGTGCCCTGGCCGAGGAATTCGGCGTCCGTGATCTTGAGCGCCTCGGCTTCGAAGACCTCCATAAAGACGCGCCCGATGATCTTCCGTTTTTTTTCCGGATCGGTGACCCCCTTGAGAGCGTCGAGGAATTTTTTGCCGGCGGGCACGAAGCGGATGGTGATCTGCAGATGCTCCTTGAAGAGCGTCTTGAGCTTTTCAGCCTCGTCCAGGCGCAGCAGGCCGTTGTCGACGAAGATGCAGGTTAGCTGGCGGCCCACCGCGCGCTGCAGCAGCAGGGCGGCCACCGAGGAATCGACGCCGCCGCTGAGCCCCAGGATGACTTTTTTGGGGCCCACCGTTGTCCGGATTTCGGCAACCGCGTCGGCGGCGAAGGATTTCATCGTCCAGGTGCGTCGGCAGCCGCAGACGTCGAAGAGGAAGGCCCGCAATATGTTTTTGCCGCGCGGCGTGTGGGCCACCTCCGGGTGGAACTGGAGCCCGTAGAGGCGGCGCTGCACGTCCTGCGCGGCCGCCACGGGGGTGTTGGCGGTGGTGGCGGTGACGGAAAACCCGGGCGGCAGCTGTGCAATCGAATCGCCGTGGCTCATCCAGCAGGGGGTGGTGGGCTCCAGCGCGCGGAAGAGCGGCTCGCGGTCGGTGATGGTGAGGGCGGCCAGGCCGTACTCCCGCTTGCCGGCCTTTTTGACGCTGCCGCCGAGGGCGTCCACCATGAACTGCATACCATAGCAGATCCCCAGAACCGGGATGCCGAGTTCGAATACGGCCGGGTCCATTTTGGGGCTGGTGGGTTCGTAAATGCTGGAAGGCCCGCCGGAGAGGATAATCCCCTCGGGGTTGATTTTGCGCACGAGGTCGAGATCGATGCCGGGCGGCTCGATCCGGCAGTACACGTGGGACTCGCGCACCCGGCGGGCGATAAGCTGGTTGTACTGGGAGCCGAAATCGATGATCAGGATCATGGGCAGCCTTTGGCAGGGTGGGCCCCTTGCGTTTAAAAAGCTATATTTTTCAAGGCCCTATATTGGTGCGAGCGGGTAAAACGGTTTGCTAAAGCGGATCGAATATGGTAAACAGCGCCCGAAATGTCAATGCCTAATTCATAAAGGGTTTGCGGGTGATTGTCCAGATTTATGAAATCCAGACCCCGGTCGAAGCCGGCCACATGATCGCTCTCGGGGTGGACCATGTCGGCAGCGTGCTGGTCTCGCGTGCGGCCTGGCGCCAGCCCCTGATCCGGGAAACCGTTCGGGGGGTCCAGGCGGCGGGCCGGGTCAGCTGCCTGATCCCGCTTTTCAGCGATTTTGACGGCGTCGCCCGGGCGCTCGACTACTACCGGCCGGACATCGTCCATTTTTGCGACGCCCTGCCGGTCGGGGCCGAGGGCCAAGGCCGCCTGGCAGCATTTGTCGCGTCTCAGCAGCGGGTCCGGGAGGCCTTTGGCGGAATCCGCATCATGCGCTCGATTCCCGTGCCGCGCGACGGGCGGGGGCACACCGCCGACATCCTGAGCCTGGCGGCCGCCTTCGAAGCCGTTTCCGACTATTTTCTGACCGACACCCTGCTCGCCCCGGAGGTTGCCAGCACCGGCGACCAGGAACCGGTCAAGGGCTTCGTGGGCATCACCGGGCGCACTTGCAACTGGGACATCGCCCAGCGACTGGTGGCCGCCACACCGCTGCCGGTCATTCTGGCCGGCGGGCTTTCCCCGCAAAACGTGGTCGGCGGCATCCGCCGGGTTCAGCCGGCCGGCGTGGACAGCTGCACGTTGACCAATGCTGCAGGGGGTGACGGGCAGCCCGTGCGCTTTGAAAAAGACCTGCAAAAGGTTCAACGTTTCGTCAGCCGGGCCCGCGAGGCCGCAGGGCAGGGCGCTTCGGTGGGGGCCTGAAACCCGCCAGGGGCGGGCCGCGGCCCGCTTCGGCTGCAGCGCTGCCCCGTCCCGGCCGGGCCGAATAAAGAGGAGAAACCCAGAGATGTTTGAAAGTGGCGATTTGAAAAAAGGGGTGAAAATCGAGATCGACGGCGATCCTTACGTCATCGTGCAGTTCGAGTTTGTCAAACCCGGCAAAGGCCAGGCACTTTACAAGTGCCGGCTCAAAAACATGGTGACCGGCGCCCAGTTCGACCGCACCTATCGATCGGGCGAAAAGTTCAACGAGGCCAACCTCGAAGAGCACGAGATGGAGTACCTCTACAACGACGGCGAGAGCTACTGCTTCATGAACACCTCGACCTACACCCAGGAATTCCTGAACAAGGTTCAGGTCGGCGAGGCCATCAACCTCCTCAAGGAGAACACCGTCTGCAGCATGCTTTTTTTCGACCACAAGCCCATCGGCCTGACCCTGCCCAACTTCGTGGACCTCAGGATCGAACACACCGACCCGTGGGTCAAGGGCGACACCGCCTCCGGGGATTCCAAACCGGCCACCCTCGAGACCGGCCACGTGGTTCAGGTACCGCCCTTTGTGGAGGAGGGCGAGCTGATCCGGATCGATACCCGTACCGGGCAATACGTCGAACGCGTCAAAAATTGATGGCGGCGTAGAAAGCTCAATTTCGGCGTTGCGCTGCATCTTGAAGTCGCTGCGGCGTGCGCACGTACGCCGCACTCCTCACCCGTATTTCCATCGCTTGATGCCGCCGGGGCTTTTTATGTCCCGTCGTCCCGGGCCGAGCATCGCAGCAGCCGGCGAAAAAGGCCCTGTGGCTGTTTGAGCGCAAGCGAGTTCCACAGGGCCCGCCGGCTGATAGAAGCGCAGGGCAGCCCGAAGGGGCGCGGGCGGCTTCTTTTGGTTCGTTTTCTTGTCCGCACAAGAAAATGAACAGCGGCCAGTGGGAGTTGTTAAATCCCGGCCTAACCCCGGGGTGCCCGTCAAAGTTCCTTTCTGACAAACACCGCACGGCGGGGTAAAATGCTTTTTACGCCGCCATCAAGAATATGCCCCGCCGCCACAACGGTTCCTCGGCCGTTGCGGCGGCGGGCGTTTTCCCAGCGATTATTTTTCCCGTCGGCTTTTCAAGGCCGCATGCGCCGCCGCCAACCGCGCCACCGGTACCCGGTAGGGGGAGCAGGAGACGTAGGTCAGTCCCAGTTCATGGCATAGGTCGATGGAGTGGGCCTCGCCCCCGTGCTCGCCGCAAATCCCGATCTCCAGGTCCGGCTTGACCCCGCGCCCTTTGGCGACCGCAATCCGCATCAGTTCGCCGACGCCCTCGCGGTCGATGATGGCGAAGGGGTTGTTGGGCAGGATTTGGCGCTCCATGTATTCGATCAGGAAGCCGGACTCGGCGTCGTCGCGTGAAAGCCCGAAGACCGTCTGGGTCAGGTCGTTGGTCCCGAAAGAGAAGAACTCCGCGTATTCGGCGAGCTGGTCGGCGGTCAGGGCCGCCCGCGGCACTTCGATCATCGTGCCGAATTTGTAGTCGATTTCCAGGCCCTGCTCGGCCATCACCTGGCGGGCCTCGGCTTCCAGAATCTGCCGCTGGATTTTGAGTTCGTTGACGTGCGCGGTGAGCGGGATCATTATTTCCGGGTGCACGCTGCCGCCTTCCTTGGCGACCCGGCAGGCCGCTTCGAAAATCGCCCGCACCTGCATAATGGTCAACTCGGGCACGTGAATCCCCAGGCGCACGCCGCGCAGCCCCAGCATCGGGTTCTGCTCCCGCAGGCTTTCGACCCGCTGCAAAATCCGCTCCTTTTTCTTGTATTGGTCCAGCAGCTCGTCGACCTCTTGGAGGGTGGCGGCATGCTGCAGGCGGATCTTCAGATCCGACAGTTCGTGCAGAAGCTCGAAGTGGCTGGGCAAAAATTCGTGCAGGGGCGGATCCAGCAGGCGGATGATGACCGGCAGACCGTCCATGGCCTGGAAAAGCCCGATGAAATCGTCGCGCTGAAACGGCAGGACGGCATCCAGGGCCTCCTGGCGCTCGATGGGCAGGTCGGTCATGATCATCTTCTGGACGAACGGCAGACGTTCGGCCTCGAAGAACATATGCTCCGAGCGGCACAGGCCGATGCCCTCGGCGCCGTAGTCCCGGGCGCGCTGGGCATCGCGGGGGTAATCCGCGTTGCACCAGACCCCTAAGGTGCGGAATTCATCCGCCCAGCCCAGGAGCTTCAACAGCCACGGGTCCTTGATATCCGATATGGTGGTGGTCAGCTTGCCGTTGAAGACTTCCCCGAGGGTGCCGTCGATCGAAATCCACTCGCCCTCCTTGATGACCGTGTCGCGGAACTTGATGCGGCGCTTGTTCATGTCGATTTCCAGCTCGGTGACCCCCACCACCGCCGGTTTGCCGAACTGGCGGGCCACCAGGGCGGCATGGCTGGTGCGGCCGCCGCGGCTGGTGAGAATACCCTCGGCCGCCAGCATGCCGTGGACGTCGTCGGGTTTGGTTTCGGCGCGCACCATGATCACCTGCCGGCCCTCCTCCTTGGCCCAGGCTTCGGCCACATCGGCGTCCAGCGCCACCACGCCCACGGCCGCGCCCGGTGAGACGTTGAGGCCGGTGGCCAGCAGGTTGCCCATCTCTTTTGCGATCTGGATCGCCTCCAGGCTGAACTGGGGGTGCAGATAGAAATCCACCTGCTCGGCGCTGACCCGCAGGACGGCCTCCTCGCGGCTGATCAGCCGCTCCTCGGCCATGTCCACCGCGATGCGCACCGCGGCCTGGGCGGTGCGTTTGCCGTCGCGGGTCTGCAGCATCCAGAGCTTGCCCTTTTCGATGGTGAACTCCACATCCTGCATCTCGCGGTAATGGCCTTCCAGGAGCTGGGCGATTTGTTCGAATTCGGCGTAGGCCGCGGGCATCTCCTCTTTCAGCTGGGAGATGTCCTTGGTCATGCGGATTCCGGCCACCACGTCCTCGCCCTGGGCGTTGGTCAGGTAGTCGCCCTCGATGTACTTTTCCCCGGTGGAGCCGTTGCGGGTCATGGCGACCCCGGTGGCGCTGTCGTCACCCATGTTGCCGAACACCATGCTGACGATATTGACCGCGGTCCCGAGATCGTGGCTGATGTTGGCGGCCTTGCGGTAGTCGATGGCGCGCTTGCCGTTCCAGCTCCGGAAAACCGCTTCGGTGGCCAGCTGCAGCTGCTCCAGGGGGTCTTCGGGGAAATTGCGGGCCGCGCGCCGCCGGAAAATGCGCTTGAACTCGGCGGTCACGTCCTGCCACTGCTCGGCGGAGAGCTCGGCGTCGGTTTGCACGCCGGCCCGGCGGCGGACGGCGGTCAGATACTCCTCGAAGACCTCGTCGGGAAGTCCCATGACCACGCTGCCGAACATCTGAACCAGGCGGCGGTAGGCGTCGAAGACAAAGCGCGCATCGCCGGTCAGGGCCAGGATGCCCTCGGCGGTGGCGTCGTTGAGGCCGATGTTGAGCACGGTATCCATCATGCCGGGCATCGAGAACTTGGCCCCGCTGCGGCAGGAGACCAACAGCGGGTTGTGGCGGTCGCCGAATTTTTTGGCGCTACGCGCCTCGATGGCCGCAAGCGCCGTCAGCTGCTGCTCCCACATCCCGTCGGGAAAGGCGCCGCCGCCGTCCAGGTAGGCGTTGCAGGCTTCGGTGGTGACGATGAAACCGGGCGGCACCGGCACCCCGATGCGGGTCATTTCCGCCAGGTTGGCCCCCTTGCCGCCGAAAAGGCCGCGCACGGCCTCCCAATTGCCCCCCGCGTATTTTTCGGCTTGATCGACCTCATCAAAAAGATACACCCACTTTTTCGACATCGTTGTGTCCCCTTTCAGTGACCAAATTCGGTTTGGCGTTGGCCGGCGGCCGCCGAAGGGGGCGGCCGGGCGCACACGTGGATTCCTCACTCTCCCAATGGAGCGCCCCAGCGCTCGGCAAAAAGAATCTGCTCCAGCGGTTTGCGGAGCCTGCGGGCCGGCGGCGCATCGGCCGCGTAGCCGATCGCCAGCAGTGCGGAGACTTTGATCCGGTGGGGGATCTTCAGCAGGGCCTTGACCTTGCCCTCGTCAAACCAGCCGACCCAGCAGGTCCCCAGCCCCAGTTCGGTTGCCTTGAGGACCATGTGCTCCATGGCGATCCCGAGGTCGATGCGAAAGTACTCGATGCCGGTGACCGT
>Ga0105100_10000349_pt1 | contig 27258 bp, 26 predicted proteins | sample PPLLak12cMay2015_2_FD_87033 | JGI IMG/M metagenome (GOLD analysis project Ga0105100, IMG submission 87033) | Freshwater sediment microbial communities from Prairie Pothole Lake near Jamestown, North Dakota, USA - PPLs Lake P8 Core (1) Depth... | ecosystem: Environmental > Aquatic > Freshwater >... | reverse complement strand
TGACGGCTGTTGAGTTGGCCGGGCTGGCCCGATCGGACAGCCTGCTGGAGGCGAGTCTCGGGGTCGCAGCGATCAACTCGTTGATCGAGGTCGACCCTCTGTCCTTGGTTGAATCCAACGCCCTGGAGATACTGGTCGAGCGTGGCCGCGGCCAGCGCCTGGCGCTCGTCGGGCACTTCCCTTTCATCCCTTCGCTGCGGGAAGCGGTGAAGGAGCTCTGGGTGATCGAGCAGCATCCTTCCGAAGGCGAACACACGGCCGATGCCGCCGCCGAGTATCTTCCCCGGGCGGACGTTGTGGCGATCACAGGTACTGCCTTGATCAACCGCAGCCTGGACGGTCTGCTGGCGCTCTGCCGTCCGCAGGCATTTGTCATGGTGCTGGGTCCGAGCACGCCGCTCTCGTCCGTGCTGTTTGACCATGGGATTCATGCGCTGTCCGGGGTGCAGGTGGTCGATGCCGAGGCGGCGCTGCGCACGATCGGGCAGGGAGCCACCTTCCAACAGGTGGAGGGCGTGAGCCGGGTGGTAATGAGCCGGGAGAGGCGCCCGTAACCCACGAATGCCGCGTCTGGGCAATCAACGTGTACGGCTTCTAGCGGGCACGGTGGGTTGGACGGTATCGAGGACCGGGGAATTCCCGAGGCAGGCGAGTCGCCTTCCACGCGCTCTCACCGGCAGTCACTCCCTACCGTTCCCTGGCGTCGCCTGAGCCGCTACCCGGAAAGACAAGCCCCGGGGCCGGAGGCGCCGGGGTGTTCTCATGCTTTCAGTGAGGAAGCGACAATGGGATGCTCCGCGACCCGCCCTGGCCTGCGGGGCATGAGTTGAAGCTTGCGCACTAGGGCTGCCCAGGACGTTGATCGCTGTGGCCGGCGGGCCAGGGAAACCATGATCAGGGGTCTACAGAACCGGGCATCGGCGCCTCAGACCCTTGCTCGCCTTCGGCCGGATTCCGTATAGGGGTCTCGCTCTTCGGCGTCGCCTTGCGGGCCCGGGCCCTTGACCGTCTTCTGGGGGCAGGGAACGGAAGATCCCGAGATGCCTAACTGCACACGTGACGGTACAGCCGGGCATGGGATGTGACATGATGCCTCCCCGTCTCCCCATGTGAGGACTCGCTGCAGCGAGCCGGATCCAAGCCTCGCCACTCTCTCCCCGTTTGAGCTGAACGAAACGCTGCCGTCCGGCCGTTCGGCCGGCAGCGGCCGCTTCTCACGGCAATTGCGGACGAACATCCTCGCTGGATCCTCAGCGGCGTGCTATACTCATTGAGTGAGTACCGGACATGCACAATAACCCACCCAGGGCAAGCACTCTGGAACCGGAGTACGTCGTTCTGGGTTTGCTGCTCCAGCAACCGGGCCATGGCTATGATCTGGACCGTCGCTTGCAGTCCGAGTTCCGTGCGTTGTGGCACATTCCTCAGAATCAGCTCTACGCCATCCTCCGCCGCCTGGAAACGCGCGGGGAGATTGCCGCCGAAGAGCGGACTTCATCGGCCGGTCCGCCGAGGCGGTTCTACAACATCACGCGCCGGGGCCGGGCGCGGTTCCGCCGATGGCTCGAGCGACCGACTCCGATGAGTGTGCGCGCGCTGCGGGTGGCCTTTCTCACGCGTCTCGAATTCGCTCTGGCGCACGATCGGGCGACCGCCACCCGGCTCTTCGACGCCCAGCGACAGGCTCTCCAGGATGGCCTATCCGGGTTCAAGCAGCTGGCGTCCGATTCGGCGGAGGCCGGCAAGCTGAACCGTCTGGCGTCGGACCTCCGTATCCGTCAACTGGACACCGTGCTGGCCTGGATGGAAAACGTCCAGACCGAGTTCGGGCTGGTCCCATCATTGCCGCCTCATGCTAGGGAAAGGTGATCATGAAACACAGAGTGCTCTGGGTCTCAGTCTCCTTGCTAGTCCTGGGGGCTTGTCGGCCGGCGGTTGGGCTGGCGACGACGACGCCGACACTGGATAACGGGTCGGCGACCAGCCAGGAACCCGCCGCCACAGTCGCGGTGGATGCGCCGCCGGCGGTCGTGCTGACCGATGCGCTGGGGCGGGAAGTCGTGCTGGATGAGTTGCCCGAGCGGGTGGTGATCGCCGGGCGCGCCGCCCAACTCATCCTGCATGCGGCCTACTTCTTTGATCAAGCCGACGCTCGCGTGGTAGCCATGGAGCAGCGCACCCAGCGCGGCACATCCATGATGCCTTTGGTTGACACGGCATTCGCCGAAACGATCCAGCTCGAGCGAGATGCGTCAGCTGAAGCGATTGCCTCAGCCAATCCGGAGGTCGTGCTGCTCAAGAGCTACCTGGCCGGAAGCGTGGGCGCGCCTCTGGAGGCTCTTGATCTGACCACCCTCTATCTGGACCTGGAAACCCCGGAGCAGTTCTTCCGCGACGTACGGGTTCTGGGAGCGGTCTTTGGTGATCCGGGGCGGGCAGAGGAAGTGCTTGTCTTCTACCAGGACCGGCTCGATCTCGTTTCTCGGGCCACCGCCAGCGTGCCAGCAGAGGATCGTCCCCGTGTACTCCTGCTGCAGTACACCGATCGGGGCGGAGAGGTCGCCGTGAACGTGCCACCGGCGGAATGGCTGCAGACGATGCTGGTCGAGCTGGCCGGCGGGGAGCCGGTGTGGCTCGATGCGGCCGGCAGCGGTTGGACCGTCGTCGATTTTGAACAAATCGCAGCCTGGGACCCAGACTATGTCTTCGTCGTTAACTACGGTGAGGACCCCGCTCTGGCAACAGAAGCCTTGCGGGCAGATGGCAACTGGGCGGCTCTGAGGGCCGTGCGTGAAGGCCACCTGCTCGGTTTCCCCGGCGATTTCGTCAGCTGGGATCAACCTGACCCTCGCTGGATTCTGGGCCTGGAATGGCTGGCGAATCGGTTGTTGCCCGAAGGCTCTTTCCCCTTCGACGCGCAGTCCGCAATGCGGACCTTCTATGAGGAGCTTTATCGCCTGGATCCAGCAGTGTTTGAGACCGAAGTCCTGCCCTTGCTGAATGGAGACTATGCGCCTTGACCATGAGTCAAGTCAGCGGGTGCGGGGGGCAGGCAGGCGAAGCGGGCTGGCCCTTCTTCTGCTGAGCCTGATTCTCCTCGCCGGGGCATCGCTCTTCCTCGGACGATACCCAGCGCCTTACTGGACTCCCCCGGCCCTCTTGGCAAATGACGAACTGGCGCAGCGCCTGGTCCTCTCCCTGCGCCTGCCTCGCATTCTCGCCGCCATCATGATGGGGTCAACCTTGGCAGCCGCCGGCCTGATCTTCCAGATGGTGTTCCGCAATCCCCTGGTGGAGCCAGGCTTGTTGGGCGTCTCCCAGGGAGCTGCGCTGGGGGCCGCGCTTTCGATCCTGGCGCTTCAGGCCTCGCCCCTGATGACCGAGATCTCGGCGGCGGTGTTCGCCCTGCTCGGGCTCTCCTTGTCGTTTCTCCTGGCGCGCCGGATCCGCTACGGAGGCTGGGTGCTCCGGCTCATCCTGGCGGGCATTGCCGTCTCCGCCCTCTTTGGCGCAGGAGTCGGGATGCTGAAGTACGCGGCGGATCCGCTCAGCGAACTGCCTGAGCTCACATTCTGGCTGTTGGGAGGCCTGTGGGGCGTCACCTGGCGCGAGACGGTCTTCCTGCTGCCCCCCGTCGCATTGAGCTTGGTCCTCGCCTGGGCGATGCGCTGGCGGATGAACCTGCTGACCTTGAGCGATGAGTCTGCCATCTCGCTAGGCTCGCGCCTGCGCCGGGAGCGATCCCTGGTGCTGCTTGGCGCCGTGGTTGCCGTGGCGGCGGTCACAGCCGTGGGTGGCATCGTAGGGTGGGTGGGGCTGATCATCCCCCATGTGGCCCGCCGGCTCTTTGGCGCCGACGCGGCGCACGCTCTCCCGGCGGCTGTCCTGTTGGGCGGGATCTTTGTACTGGTGTGTGACACGGCGGCGCGCACCCTCTTGGGTGGGGAGATTCCCCTTGGGATTCTCACCTCCTTCATTGGAGCACTGGGATTTGCGCTCCTGATGATGCACACCGGAGTACGGCTCAGGCCATGAGCAAGACCGATCTGCTGCATGCGAAGGATTTGCGCTTCGCCTTTGACGGCGCATCCGAGCCCGCCGTGGATGGCGTGAGCCTTCGACTTGGAGAGGGTGAGGTGCTGGCCATCCTCGGCCCGAATGGAGCCGGAAAGACCACCCTCCTGCATCTGCTGAATGGGATCCTGAGACCCCAGTCAGGCCAGTTGTATTTGGAGGGGCAAGACCTGAGCGCCCGGCCCCGCAGCCAGATCAGCCGCGTGGTGGGCCTGGTCCCCCAGTTCGAGCACGTGGCCTTCGAGTACAGCGTCGAGGAATACGTGCTCATGGGTCGTGCTCCGCACCTCGGCATGCTCGAACTTCCCACTCCGTCTGATCGCAGGCTGGCCGTGGAGTCACTGAATCAGCTTGGACTGCTGGCTCTCAGACACCGATCGATGCTTGAGCTCAGCGGGGGCGAGCGGCAGATGGTGGTGCTGGCGCGGGCACTGGCTCAGCAGGCACGGCTGCTGCTGATGGATGAGCCCCTGGCCCACCTCGATCTCAGCAACAAAGGGCGCATCCTTGGAGTGATACGCCAGCTGTCGGTGGCCGGTGTGACCGTCGTGTTCACTACGCATGAGCCGGACATGGTCCAGGGTGTTGCCCAGCAAGTGCTGCTCATGCGAGAGGGGCGAGTGGTGGCTTCGGGTCGGACCGAGACGGTGCTGACCTCCGAGACTCTCAGTCAGACCTACGGTGTGGCCATCCGTGTCCTGATGGTCGATGGCGTGTCCCTTGTGCGTCTCGAGGCGATGTTGTGATCCCACCCTGCCCGGTGCGCGTGCTCGTGACGGGCGAGATGCAGGGCGGCAAGACGCAGACCTGCGGGGCCGCCGCCGCGCGTTTGCGTGAACACAGGTGGGACGTCGGCGGTGTGCTCTCGCCCGGCGTCTGGCTGGGGAACCAGAAGGTGGCCATCGATGCCCTCGATCTGCGGACTGGCCACACGCGGCGCCTGGCCGAGCGCGCTGGGGCGGGCACTCCCCTGGCAGGGCCGGCGACGCCTGGCTGGTGCTTTGATGCCGAGACGATCGCGTGGTGCAATCGGCTCCTGGCCGAGGCAAGCGGGTGCGACCTGCTGGTGGTCGACGAGCTGGGACCGCTGGAGTTCGAATCTGGAGAGGGGATGACAGGGGGCATGCGGGCGGTGGATGGTGGTCGCTTTCGCCTGGGGCTGGTGGTGGTGCGCCCCCGTCTTCTTCCAGCGGCGCGACAGCGTTGGCCTGGGGCCGAGGTGCTTGTGGTGGATGGAACGGCAGAGATCCCTGGGAGGGTCGAGAACCTGCTGGAGCTCGCCCGCACGCTGAACCCGCCTCGGTTGCAGGATCGTGAGGCAGGATTGAGACCGTCCGGCAAGCCCAAATCCTGAAACCACCAGGCCGTCAGTTCGCTGGGTGGTGGTGCCCAGAGAGGAAGGCAGGCTCTTGCCAACAGGGATCCCCAAGGATCCACGCCCACGCGCCGATGGTGGGCGTTTTGCTTTCTGGTGTGATGAGGCGTGCCGGACTGTGCCTGCGCCGCGCGAGGGGCCTCTCCCTCAGGCATGCAGGCCAGACAGCAAGTCCCAGGTGGGACGGAGGGCATACAACGCCTGGGGCTGGAGCAGCGTACGCAATGCAGCAGGCCAAGCTTGCGCTCGAACTGGCCCTCGGCTGGACCATGGTCGGCTGGGCTATGCAGAGGCAAACCCATCCGGCCTGCCGTCTAATCGTTCCCGGGGGTGCGAAGGCAGCCATTGCAGTCCACGAATCGCTCCCTAGAGGGGATGAACAACCATTGGTTAGCCCCACCGAGAGGGATGACGGATCCAAAGCGGTCGGAGATGAACTCGAAAGCTACGGACGCACTTGGGGTGCCGGTCAATCGGCCGCGCGCATACCTGGGACAGGCTGAATCAGGCATCGGCCCCGAATCGGTGACCTTAGTCGCGCGATCCATACGCCACTACCGCGCTGTCCTCCTGTGCTTCATCGTCGCCTCCGTGGTATGGAGCGTGGTCGCGGGTGCGCTGTCGTTCTCAGGTCAAATATCGCTCAGGGAGCCCGGGTTGTCCTGCCCTGCCCGCACGGAGGAACTCCTTATGGCCTATGGGGCGCCCATCCTTGGGGGCGTGCTCGTTGGAGTGCTCGTGGGTGGGATGTACTTGCTGTTCAAAGCACTCCGCGGCGATCCCCGATCGATGACCATCCCGCTCACAAGCATCTCGATCGTGAAGCACAAGGGCCGGGTGTTCGTGCTACGGGCCGCGTTCGATGGCGCGCGGCATCCCGGCAATCGGACCGTGGTTGCGCGCAGTCGCGAAGACGCGATCGCGGTCGAATCTGGCCTAGCGACCGGCGGCGGGTAACGAGCGGCCAACAGGCGGTTCGAGCCGGCTCGCTTCGCTCGCGGCTGGCGTGCCCAGCTTTTAGCCGCCGCGCAACAGCGGTACCAAGCCCGCACATCGACCTGACCGGATCGCCCCGGCCTGAACGGGGTCTCCGGCGGGAAGGGCAGGTGTAGCCTGCCTTGGCGCCAGGCCAAGGCTCGAGGCCGCGAGGCGCCCGACGCCATCCCTCGTTGTCGCGGTCCTCGTCTGCAGGGTGCTCGGGCTCCTAGGGAATAAGCCCTGCAGGAACGCCCTCGGGATAGAGCAATTGAATTGCCTCCTCAATCCGAAGGATCCGATTGTCAGGATTAGGGTGGGTGCTGAAGAATTCGGGCGGCCCGGCGGCATTGCCTTCGGCCAGGATCTGCATGAGGTCGATCATTGCGCGCGGGTCATACCCCGCGTCGGCCATGATCTGCACCCCCAGGGCGTCAGCTTCGAGTTCATCATTGCGCCCGAATTTCATGTTGACCAGCTGGCCCACCAATACGGCCATTTGGGCGGCCTGCTGGCTGCTGGGGTTCTCGGGGTCGTAGCTGGCGACGATAACCGCACCCGTTATCCCTTCGGTAAGCTCCATCTGCGCAATCTGCTCAGAGCTATGTCGCGCCAAGACATGCACGATTTCATGCCCCAGGACAGCCGCTAACTGACCCTCCGTCTCCAGGCGATCGATCAGGGCACGCGTAACAAACACCTGACCGCCTGGCAAAGCGAAGGCGTTCACGGTTTGCGGGTCAGCCAGCACGTGAAACTCAAATGGGTAACCGGACGAATCAGCAATTCGGCCCTGTGCGAGGGTCTGCCCGATTTCTCCGACCACAGTGGTGTAGTCCGGGTTGGGCTCGAGGCCGCCAAACTGGGCCTCCATTTCCGGCGCGGCCTGCAGGCCCATGGCGATCTCTTGATCTTGGGTCATGCTGACGTACTGGTCCTCGCCCGTCACTGGATTGAATTGCTTGGATCCGAGGAACGAGACAACCGCAATGGCCACCAGCACCAGCGCAAGGCCAATCCGAATGCAGCCGCCTGACAAGGCTGGAGATCTGGGGGTCACGCGCTGGCGAAGATTCGAACTCTTGTACATGGGGATCGCCTCCTAAGCGTTAGAGACGGGGAAGGGAATATCGTACTTGTCGAGGAGCTCGTAGACCACGCCGACCAAACCTCCAAGGATCATGTGTGTCACCAGGAGCAGCCAGTTCCGAAGCGGATAGATCCAGGGGAAGAAGGCGCTCACGGCGTAGATGTCGATCACGTACAAAGCCAGCCCAATCAGCGCCCCTCCCACGAAGCCCACAACCAATCCCCAGCGGTGAATGACCACCACAATCAGAAGTGCGTAGGTGAATGAGAGAGCGAAATGGAGCAGCAAACCTGTGAAGAGGCTCAGTGGCGAGGTTCCATCCGTCACGGGAATGACCTCAGGCCCGAGCACCAGGGAGGCGGTGATTCGGAGAATAAAGCCTGGATCGCCTAGCACCACGGCGGACAGTGTGAGGCTGATCAGCAGCGTCGTTAGGCCGGCAACAAGCCCGGCGACGAAATAGGCGCGCCAGTCCAGGAGGGGGAGCGCCAGCAGCCCCAGTGGGTGATCCTTTTCTGTCTTCATCCGATGTCTGCGCGGGATAGCCTCCCTGCGTTCACTGTCGAGGAGGCGCGCTACTCCTTTCCGCTAATGTGATTTCCCCTACCGATTCTCGAGCCTTCCCGAAGGGTTAGCAAGATGCCATTCACCGTGTAGGCCCGTCCCGTACCGAGGGTGCGTCCCGGCTCGCCGCCAAGCAACACGCTGCCTGCCCCAGCCGCACATCGTCCCGATGTCCTTCGGGAGGCCATAGGACCCGACTCGGTCGGCGGGCGAAAATCCAGTGGTGCCTGGCCTCCCGAGAAGCGCAAGAATGGGCTGAGTGCAGCCCGAGCCGCCAAGCCACAAGGCTCGAGGCCGCTTGGCCGTCTGACCAACCCTGCACTCTCGGCTTGGCCATGGTTTGCGCCCGGCCATCAACGCGGCGCCCAGCGGCAGTCGCGTGGAAGGACTGCCGTCTGGCGGCCACAGAATGGTTTGCGACCCAGCCAAACCACGGTGCAGGCGACATCGAGGTGGGTGACCTGAAGCGAATCCCGGGCGAGATGCCCGTGCCATGCTTTCGTGTACTCACAGCCAAACTCCGCTCCAGTATTCCTCCGGCCACGGTCCGCTTCAGAGCCTCGCCCACCGTGCTTGTACCCCTCACTGCCATGAGCTTGTTGTCCCCGATCATCGCTCCCCAACAGCCTCGGCCCGTTCGGCCGCTCCTCCAATTCCCACGGCTGGGGCCCGGGACTGAGAAGGCATTATGGAGAGTTGAACCCCTCAAGCAGGGCACGGAGAAGCCAGCGCCCGCCTCGCCACCTCAAACGCCTCTCTCCCGGCCACTGGCGGAGCCTTACCCGTTGCAGGCGGAGAGGTCCTCCCCTCCCGCCGTGCTGCGGGGTGCTCTGCGCCCGGTCCGTTGCAGGTAGTGCCCACGGGGCAAGGATCCGGGGGAGAGGTCAGGGATGGGCGATCGACGGGCGGAGCTGATCCCGCACCCTCCTAGCCTTCGGCCCCAGCCTCGGCCTCGAGCTGATCCAACCTCGTGTAGTAGTCCCGGATCTCTTTCAGGTGCGCCCAGGCGATCTTCCCGGTGAGGATCAGGTCATCGTGCGTCACGTCAGTTTCCGGATCCCTGGCGCCGTGCTCGAGTTCCACCTCGAGCCCTCGCCGCAGTTGTTCCAGGTCGACTTGTGCCCAGTCGACCCCAAGCCGCGCTCCAATTGAACGAGCTTCCTCCGTTGTGATCTGCCGCTTGTCGCTCATACGCACCTCGTGATCCCGCTCTTTTTCCGCCACATACCGATGGGATCTTCTGGGCTCTGCCAGCTCCTTCTAGCTCAGAAAGCGCTCTCGGACTTTGGCGGCAATCTGGCGATCGGTCATCTTGTCCGCGGTTTCTAACGCAAGAACATGATCTGCGAGACCTTCCCCCTCAAGGCGCTTTCTCAGTTCGCCCTTGGCCTCGCCAGGGCCGAAGATCTGAATCGAGTCTGCGCCACGAACAGCAGCGATGACTCTATCGTAGTAAGCGTTGAGGTGGCTCTCAAATCGCCGATCCCGCATGTCCTCGGCTGAGCCGTCATCGGTTCCCGGCCCACCCGAAAAGCGAACGTGCGCCTCCATTCCGGAGAGGATTTCCTGGACATCCTCCCCTTCTTCGCTAACAACCACAATCACGGCCCTTCGGTGGTCGATCCACAGGCCTGCTTGATTCTTCACACGCGTCTCCTTTGCCCAGGTGGACAGCGGCTGCAAGATTCCTATCCTTGAAGCTTCGATAGACTGACTCTCGTGAAATCGATGAACCCTCGCTGCACATCGACGGAGAGCAATCGCACATGAATCCGATCGCCGACATCCGCTCCCTCGAACCCGTGGACAAGCTTCCCCTCGACCGGCACACTGAGCAGCCGCACCCACGTGCCCTTCTCAGAAGCGCCCGTGACGATTGAGTCGAACTGCTCGCCGATTCGCGGTTCGAGCAGAAGTGCAGCGGCGGACTTCGCCACCTTGCGTTCAACCTTGGTGGCTTCATCTTCTGCCTCGGTACAGTGAGCGGCCAGAGCATCCAGCTCATCCTTGCTGTAGGGCGCGGGCTCTCCGTCGATGGCGGCTTTCAACAAGCGCTGGGTCAGCAGGTCAGGGTAGCGCCGATTGGGCGCCGTGGAGTGGGCGTAGTCTTTGACGGCCAGGCCGAAGTGTCCCGGGGCATTCCCTCCAGGAAGCTCAGCTACGTATTCGCCCGAACCCAGCAGCTTGATCACGGCTAGAGAAAGGTCGGGAAAGCGCAGTGGATCGGCGGCCTTCCGCTTGATCAGAAACTCCTCCAGCGCTCTCGAATCGGGACGATCGGGAAGAGCGACCTTGCGTTCCGCGGCAATGGCGACAATCCGGTCCCAACGCCTTGGCGTGCGCACGACGCGACGGATCGAGGTGAAGCCTCTGGCTGAAAGGAATCGGGCGGTCACGCCGTTGGCGGCGACCATGAAGTCCTCAATCAGCTGCTTGGCGCGGTTCTTCTCATCCATGTCCAGGGCGCGGAGTTGATCGCCGTCGAATACAGGTCTGGCTTCAATGGTCTCCAGGCTGAGTGCCCCCTGAGTGTGCCGAAGAGCCTTCATCCGCTGGGCGGTCCGGTCCTGGAGTCGGACGTTCTCCGCCAGACCCGTCACGGCGGTCAGGGCCTCCGGCGGGTCGGCGCTCCCGTCCAGCCAGGCGGCGACGCGGTCGTAGGCGAGCTTGGCATGGTTGGTGACTCGGGCTCGATAGACGTCGGAATCCTGGAGAGATCCACTGGCGTCGATCACCATCTCAACCACGATCGACAGTCGTGGCTCGTCGAGATTCAGCGAGGTGAGATCGGTCGAGAGCCTATCGGGCAGCATAGGAAAGATCCCGCCTGCGGTGTAGACCGAGGTGGTGTTGTGGCGGGCATGCTCGTCGATGGCAGAGCCGCGCGGCACCAAGGAATCCACGTCCGCCACGGCCACAAAGAGCCTTACCTTGCCTTCCGGCATCCCCTCGGCGACGGTAAGCTGATCCAGGTCGCGCGAATCATCATTGTCAATGGAGGCCCAGACCAGGCTCCGCAGATCGCGAATCTGAAGTGGCCCGTCGGCTGGTTTGCCGACCTTGTCCTGAGGCAATTGAAGTCGCTGAAGCTCAGCGAGCGCATCGGAGGAGAAGTCGGGGAGCAGGCCACGCTCCAGCATGGCCCGGTGGGCGATGCGCTCTAGAATGGCACGGTGGTTCTGGTTGCTCGAGTTCATAGCATCATGGCTGCAGTCGCCACCTTTCTGAACCGGGGGAGGATGCCGCCAGCATCTTCTCTTCCTGGACTGTCCCCCTGGGAAGATGCCAAGGGACCCCGTTCTCACAGCAACGGGGAAATCCCTCTGTCCTGCCGCTTCGCGGTCAGAGTCTGACGGCCAGCATGGCCGCCCTCGCCAGGGTCTTGCGGATACCAATCCTGGACGGTCGCTGATCCGGGCTGGCGGCGGGAGTTCCGTCTAGACGAGTCCCAGCAGCTTCAAGACAACCAGGATGACCACGATGACAATCAGAATGTGGATCAGGTTGCCCGAGCGCGGGATGCTGGAGCTGAATCTCGGGCCAAAGAACCCGAGCAGCCACAGGACGAGCAGGATGACGATGATCCAAGTAAGCATGGGATTCCTCCCTTGGAGCGATTTGCCCGGTGCATGGATCGGATGCTACCGCCAAGGTGATGCCTGCCGATCCCAAGACGCGGAACCGGCATGCCACATCTCTTGCACGGGGCATAACCCCATCCTAGGTGAGGTGCACGCCGATCGCATCCATCGGAGGGGGAGTGTCCCTCTCCGCCAAGTGGGGGAACTCGCGGACGCCTGAGGGCGGAAACGAGCGCGGAGATGCGCCCCGACTCTCTGACCCCTGTAAGGCGGGTGGAGGCATTGGCGACGGGCGGCGGGGTGGGGCGGGGAACATCTGGGTCCTGTGCCTGAGGCTAGGCGGAGGGACAAGCGCGGCTCAAGCGTAGCCCGTCCCAGAACTGATTGCGCTGCCCACTTGGGGAAGGGAGCCGGAATGGCCCTTGGACCGCACGTTCGCGCTGGAGAACAGTCGCCGACTCCACGGCCACCGCAAGCATCATTGCAGTACCTACCCGGAGTTCACCCGTGGACAATCCTCAGCTGGTGGCAGGGAGTCCGAGGAGGATCCGCCAGAGTGTAGGGCGCCGCCGCTGGCGTATGGCGAATCCACCCCGACGCGGTTGAGGCCAATGTCGGGAGTCCAGAGCGGCGTTGTCAGGTCCTGGTCATGCGATTGGAGCGCGCCTGCGCCCAGAACGGCCCGCTGGCAAGTTACGCGTAAGGCTTCTGCGGGTGGCGGCAGCCGCGGTGCCGCCATCCGCCATGCTGGTGCCGACGGAAACGGCGATCATGGGGGAGGCTCAGAGGGCAGATCCGCTCTCAGAAGCGGCTCGGCCTTCTCCATCAGGTGGGCGAGCCGTTCCAAGCTGCCGGTCACTAATGGCAAAGGAGCGCCTCCCATCGCCCCCACGGAGTCGCGCAGGCGCACTTGCCGCTCCTTGAGGTCCGACATCAAGAAGGCGGCGCCGGGAATGGCGCGGTGGCTGACCAGGCGGCTCCACAGAATCTGGCACACAGCCGACAAAGGCGGCGCAAGGATGATGCCGACAAGTCCAAACGCGTCTGCCAGGGCGATCAGCAGGACCAGCGTCAGAATCGGGTTATCCCATCGGCGGCTATACAGTCGCGGCCTGACCCACAGGCCCAGGGAAATCAGGACGACCAGGGCATAGATCGTTGTTGTCAGGCTGAGCTGCACGCTGGTCAGCAACCCCAGCACGAGGACAGGAAGGACCGCCAGGGCCACCCCAACCATCGGAATCAGCGAAGCCAGGGCCCCAATCATTGCCAGGAGCGCGGCGTAGGGAGACCCAAGCAGCCAGAAACCAAGACCCAAGAGCAGCCCAGCCAAGAGACCCTGGATCCCCTCGCCGCGCACATAGGCGCCGATGTCGGGCTCGACTGTCCGCCAAACTCCGCGTGCCCGATTCCGCTCGGCCGATGGGAGCAACGATAGCCACAATCGTTCGAAGTGAGTCTGATTGAGGCTCCAGTAGATGCTCAGGAAGAGGATGATGAGCACAGCGCCTACAACGCCGCCCAATCCCTGGGTGAAGCCGAGCACGGCCGGCAGCACGAGCTGCCCCTGGTCGCCGGTCACGGCCGCCAAGAGCTCACTTGCAGGTGGCAGCCGGGAGATCAGCGCCTGTTCGAATGCGCTCCCCTCCAGCCACAGCGGTAACCTCCAAGCATCCTGAACCGACAAGCCCCGGGCCAACTGCTGGATCTCGCTGGCTGCAGCCTCAAGGGTCAGGAGGAGCAGAGCAGCCAAGCCGGCGAGGGCCGCCAGGTACAGCAGAATCCAAGCCAGGCGGACCAGGAAGGCGTGCCCGAGCAGGCGGCGAGCCAATGGGCGCAAGGCTGCCGCTAGCGTGAAGGAGATCAACACGTACGCGACGACCATGCGGAACTGCCACAGCAGCACCAGTGCCAGCAAGGTGGTCATGATTGCTGTACCGAAGATGATCAGTTGCTTTGTCACGGTGTGTCCGAAGGCGTGACTTGGGCCAGCAGCGCATCCAGGTCGGTGGTCAGGGTCTCGATCTCATCCATGACTTGATCGATCTGCCTGACCCTCAGGTCGGAACCCCCCTTCTTGAGCCGGGCTTGCCTGCGCAGGTCCCGCGCCAGGTCTTGCGTCTCATAGCGCAGTCGACTGACCTGATCGCGGCCTGTCGACATCTCTGCGTCCAGCACCACGGAATGGAATACGAAGCGGTCGAGGATAAGTTGAACCACGGCCGCCATAGGAATGGCAATCAGCACACCAACTGGGCCGAGCAGCGTACCCAGTGCAAAGATCGCCAACAGGGAGACGAAGGGGTTGACGCCCACGGCCCTGCGCATGACTCGTGGCACCAGCAGACTGTTCTCTACCAGCTGGATGAGGAGCGTCGCGATGATCACCCAGACCAATTTCAAAGGTCCGAGGGACAGGGCAACAATGGCTGCGGGCAGAGCGCCGAGGAGCGGCCCAATCATTGGGACCGCTTCCAGCACGCCGGCCATGAGCGCCAGCACCAGGGCGTTGGGCAAGCCGATCAGCACATAGGCAATCAGCGCCAGGAAACCGACGGCCAGGCATAAGACCCCCTGGCCGGCAACATAGAAGCCAACTTTGGTCTCCATGGCGGACAGCAGCTCGGCCAGGGTCGCGCGCTGGGGCTTTGGAACCAGCAGCAGGAGGGACCGAATCGTGCGCGGTCCATCCAGCGTCCAGTGGTACGCCATCAGAAGGACCGCTGTGGCTACGAGGATAACCTTGGCGGCAGATCCCAAGTAGCCCAACGCTTGCCCGGCAGAAGCCAGCATCTGTTGTCCCGTCTGCTGTGGAGGCCCCAGGCCTGTCGGCGACACAGGGAGGAATCCGCTCAAACGCACGATCGCTTGATTGGAGTGACTCATCGACCACTCGCGCAGGGTCTGATAGTACCCCGGCAATGAGGCAACGATCGTCGTGCCCTGCTCGACAAGAAGTGGAACGAGCAAGAGCCCGAAGCAGATGAGCAACACGAGCAACAGCAGGTATGCCAGGATCACGCCTGCCTTGCGGGGGAATCCTCGCCGATGCAACCAGGTCACGCCCGGCCGGATGATTGTCCCCATCACAATCGCGACCAGCAGCATGAAGATGACCTGGCTGAAGCGGTAGATCAGCCAGAAGCTGAGGGCGACCATGACGAGGACGAGAGTGGCTCGCATCACCCGCAGGAAGGTCCACGGAGACGGCTGCGAACCTGAATGAACCGCCATTCGTTGACTGCTCTCTCAGTGCATCTGCGGGTCTGCCGCATTTGGCGAGGGCTTCGCCCTGGCGGGCTCGGCTGCCCCTGCTGACCCTGCCGCGTGGGAGGGCCAAAGCGGCCGGTCTGCGCGCGGCAATCCCGCCTCGAGAGAAGCCTGGCCCGGAATTGCCGGGCGGGCCAGGCTGAAAGAATGCCATGGACTCGCTATCGACAGCTGCGCACGTGAGGGGTTCGGCCGGTCAGTCACGCGCATCGTCCACCGGTAAGCGCTGGCGCGCGGCAGCTGTCATCAGCTTCGGCACTTCTTCTCCTAGAGGTGCACAAGTCGCCGCCACCCCGATGGATCGCGCGACAGGAAGCCCGAACTGCAACCAGGATCTGAACCCGAAACCGGCTGCCTGTCTGCAGGCTGGCTGGACGCCGGTTCGGACCGAAGGGGCCGAGCAGCCAGCGAGTTGGCAGGAGCCCCATCCTCGTTCCAGGGAAAGGATCCTCCCCGTTCGGACGGCTCATTTGGAGACCATGCCCCGAGGTAGTGACTGAGCTGCACGTGTTCTATCGTCCGAGCAGGATGAAGATGCCAGCCGCAATGGCGAGGATCGCCAGGATCGCGCCGATGCCGCCAATCCCGAGAAGCTGCGTCAGTCCCCAGGCAATGAGGAAGATGGCCAGCAAGAGCATGCCGATGCTTCTGGTGATGTGCATGGTCGCCTTCCTTATCTAGGCCAGTGAACGGGGGTTGTCGGGTCCAGTGATCGTTGCCAGCCTCTGTCAGGGAAACGGATCAACGAGCTCGGTAGTCTTGACGCCGTCTTCCCATCGCCAAGCACCATGGACCTGTCCTCCAGTTGCTTTGGCGAAATCATCTGGGCGCGTAGTATTGCCCACAGTTGTCCAGCCTTCGCCTGGACGCTTGCCGTGCTGGTGTGGGGATGGGGGGAGACAAGCCTGCTTATGTACACGGTCTCACAGTCTTGGGTTACGCGTATGCAGGTCGGAACTCGTGGTCTGAGTGACGTCCACCACGGGGCCCCGCGGGCGGTAGAGGATCAGCCAAAGAGCCTTCGCAAGCGCCCAGCCGATCAAGGCATACACCACCATGGCGATGACGGATGAGAGCTCCAGCACCATGCCGCCTGAGGCCGGCGCCCCGATCAGCCCTGCAAAGGGGAACAGGAACAGGTCAGTGACCCCATAGAGCAGGACAGCAATCGGGCTTTCCGGGTTTGCGCCGATCAGCTTCAGCCCGATGCGCAGCGCGATCAAGGCTACCAGTATGCCAAACAGCAGCCAGATGAGCTGGGTAGCTTTGAAGCTGAAAATGCGCCGTTCTTGTTCCGGTTCTCGTTGGGTCGTGCGAACCTCGGAGACTCTGTTTTCTGCCATTCTGCCCTCCCATGGGCTGATCTTCGGCTCAACGGGGGGCGGCAGGGGTGCTTGCGCACCCCTGCCGGCCGGATCGCACACGAATGTGAAACCGCAACTTGTCTAGAGCCTGCGGCGGAGTAGATGCACGATCGCGATCACGATGATCGCGCCCACGAGCGACACCAGCATGGTGCCAATGCTGAAAGCCCCACCAACGCTGATCGGCGGGACACCGACGAGGGGGCTAATCAAGAAGCCGGCCAGGAATGCGCCCACGATGCCCACGACGATGTTGATCAGCAGGTTGGCGCGATCCTTCATGATCTCACTCGCCAGCCATCCGACGATAGCCGCAGCGATCAGGTAGATGATGATGTTCATTCTTCTCTCCTATTCTCGATACTCGGACCAACGGAACGCTTGTGCGGTTGACTGATGTTCTTGACGATGGTTCGTTGACTTGCCCTGCTGAGGCACTTCAGGTCGCTTGCGGTCACCTCCTGAGCTTCGTGTGGGGTCGCCCCGACGCACACCGTCTCGGGACGACCGGGGGGGCCAGGCCCTGATTCGCTTGCCCACCCAGGCTCATCCGGGTCCACCTACAGGCGGATGCCCGCTGCCGCCGATTGAAGCCGTTCGGCGACACGCTCGGGAGTCTCGCCCTTGCTGATGAATGCGTCGGCTCCGGCCGAAAGCGCGGCCTGCTGACGGGCATCCAGGTGGCTGATCAAGACGACAACGATCGCAGTGGGGCAGGCCAGGCGCAGTTCGGCCAGGGCCATCACGCCCAAACCGGCTGGAAGCATGCCCCAGTCCACCAGTAGCATGTCCATGTCTGTCGCAGGCGCTCTTGCCAGGGTTGCTGGCCAGTCGGCGGCTTCGCCGACGACCGCCATCTTGAGGTCTCGCAGCAACACCCGCAACGCCTTGAGTTCATCGGGCTGGGCATCGGCCAGGAAGACGCGGGTCATACACCAATCCTGCGCCTAATCCTCCCCGGCCGCATCCATCGGCCGGGGTGTGTCCGCGTCCGTCAGTTGGGGGAGGTGAATGCTCTGGTTAGTCGACCAGTCCGTGACGCAAAGCGAGGGCGACAGCTTCGGTCCGGCTGGCGACGCCCAGCTTGGAGAGGATATTGCTGACGTGGGTCTTGATCGTGGAAGGACTGACGGTCAGCCTTGCCGCAATCTGCGTGTTATTCAGTCCCTCGACCATCAGAGCCAGCACGGTACGCTCGCGCTCGGTCAGATCCAGGCCCGGCGCCTGTGCCCGGGTGGCAGCCTGGACCAGCACCTGGGCAGCTTCGGGAGAGAGGGTGGCGCGTCCGGCATGAGCGGCGCGGATGGCCTGGGCCAGTTCGTCAGCCGATACATCCTTGAGCAGATAGCCAATGGCTCCGGCCTGCAGCGCGCTCTGCACCAGGCTCTCTTCCTTGAAGCTCGTCAACGCAATCACCTGGATCGACTCGGACTGGAGGCGGATCTGGCGCGTGGTGGCGGCGCCGTCCATGTCCGGCATGACCATATCCATCAGGACTACATCCGGCTGGAGCTCAGCGCAACGTTGAATCGCTGCCTGCCCGTTGGCGGCTTCACCGGACAGTTCTAGGTCGTCGAATACCTTGAGAAAGGTTGCCAACCCGCGGCGAACCATGGCATGATCGTCGACGACCAGGACGCGGATGCGTGGCGAGGGAGACGTCATCGACCCTCCTGTTCAGCGGGTTGCTGCCAGCTAACGATGATCTGGGTGCCTTGCCCAGGCTGGCTGGTTACCGTCAGCCGGGCGCCAATGGCCTCGGCGCGCTCGCGCATCATTTCCAGCCCATAGTGACCGGAGACCGGGGACTGGGCAACGTCGAAGCCTGCTCCGTCGTCATAGATCTGCAATTCTACCGACCTGACGATTACCCTCGCAGGGGCACCCGGTCGTGTCATGGACGAATAAGGCGGCACCGGATCCGTTGTGAATTGCAGGTCAACTCGAACGGAGCGGGCGCCGGCGTGCTTGCCGACATTGTTGAGCGCCTCCTGGCAGATACGATACAGCGCTACCTGGAGATCCGCGGGCAGAACATGCTCCCCGGCAATGGTCACACTGGCTGGAACGTTGGTCCGGCCCGTGAAGGCGTTAGCCAACTGACGCAGCAGGTCGCCCAGGCTGCTTTCGGTAAGGACTGAGGGCCGCAGCTCGGCCAACAGCTCACGCATCTCCGCCAAGGCCCCGCGGGTCAGTCGACGCAAGTCCTCCAGCGACTCCCGCGCCTCGGCCGGGTTGAGCTCCCATAAGCGCGGCAAGACCTCGGCGATCAGGCCGGCGGAGAAGAGCGATTGATTGACTGCATCGTGAAGGTTCCGAGCCAGGCGCTGGCGTTCCTGCAGCGCGGCGAGCGCATGGGCGTGTTCATACAGCTCCGCGTTGACCATGGTCAGCGCGACCTGGTCAGCCATCGATAGGGCCAGGGCTGCATGGTGGGCCGTGAAGTAGCCCTCCTGGGCATGCGCCACGCCCAGGCCGCCGATGATCCGCCCCTTGACGGCCAGGGGAACCCACATGCACGCCCGCACGCCCTCTAGAAGCGCGGCGGCTTCGCCCTGCAAGAGCGAGCGGAAGAACTCCGCCGCTGGGTCGGTGCTGCGAATGTCGGGGATGCGGATCGGCCGGTGACCATTGAACAAGGCCGGCAATATTTCGGGACCCTCGATACGCACTTCGAAATGTGGCAGCGGGGTTCCCAGCGGCGCGCGCACGGCCAAAGCAACCAGAGTCGAGTCCGTCAACCCGAAGAGCCCGGCGTGCGTGTATTCGATGATTCCGAGAAGTTGTTCCAAGACCAGGTCCGGCTGGAGTTCCAGCGTTGAGGCGAGGGCGTGCGAGATCTCCAGCAGCGCCGTCTGCTCGCGGGTGCGCGCCGCCACACGCTGCTGGAGCCGCTGCTCCACCTCGAGGCGGCTGCTGACATCCCGGACAGCGGCCAGGAGGCATGACTGCCCTTGCAGGGTGAATGCTGTGGCGCGCCACTCGGCGTGAAACCTTGATCCGTCCTGGTGGATGTGCTGTACCTGCGTCTCGCGCACCAAGCCGGAGCGAACTTGGCGGGTGAGATCCATGAAGGCGCGCTGGCTATCGGGGTGGATGAAGGCCGGGGGAAGCAGCCCGATGAAGGCCTCACGCGTATGGCCGTGCATGGCGCACGCCGCAGGGTTGGCCTCGACTACCGCTCCAGTGTCCAGATCGAGAAGGATCATGCCATCGGTGGCAGCCTCGAAGACGAGGCGGTACCGCTCGCCGTCTCCATCACGCACAGGATATTCCTGGCTGGGGTTCATGGGGTGCATTCGTTCATGGCCACTTGACTAGGTCTGACCCGATTCCCGCCTGGCCATCCTCTGCCCAGGTTTTCAAGCCGATGCCTGCCCATTCTCCGCAGTTCAGACATGCCTGTTTCATTCCCACGAGCGTCCAGCCGGTGATAGAGGATGGAAGTGCTGGAACACGGCGGGAAGGCACGGGGTCCGGCAGTGAAGCACGTGAGAGCTATGGACTATGCGACCGAGCTGCCGCCAGTCCCTTTTCGGAGATGATGTTACCTCGAAGGCAGGAGCAGATGCAAGTCGAAATCCAGAGGCAGATGTCTACAAGCCCAACCCCGCCAGTGGGCGGCGAGGCGGCAAGCAGTGTGTCTGCATCCCGTCGTGCCGAATTCTCTGCCGCCCGATCAACCTGTCGGTTTGCCAGAGCGCGGGGAGGATCTCCAGGTGCCAGAGGGCCACCCGCGGGCCGGCTCGCATGTCCTCGTCGGGGATCGGGATCGAAGTCAGCCGTGCGCCGTGCTGTGCGTGTCCCCCAGGTGGCGGAGACCGATACTGCCCACTCGTTGGATGCGGCCGGGAGACATTGGCTGCAGAATGAGGAAGTAGCCGAACCCGCGTTCGCAACCCTCTTGCACGCGACGGCTGATCCACGCAACGGGCCCGCTTGGCCAGGGCCGGAGGACGCAAATGAAGAAGCAAAGGTTCACCCTCGTGCTTGCAGCCATGATGCTTGTCGCGAGCGCGGGCTGTGCGCCTGGCGCCGTCGCACAAGTCAATACGCCAGTCCCAACCACTCCTGGTGCTCCCGCTCCGAGCGGGCAAATCGACGTGCCTGGCGTGACCATCCAAATCTACGCGCCCGGCCCGAACCCGATGGCCAATACGGCGGATGCGTACGGCCGGGTCGCCGGGATCCTTCTGGGAATCTGGCATGGGATCATTTCCCCGGTGACCCTCGTGCTCTCTTTCGCCAACCAGGGTGGGCAGATCTACGAAGTGCACAACGACGGCAGCCAGTACAACCTGGGCTTCTTGCTTGGAGTGGCGATCGTGTTTCTCATTCTGGGCGGACTCGTCGGTTCGAGACGCCGATAGCCCGAATCACCGTAACCCGATCTGCGGGCCAGCATGCTCGGTGCGGCTTGGCTCGAGGCCGTTGGGTTCTGTAGGGCCAACCCGGGGCATGCGCCCGCCCAACGTGACTTCGTCCGGCGTTCGACCTTACCACCCCTGGGCCGAACGCCGGACGAAGAGATGTCGATACCATAGGAGATGAAACCATGAAACCTAGCGCTCCGCTGAACATCACCTGGTGGGTTGCTTTCGCCCTGGGCCTGCTTGGCCTCCTGGGCTACGTGGGCAACGTTGCCGGTCTGAGCCAGTACGCGTTTTGGTTTGTCCTAATTGGGCTGGTCTTGATGCTGGTGGCGACGCGCGTCCGTAACCTATAGCCTGATCGAGGGCGTGGGCCCTGGGGCTGACGCCTGGTACGGGCGACGCTGGGGTCCACAGGATCCCAGCGTCGTTCGGCCAGCGCTAGATTCCCGTGGAAGCGTGAGCGCTCCGCCCGCGGTCGGGACGGAGGTGCTCGCGCACACCAAACGGTCATCGGTTGAGCGCCTGCATCACCGCACATCGCCGGGCACTCTCCGTTCCATCCGGATCTCCGCCCTGGGCCGGTTGGCCAGGTCGGGGTCCGCCCTTCCAGAAGGGCCGTCTACCGCCTGCTCAACGGGGAAGGGCAGGAGGTGTCCTCTCGACGGTAAGGTTGCGGGCAAGGACGCGGCACAAGTGTCCGGTGTGGAGGGGGGACGTGTGATCCGTCGTTTGGCCCCTGCCAGCCTCCCTTGGGCGGTCTTTGGGGGAAGCATGAGTTCAAGCAGACACCAGAGGCGTTCTTCCCACTCACAATTCACCCCTCTGCCCCCTCCCCATGCAGCAAGGGAGCCAGGCGCTGTGGACCGCACCGGCCACACCCGGTCACGGAGGTGACCATGCTCTCGGTCGGGAGTTCTTCGGCTCGGCCTCCGCGTATGGCCATGCTTGAAGGCGGGCGGAGTGAGCGGCTGGCACAACTTCCAAGTGTCCTTCAGGATGCGCGGCTTTCCGAACCGAGGATGGCTGGGGGCCCGCGCCGCGCCGCCAGCCGTTTTCACGTCGGCAGGACAGAGCCGGGGTTCGGTCGAAATGGCATCCGGTACTATCTCCGATGATGACCTTCGCAGAGTGGCTGAATGAGGCGCAGAAGAGCGTCTGGACTGAAGAGCGAGCGGTCTTGCAGCGCGCGCTCGACGTGCTCTCCAGTTGGGAGGCGGCGCCGGCAGATCTTGAGCACCTGCGCCGGGCGCTGGAGCAGCTCGACGAACTGTTCCTGCTCGTCGTCGTCGGCGAGTTCAACAGCGGCAAATCGGCGCTGATCAACGCGCTGCTCGGAGAGGCGTACCTGCCCGAGGGCCCAACGCCGACGACCGATCGGGTCTGCATCCTGGTACACGGCCAGGCAGGGCCGCCCGAGTTCGTCCAGGACGATGTACGGCTGATGCGCTACCCGGCCGAGCTGCTGCGCCAGGTGCGCATCGTCGACACGCCGGGGACGAACGCCGTGCTGCGGCAGCATGAGGCGATTGCCCGCGACTTCGTCCCGCGCAGCGATCTGGTGCTGTTCGTCACCTCGGCAGACCGGCCGTTCACCGAGAGCGAGCGGGCCTTCCTGGAAAGCATCCGCCAGTGGGGCAAGAAGGTCGTCGTCGTGATCAACAAGGACGACGTGCTCGAGGGCGAGCAGGCTCGACGCGAGGTCGAAACCTTTGTACGCTCGCAAGTGCGGCGTCTGCTCGACTTCGAGCCGGAGCTGTTCCTGGTCTCGGCCAAGGCCGGGTTGAATGCGCTGGACTCGCCAGCCGCGGCAGGTTTCCGCCGTTTCCGCGACCACCTGCGCAGCACGCTGACGCAGAGCCAACTCGTGGCACTCAAGCTGCGCAGCCCGCTGGGAGTGGCCGGGAAGTTGGTGGCGGACTACCGGGCGACCGCCGCCGGGCGGCTGCAGATACTGGCCGAGGATGCACGGGCATTGCGGATGGCCGAGCAGCAGTGGGATGCCTATGAAGTGGATACTCGGGCCGAGTTCGAGCGGCATCGAGCGCGCATCGAGAACGATCTGCTGCAGATGAGCCTGCGCGGCGAGGCGTTTCTGGACGATCGCATGCGTCTGCTCAGGATCGGCGATATGCTCCAGAAGCGTCGCATGCAGGCAGCTTTCGAGAAGGAGGTCGTCGCCGACACTCCTGAACTCGTCACCCAGCATGTCCAAGGGGTCATCGACTGGCTGATCGAGCGTGAGCTGAGCCTGTGGCGGCGCACGGCGGCCGAGCTTGGCCGGCGGCGGGAGACCTCGGCGCTGCACGAGGCGGCTCAGGAGGCGGCCGGTGGGTTTGCCTACAATCGCCGGCAGCTGCTGGAAGGCCTGGGTGCGCAGGCGGACGGCGTCCTTCGCACGTATGACCGAGTTGCCGAAGGGAAGCGGCTCACGCTGGCTGTACGGGAATCGGTGGCCATGGTCGGGCTGGTCGAGCTCGGCGCGGTCAGCCTGGGGCTGGTACTCAAGGCCTTGCTGGCGACGGCTGCGGCCGATGCCACCGGCCTGGTAGCCGCGAGCGTGGTGGGGGTGATCGGGCTGGCGGTGATCCCGTGGCGGCGCGGCGTGGCCAAGCGTGAGTTCCGCGCCAAGATGGAAGCGCTGCGCGCACAGCTGGCGGCGACGCTGGAGGAGAACTTCACCCGCGAGCTCGGGCAGGGGCTCGAGCGGCTGCGTCAGGCGATGGCGCCGTACTGGCACTTCGTCCACGAAGAGCAAGATCGCTTGCAGCGAGTCGCTACCGGGCTGGACGAGGTCTCCGGACAGTTGACGGTGCTCGAGTCGGCTGTAAGCGAGGCGGCGCCGGCGGAGTGAGGGCAAGATCTCGCTCCTTCCGCCACGCGATTCGCATGGGAATGCCGATTTGCGGGCCCCCGGAAGCAACTGGCGTTCAGGTGACGGCCGAGCGGGGACCGTTCCAGTGCCCCGGGCAGTTGCTGTGGGTAGCGGATAGGAACGCGGTGATCGAGGGAACCGCCTGCTTCGGTTGATGCAGGGAGGAGGGCGACCCGGCGGCGGATGCCCTGTGCAACTACACACTCGCTGCCGGTCGAAGGCGCAGATGCCGACTCGGCGTGTCGCAGACGCTCCCGGCCACGTGGGAAGCGTTGAGCCCAGCCCCTTGAAGGACGATCGGCCCCACGTAGCCTACTCGTTGTATCCTGTTCCCCTCGAAACCTGGCCCGTCAGGTCCGCGTCCGCCTCGATACGGGTCAGCACTGCCCGGACAACTTGGCGCCATCGATAGCTATCCGTCCGCTCGTCGTACCCCTGACAGGTCATCAGTGTGATCCACGAGCGTTCTTCGTGCCGGAAGATGGACGGGTCGTCGGGCCGAACGAGGTCGACCTCCCGGACCTCATAGATGGAGCGTGCTCCCCAGCCATGCACGATAACGCGGGCGCCATAGCCCAGGTCTTCCAGGCGCGCGAAGGGCCCGGGCAAGCCGCTCGAAAGGGCGGCGTGGCCCGTAATCACGCTGTTGCCGCGCCAGGTGGGGAAAGCCGTGCCGGCCAGGTAGCCGGCCTGGTCCCCCAGCCAGGTCACGTCCCATCCATCGGCGTCCAGCGGAACCCCGACGATCGGGGACTCAACGCCAAGCACTGGGATCTCCAGCCAGAGGTCGTGGTACTCGCGGTAGGCCGCGTCTTGGGCTTGGATCGGCAGACGGGTCAGACGGTCGGGGGCGAACCCCGTGGCGGGTGCGTCCAGCCCGACGATCGAGAGTGATGCCGAAGCGGTGTTGTTCGCCGGGTCCGTGTCGGTCGAGGTGGTCGTCACATTGACCGTGTTGATCCCGCCCGGCGGCTCGCCAAGGTCGTTGACCACCGTTCTCACGGTCACCGTGTAGACATCCGTCGGAGCGACGGCGCCGAAGGCGATGCGAATCGTGTTCCCGGTGATCGTGACCGCCGGTCCAGCGGGGGAGACGAGCACGTTCAAGACGTCCAGAAAGGCAGGGAGCACATCGGTGAGCACCACGCCTTGCGCGGTCTCGGGTCCATTGTTGGTGACGACGATCCTGAATGTGACGGTATCCCCGACCAGAGCTACGGGCGGATCGACGGACTTCGCAACGGCCGGATCGGTGACTGCGGGAGCCGTCACCGTCAGGGTGTCACAGGCGGCTTCATGATTGTGGGCGCCTTCGTTGTTGTCGAGCGCGCCTATGGGGATGCAGTTCTCGTAGTCCCCGAGGGTGCTGCCCCGGACGCTGATGACGAGGGTGCAGGACGAATCCCCGCCCAGCGTTCCGTTCGCCAATTGAATCAGCTGGGATCCGGCAACGGCGGTTAGCGTCCCACCACAGTTGTTCACCGCCGCAGGGAAGCTTGCGAGGACCAGCCCCGCAGGCAGGGTCCCTGGGAGGGTGTCCACCAGGCCCAGGCCGGTCAAGAGGAAACTGCTGGTGTTCCGGATCGTGATCGTCAACGACGAGGAGTCCCCGGCCGCATTGGACACCGAGCCGGGCGTGAAGTACTTGGTGACACTTGCCCCCGGCAGGTTGGTCAGGGTAGCCCAGGTCGGCTGCGGATTGGTTGCGCCGTTCGTCGTCGTCACCACGGACGCCGGTAGGGTGTTCGTCAGGTTGCCATTGGCGGTCATCGTCACATTCAGCGTCAGGGTGCAGGTGGCCGAGGCCGCCAGTGTGCCGTCGCTGAAGGAGAAGGATGCTTCCCCGGGTGCACCGGTGAGGGTCCCCCCGCAGGTGCCGACCGACAGGCCGGCTGGAAGGGCAAGGATCATCCCGGGCGGCATCGTGTCCGTGAATGCGATCCCGGTCAGGATGGCGTTGTTCGGATTCGAAAGCTGGACACTCAAGGTCGAGGCGGACCCTCCAATCACCGTCATGGGGTTGAAGCCCTTGACAATACCAACTGACAGATCCCCGATTCTGAGGTTGGCGCTGGCGTCGGCGACCGGGCGGATCACCACCCCCGTCGCCTCGATGGTCCCGCTTGCGTCTGTTGTGAGCAGCCGGTTCGTGTACGTGGCTGCAGCCCCTGAGCCCTGGACGTCCACGATGACGGTGCACGCGCCCGGAACGCCAATCACCTGAGGCGGGATGACGCCCCCGGTCATGGAGATCGTCTGGGTGCCCGGGTCCGCAGTGATGGTGGCGCCTTCGCAGGTCGTGGCGGCATTCGGCACTGGCGCAACTACCACTCCGCTGGCGAGGCTCCCGGGAAGCGTATCTGTGAAGCTAACGTTCACCAGCCGCGAAGCGTTCGTGTTGTGGAGTGTGATGGTGAGCGCCGACAGGCCACTGGGATTGACCGTGTTCGGATAGAAGGACTTGCTGACAGAGAGAGCGCTAGGCGGTATGGAGGGTGCGACCGTCAACGTGGCGGTGAGGTTGCCCACCAGCGAGCGCCCCTCGAGATTGCTGATATCGCCTGGATGGATGACGTTCTGGTAGGTGCCGGGCGTAGCGCCGGTTACCCAGACATCGATGACGCAGCTGTTCGGCCTGGTGATGGTGGCGTTGGCCAGGGTGATCGAGCTATCGCCTGCGATCGCCGTCAGGTCGGCCGCACCGCAATGGGTGTGGGCGGCCGGCGACGAGTTGCTGATCGTTATACCCGGCGGGAGATTGTCGACAAGGGAGAAACCCGTCAAGGAGGTATCGAGAGGAGCGGCGATGCTGATTCTCAGCCGCGAGTTCCCACCGGGATTGATGGTGGACGGGCTGAATGACTTCCACCCCGTGACGCCGGTGCCCATGCCGTAAATGGACACGTTGGCCGATGCCGGCAGGATGTTAGAGTCTCCTTGATCCGTGATCAGGGACCCGGCGGGAATCGTGTTGGTGTACGTCGCGGCAGACGCATCCAACGGGGCCGTGACCTCCACTGTGATCGTACACGTCCCAGGGCCCAGCGTGGTACCGGCCGGCACCGAGCCACCTGTCAGGGTGAGGGTGCGGGGGAGAGTCGTAGAGACCGTCCCGCCACACGTGGTCGCGGCCGATCCATTGACGACGAGCAGCACGGACCCCGGTAGGGTATCCATCAGATTCACACCCGTGTAGGCGAAGTCCCTCGGGTTGTGCAGCGTGATGGTCAGCGTGCTCGTGCCGCCGGCCTCGAATGCTGCCGGATAGAAGGCCTTGGTGATCCAGAGTGTTTGGGCTTGCACATGCAGGGGCGCGGTGGCGAGGTCGGCATTCGTGACGCCCTGCGTTGTCTGGATCTCGCCTGCGGGAATGGTGTTGTAGTACATGCCCGCGGTGTCCGAGGTGACATTCACCCTGGCGACGCAGCTCCCGGAGGGGGCGATCGTCGCATTGCTCAAGGTCAGAGAACCGGCACCGCTGACGGCGTCAAGCGTCCCCGCCCCGCACCCGGAGAGCGATGGAGAGACGGGGTTGGCGAGGACGACATTCGCCGGCAGGTTGTCGGTGAGCGTTGTCTCGGTCAGCGCACTGTTGAGATCGTAGTTCCGAATGGTGATCGTCAGTCGGCTGATATCCCCCAGCCAAATGGTGTTAGGAGCGAAGCTCTTGCTCAGGGAAGGCGGATGAACAACCAGCAAGCGAAACGTGGCGCTGGCGGA